>Ga0209160_1001065_pt1 | contig 22857 bp, 21 predicted proteins | sample GraSoiAngelo_153_FD_186167 | JGI IMG/M metagenome (GOLD analysis project Ga0209160, IMG submission 186167) | Grasslands soil microbial communities from the Angelo Coastal Reserve, California, USA - 14_1009_12_40cm (SPAdes) (version 2) | ecosystem: Environmental > Terrestrial > Soil > Grasslands ...
CCGCCTCGCCCGTCTGGGCGACGTCAACAACGAATCCTTCCTCCTGGAAGCCCTTGGCGAGGAGCTTCGCCGCCTTACGGTCGTCCTCGATCAAAAGGAGGCGCATCGCATCTATCGTAGCGAAGCTGGCAAACTTCGGCACCGCATGAAGAAAAATTCAGGTGCCTTTGCGGGCTGCAGGCGGACGGATCGCCCCGCTGCTGGGCGCCGGCCGATCCTAGCTGACGACCTTACTCCAGTGGTCTGGGTAACGGCGGGCGAGAAACTCGAACGCGTGCTTCGGGTCGGACGCCACCCCTTCCATGATTGCCTTCAAGGCGGCTAGGGTCGCATAGGTCACGGCCTCGTCGAAGTACCGCTGGAAGATCAGGAACGCCTCGTGATCCTTCCGCCTGAGCCAGCTCTTCAGCGTGTTCGGGGTCACGCCGCCGGCCATCGCGCAGACGGGGATGCTCGCCCCGGTGCACGCCACCGCGATGATCTTTCCAGCCCGCGTATTCGTCAGCCCCGCCGGCCGCCCTCGACCCTCCCGCGGGATCGGCGGCAGCGCGATGGGTCCTGGCTCCGTCAGCTCCAGCGGGAAGTGGAACGGTGACGGCGACGAGCCGTTCGTCTCGCGATCGGCCGGTTCGGCCGTTCGGGCGTGGGTGCCGTTGAGATCTCGCGGGCCGAGCCGCCCTGCCAGCAACGCCTGGCGATTCTGCTCGAGGACTTCGACGAAGTCACCGAGACTCATCGACAAGGTCACCGCGCACGGAGTCTTGGTGAGTCGATCCGGCCAGCTCGCGCACACCGGCGTTCGACCGCGCATGGCAGCATCGTACGGAGGTGCGGCTGAAGCTCGCCTGAAGCGAGACTGAATTAGGCTTCACCTCGCGCGCATCCGCGAAACGCCGGCCTCGACGGGGTCGCGTCGCGATGCGCAGATCATGAATGAATATTCACCTCCAATTCATGAATTCTTCAGGCGCTGCTCGCTAGACTCGCGCTGTTGTTTCCACGGGTCTGGAGAGGAGTCCTGGTGCTCCGTCCCGTCGCCGACCGATTCGAGAAGCTCTTCGCGAAGCGGGCCGCCGCCCGACGGCGTCGCGCGCTCGCTCGTGCGTGATCGCTCTGGGATGCGGGTGCACGTTCCGGAGTTGTTGGTGATGTCGGCGTTGAGTGCTGGCAGGAGATTCGATGCTTCTCACCACCACTTGAGGAGGCGGTCATGAGGAGAAGTGTTCTCACCGCAGTACTCGCCTTCGTCATCCTCGCGATGCTGGCTCCGCCGGTATTCGCGCAGGCGCCCGCAGGCCCGCCGGCGCCGAAGGTGACGATCACCGGGACCTTCGACCAGATCACGGCGGCAGGCCGGAATTTCTACGACGGCAACTTCAGCCGCGACAACGATCGTGAATGGTACGCCCGGACTCGCTTCCGTCCCGACTTCGAGTTCGCGGTTGGCCGGACCAAGGCCGTGCTCGGCATCGAGCTCGACCTCAACTACGGTCAGACCGGCTCGAACGACGGCGGCTTCCCGGGCAATAACAGCGGCACGGCTTGCGGCTTTGTGGGAGGCTGCAAAGGCGCAGGCTCTGCCGGCGGCGGCCTGGACCTGAACACCGACGTCGCCGGGCTGTTCGAGATCAAGTGGATCTACACGGAATTCGACCTGACCGGTAAAGACAGCATCCTGCCGTTCATCCCGATCCTGACGGTGGCCCGCGCGGGCGGTCAGCCGTTCGCGACCATCGCCAACTACAAGGTCTACTACGCCAACGGCGACTTCGCGGGCGTGGACCTCTACTCGACGTTCACGCCGGACATCAAGAATCACCTTGCCTGGGTCGACGTGGAGGATCAGCTCGCCGGCGGTAACCGTGCCCCTGCGCTCCTCAGAACGAATCGCGGCAAAGACTTCGCGTTCATCGAAAGCCTCGAGGTCACGCCGTTCAAGGGGCTGGACCTGAAGCCGATGTACTCGTATTTCCACGCCGACGGCTTGACGGCGGGCGCGGCCCGGCGCAACGCGAGCAACCCCCGCACGGTCGGCGGCGCGATGAACGTCGCGGCCGCGGTCGGTGGCGGCGCCCCGGCCGGCGATGCGGCGGATCACGAAAACCGGCACACCGTCGGTCTCGACGCGCGCTGGCGCCTCGGACCCTTCGGCCTCGACCCCACGATCTCCTACCAGTGGGGGAACTACGAAACCCAGGCGATCAGGACGAACGGTACAGTCGGCCAAGTCAAGGGTGATGCCTCGGCCTGGCTCTTCGACGTCATCGGCAGTTTCCAGCTGGGTCCGCTGCTCCTCGAGGGCCGCGGCGTGTACACCACCGGCAACAAGGCTCGGGACAACCTGTCTCTGAGCAAGCGCTACTACGAGCCGCTCGACCTGGACACCGGCTACTGGAGCGGCGGTTGGCTCGGGATCCTCGGCCTCGGCGTCGACTACTTCAACGGCGGCGGCCCGTCCAACCAGGGTATGGACACGAACGTCGGCTACGATCGCTACGGGCGCATGCAGGTCGCGCTTCGGGCGACGTACAGCATCACGCCGGCCCTGAGCCTGTACGGGGTGGTCGCCCCGACGTGGACGGCAGAGAAGGTCGACACGGACACCGGATGCCCGCAGCCCTTGAACGTCGCGAACAGCGCCACTGGCTGCCCGGCCCGAGTCGTGGTGAGCGACAAGAGCTTTGTCACGGGTGATTCCCGCTACATCGGTACTGAGGTCAATGGAGGGTTCACCTGGCGCTTCGCTGCGAACACGGCATTCGACCTCGCCGGTTACTACCTGGCGGCAGGTCCGGCGTTGAAAACGTCGGAGCTTCTGAACGGCGTTCCAGTGAAGCGTGATCAGCATGACGGTTACTACGCGGCCGCACGCGTGAGGTTGTCCTTCTAGGTCGTCGCGGACCGGACGGGGCATGGGTGGTGGCATGACCCATGCCCCGTTCGCCTTCCCCGCCCAGTCGACTGCGTCGACGCCGCCGACCGAAACACGCCCGTGCGACACACAGTGACCTCGCGCTCGTCGCCTTGACACGTCGCTCGATGCGATGCTAGTCATGACTGATGTCCCCGCAGCGCTCGCTCGCACTTCTCGTCGCCGCCGCGATGATGTCGCTGGCGGTCCTCGCACACGCGAGTCCGCCCGACCCGGACTGGATCGGCGGATTCTGGGACAACGGGGACTACGACGACGTCATCCTTTTGGTGACGTCCGGCCTCGGCGCCGCGGACTCGCACTCGACCGATGAAGCGCGGCCCGTCGTGCTCATCGGCGCGCTCGTGTCCGCCCCCGATGAGAATCGGTTGCCTGCTCGCCCGAACCTGTCCTCACTCACGCGGGCCCCACCCGCCCTCTAGAGTTCCTTCGCCGCGGCCGCGGGATCGCCCGCGGTTATGAGATCGCCCGTTCCGCGTCACGTGCGCGATGCGTTCGCACGCGCCGGGACGGCGACTCCCATTGCTTGCTCGAGCGTGAAATGAGAAGGAGCCGTGATCCGTTCCATCGGCGCTTGCGCGCGCGTGTGGTGCGCGCTGCAGGCCGTCGCGGGGCTGGGGCCCCGCCGGCCGAGGCGCGCCTCTAGATGGTCCGCGCTGCAGGCCGTCGCGGGGCTGGGGCCCCGCCGGCCGAGGCGCGCCTCTAGATGGTCGACAGCGGTCGTACTGTCGATCGGCCTCGCTGGATGCGCGCCCCTCGTCGACATGGACGAGCCGTCGGTCCAGGGACCGCGGATCTCGCATCTGCGATTCGTGCCGTCGGGGACGCGGGCCGGCTGTCCGGTCAGCGCGCGATTTCGGCTCGAGACCGCCACGGAGGAGATCGTGAGCGCAAAATGCGCGTGGGTTCGACGGTACGGCCGGAGCGCCTGGCACGGCTCTCGGACGCTCCCGTTCGATCTCCTCGCGGTTCGTGACCAGCACGCGGGAGAGATCGAGGCCCGATTCACCCCGGACGATTCCGGGACGTACTACTACTACGTCCAGGTCGGGGATCGCTCGGGCCGCATGAGCAACGTGCTCCGCGGCACCTTGGCCGTCGACCGCTCGTGGACGGATCCAGCGCCGCCGTGTCCGGCCGAGAAGCCATGAGCATGGCCTCGCGGGGGCGCGGCGGGTACCGATGTCTCGGTCTCCTCGTGTGTCTCGGCATCGCCCTGATCGCCCGCGTCTCCGGCGCGCAAGAGCGTCTGGACCGCCTCACCCTGGAGGATGCGGTCAATACCGCGATCCGCCACAACGCGACGCTCCGCGCGAAGGGGGCGGAGCTCGAGACGGTCCGCGCCAACGAGATCACGGCCTCGCTTCGGCCCAACCCCACCGCGTTGTACAGCGCCGAGCAGTTCGGGGGCGGCAGCGCGGCCCTACCGCAGCACACGGTGATTCTCGCCCAGCCCATCGAGACTGGAGGAAAGCGCCAGCGCAGGATCGACAGCGCTCGGGCGGCGACACGGACCACGGGCCACGAGCTGAACGACGTCCGGCGACTGGTGATCGCCCAGGTCAAGAGCGCCTTCGCCGGTGTGCTCGTCGCCCAGGCGACCCTGGCCCTCGCCGAGCAGAACCTCAAGACGCTCGACGAGATCGAGCGCCTGCAGCGGGTCCGGGCCGAGAAGGGCGACATTTCCCAGCTCGAGCTGCTTCGCCTGCAGGTCCAGCGCTTCGCCTTCGAGCGCGACGCCGGCGACGCGCGGCAGGCGATCGAGGCCGCGACGATCGCCCTGCGGGCCGCCGTCGGGCCGGACGCGCTGGCCGACTCGTTCGACGTCGTGGGCGAGCTCGACTACCGCGACGTCCCTCTGGAGCGCGACGAGCTGCGCCGGCTCGCCCTGGCCAACCGCCCCGACCTCCAGGCCGCGCGGGCCGCGCGGGACAAGGCGCGCGCCGACGTGAACCTGGCGCGCGCGAACGCATGGTGGGACGTGACACCACAGATCGAGTACCAGCGGATCGGACCCGACAACACGATCGGCTTCGGGTTCAGCTTCCCGCTCAAGATCTTCGATCGCAATCAGGGTGAAATCGCGCGTACGCGCGCCGAGGCGGAGCGGTCGGACGCGCTGACGCGGTCGGCGGCTGTCCAGGCGCTCGCCGAGGTCGATACCGCGCTGTCCGCGGTGACGGTCCAGCGCGACCGGATCGTCATGCTGCGCGATACCTACTTGCCGAAGGCGCAGCAGGCCCGTACGACCGTCGAGTTCGCGTACCGTCGGGGGGGCGCCAGCCTCCTCGACTTCCTCGACGCCCAGCGGACCTACCGCGAGACGGCGCTCGAGCATCTCCGTGCGATGGGCAACTTCTGGGCCGCGCTGTACCAGCTCGAAGCTGCCGTCGGCGGCTCGTTGGGGAACTAGGGTGACGATGCGGCTCGCCGTCCTCGCGCTCTTCATGCTGGCGGGCGCCGCCTGTGAGTCGCCCGCGCCGGCGGCTTCGCCCAAACGCTCCCCCGAGTCGCCGGCGGCGTCCGAGGTGACGCCGGCGGTCGTCGCCCCCGAGTACCGCACGCGCCAGCGCATGATCGACACGACCGGGAAAGTGCAGTTCAACGAGGAGTCGCTCGTGCGCGTGCACGCCCCGGCGACCGGGCGGGTCCTCGAGGTCTTCGCGCGTCCCGGCGATGTCGTCGAGCTCGGGGCGCGCCTGTTCGTGGTCGACAGCGCGGATCTTGGTGCGGCCAAGGCGGACTACGCGAAGGCCGTGGCCGACGTCGAGCGCTCGGCCGCAGCGGCCCGGCTGAGCCGCGAGCTCTTCGATGCCCAGGCCGTCGCGCAGAAGGAGCTCCGGGAAGCGGAGAACGACGCGCGAAAGGCGGTCGCCGAGCGGGAACGGGCCGCCTCGCGCCTGCAGACGCTCGGCGTCTCCGCGGAACAGCTCGCGGAGATCGCGGCGCGGGCTGACTCGGCGACAACGATCGTCGTCAAGGCGCCGCGCGGCGGCGTCGTCGTGGAGCGCAACGTGACCCCTGGGCAGGTAGTCGCGTACGGCCAGTCGGACACGCCGGTCAACCTCTTCGTCATCGCGGACCTCGGCACGATGTGGGTCGTGGCGGACGTGTACGAGCCGGACGTGCCGCGCCTGCGGCGCGACCAGCCGATGGTCGCCACGCTCCGCTGCTGCCCCGGCGAGCGCTACGAGGGGCGGGTCAGCTACATCAGTGACGCGGTCGACAAGGAGACGCGCACCGTGAAGGTTCGGTCCATCGTCGTCAACCGCGGCCGGACGCTCAAGGCCGAAATGTTCGTCAACGTCGCCATCGCGACCGGCGCCACGCGGGCCCTCACCATCCCACAAAGCGCGGTCCATCGCGAGGGGAGCGCGACTTTTGTCCTGGTCGTGAAAGGGAAGGACCGGCTCGAGCGCCGACCCGTCGTGCTGGGCGACGACCTCGGCGACGCCGTCGAGGTGACGACGGGGCTCGGGCTCGATGACCGCGTCGTCGGCGCCGGCAGCATCCTGTTGAAGGCCACGACGCGGTGATCGACCGGCTCGTCGCGTTCGCGCTCAACCAGCGTTTCATTACACTGGCCCTCGCCCTGGTGCTGACGGCGGCGGGCATCGTCTCCTACCACCGATTGCCGATCGAGGCGTATCCGGACGTCGGCGACGTCAAGGTCGAGGTGATCACGCTCTGGCCCGGGCACGCGGCCGAGGAGGTCGAGCGCCTCATCACCGTTCCGCTCGAGAACGAGCTCAACGGCATCGCCGACGTGACGTTCCTGCGCTCGGACACGCTCTTCGGGCTCTCGAACATCAAGGTCCTCTTCGCCGACGGTACCGACAACTATTGGGCTCGCCAGCAGGCGCAGGAACGCATCACCCAGGCCGACCTCCCCGCCGACGCCAAGCCGGCCCTGGGGCCGCTCTCGAGCGTCATCGGCGAGATCTTTCGGTACACGCTGGAGTCGAAGACGGTGCCGCTCGTCGAGCTGAAGGCGGTCCAGAACTGGGTCCTCGAGCGCGAGTTCCGCAAGATTCCCGGTGTCGCCGACGTCGTCTCCTGGGGCGGTGGCACCAAGCAGTATCAGGTGAACGTCGATCCGTCTCGCCTGCGCGGGTACAACCTCACCCTCAAGCAGGTGTTCGACGCGGTGGCCGCCAACAACTCGAACGCCGGCGGCAGCTACGTCCCGCAGGGCCAGTACGCGCTGACGGTGCGCGGCATCGGGCTCTTCCGCGGCCCGCGCGACGTCGAGAACGTCGTGGTCGCCTCGCAGAGGGGGACGCCGGTCCGTGTTCGCGATATCGGGCAGGTGGGAATCGGCCACGCCATCCGGCTCGGCGTTCTCGGGCGCGACCACGACGACGACCTGGTGCAGGGGATCGTCCTCATGCGGAAGGGCGAGAATCCGGGACGGGTCATCGACGCGTTGAAGACCAAGCTCCCGGAGATCGGAAAGCTCCTGCCCCCGGACGTCGAGCTTCGCCCCTACTACAGCCGTGACATCCTGGTGAAGCGCACGGTCACGACCGTGCTGCGGAATCTGGTCGAGGGCGCCGGCCTCGTGATGGTCCTTCTCTCGCTGTTCCTCTACAACGTGCGGGCGGCGCTCATCGTGGCCCTGACGATCCCCCTCTCGCTCCTCTTCGCCTTCGTGTTCATGGATCTGCGCGGCGTGCCGTCGAACCTGCTCTCGCTCGGCGCGATCGACTTCGGGATCATCGTCGACGGCGCCGTCATCATGGCCGAGAACATCTTGCGCCGCCTGAGTGAGCGAAAGGTCACCGGGCCGCAGATCGTCCGCGAGGTGCACGGAGCCGCCGTCGAGGTCGCCCGGCCGCTGACCTTCGCCGTCCTGATCATCATGACGGTGTACGTGCCCATCCTCACCTTTCAGCGCATCGAGGGGAAGCTCTTCCGGCCGATGGCCCTGACGATCTCGCTGGCCGTCATCGGCTCGCTGCTGCTCACGCTCACGGTCATCCCGGTGCTCTCGAGCCTCGTCTTCCGGCGCCCGCCGTCGGAGCGCGAGAGCCCGCTGCTGCGCTGGCTGCGCCGGCCCTACCAGGCGGCGCTCGCCTGGTGTCTGCGGCGACCGCTCGTCCCGGTGCTGTGCGCAGGCGGCTGCCTGGTGGTCGCGGTATTCGTCTTCGCGCTCCTCGGCAAGGAATTCCTGCCGGAGCTCGACGAAGGCGACCTGTGGGTTCGCGCCCAGTTCCCGACCGGGATCTCGGTCGAGGGCGTTCGCCCCTATACGCGGGAAATCCGCGAACGGCTGCTGAAGTTTCCCGAGGTCCGGGTGATCGTCTCGCAGCTCGGCGCGCCGGACGACGGGACCGATCCGGAGGGCCCCGACAACGTCGAGTTCTACGTGGGCCTGAAGGCGCGCGAAGAGTGGGCCAACCCGGACAAGGACAAGCTCATCGAGGCGATGCGGGCGGCGCTGGCCGACATGCCCGGGTTCACCACGAACTTCTCCCAGCCGATCAAGGACAACGTCGACGAGGCGCTGGCCGGCGTCAAGGGCGAGCTGGCCATCAAGCTCTACGGGCCCGACATCTTCGTGATGGACGCCGCGGCGCGGGAGATCGTGAAGGTGCTGCGCGACGTGCCGGGTGTCACCGATCTCGACTGGGACCATCTGGCCGGCCTCCCGCAGCTGCAGATCATCGTGGACCGCGCCGCGGCCGCCCGCTACGGCATCAACGTCCGGGACATCCAGGACGTGATCGAGGCCGCAACCAAGGGCCGGGTGGTCACCCAGCTCTACGAGGGCGAGCGGCGATTCGACGTCGCGGTGCGGCTGGTCCAGGACGGCGACCCGATCACCGGGCTCCGGAACCTCACCATCAGCGCGCCCAGCGGCGAACGCATCCCGGTCACACAGCTGGCGGAGTTCATCAAGACGGACGGCGTCTCCGAGATCTTGCGCGAGGGCAACGTCCGCCGGTTGGCCGTCAAGTGGAGCGTGCGGGACCGCGACATGGGAAGCCTGGTGACCGAGGCGATGCAGAAGGTCGGCGCGAGCGTACGCCTGCCCGACGGCTATCGGATGGTGTGGAGCGGGCGGTTCGAGGACCAGCAGCGGGCGCTGGCGCGGCTCTACATCATCGTGCCGCTCGTGCTGTTCATCATCTTCGTGCTGCTGTTCGGCGCCTTTCAGTCGGTCGGCGACACCCTGTTGATCATGCTGAACCTGCCGTTCGCGCTGATCGGCGGCACGCTCGCGCTCTACTTCTGGCGGACCAACTTCAACATCTCGGCGGCCGTCGGCTACATCGCGGTCTTCGGCGTGAGCGTTCTCAACGGCGTGGTCCTGCTGTCGTCGATCCGCCAGGCGCGGCAGGAGGGATGTTCCCCGCGCGACGCGATCGCCCGCGGCTGCGAGATCCGGTTCCGGCCGATTGTCGTCTCCGCGGTCGTGGCGGTGATCGGCTTCCTGCCGGCCGCGCTCTCGCAGGGGATCGGCGCCGAGATCCAGCGGCCTCTGGCGCGCGTCGTCATCGGCGGGCTCATCTCGTCTACGGCGCTCACCCTGCTCGTGCTTCCCGCGATCTACGCGCTCCGAACCGGGCGCAGCGACGAGAGTGACCCGCCGCCCACGGAGCCGGCCGCATGACGCCGCGCTTCGGCACTCGCGGCGGGTTCCTGGCGCTCCTGGTGCTCGTCCCGCTCGTCTGGCTGACCCCGCTGGCCTACGCGAGCCCGCCGGACCAGACGTGGATCGGCGGCTTCTACGACGACGCCGACTTTGACGACGTGGTCCTGCTGGCGACGTCTCTCGTCCTGGCGCTCGGCGATATCGCGCCGGCGCTGGCGGCAAGCCTGATCGTCGTCGCCTGCCTTCTTCTCCTCGACGTGAAGGCCGGGCCGCTCACCGTACGGCTCGGCGCCCCCAGCCGCGCCCCACCTCGAGCCTGACGCGCTTCACCGCCAATGGGCGAGCGCCGCTTTCGGCGGCGCGTCCGATCCTGAAGCGTCGGCGTGCCCGGCTACCGTCTGCCGGGCGCAGGGGGAAACGGTGCGCACATGATCGATCGTATCGTCGCGTTCGCGTTGCGCCAGCGGTTCGTCACCCTGGCGATGGTCCTGCTGGTGACGGCGGGCGGGATCGTCTCGTTCGCGCGCCTGCCGATCGAGGCGTATCCCGACGTCGCCGACGTCGAGGTCGACGTCATCACGCTCTGGCCTGGACATGCCGCCGAGGAGGTGGAGCGGCACATCACCTTGCAGCTCGAGAAGGAGCTCAACGGCATCGCCGGCGTGACGTTCCTCCGCTCGTTCTCGAACTTCGGCCTGTCGAACGTCCGGATCCTGTTCGCCGACGGCACCGACAACTACTGGGCGCGGCAGCAAGTGCAGGAACGGATCGCCCAGGCCGAGATTCCGGCTGACGCCCACCCACAGCTGGGGCCGTTGGCCAGCGTGATCGGCGAGGTGTATCGCTACACGCTCCACGCCAAGACGATGCCGCTGGTCGAGCTCAAGGCGCTTCAAGATTGGGTGCTCGAGCGCGAGCTCCGCAGCGTGCCCGGCGTCGTCGACGTCGTCTCCTGGGGCGGCGGCATCAAGCAGTACCAGATCACGATCGATCCCGCGCGGCTACGCGCGTACAACCTCACGCTCAAGCAGGTGTTCGACGCGGTGAGCGCCAACAACGCGAACGCCGGCGGGAGCTACATCCGCGACGGCCAGTATGCCCTCATGGTGCGGGGCATCGGCCTGGTCCGGAGCCTCGGCGACCTCGAGAGCATCGTGATCGCGGCGCAGAAGGGCACGCCGGTGCGGGTCCGCGACATCGGGCAGGCATCGATCGGTCACGCCATCCGCTTTGGCGTGCTCGGCCGAGACGACGAGGACGATCTGGTGCAGGGCATCGTGCTCATGCGCAAGGGTGAGAACCCCGGCGCAGTCCTCGACGGCGTCAAGAAGAAGCTCGACGAGATCCGCCCCCTGTTGCCGGCCGGGGTGGAGATGCGACCGTACTACAGCCGGGACCGCCTGGTGAGCACGACGGTCGCCACCGTCATGAGGAATCTCGTCGAGGGCGCCCTGCTGGTGACGGTCCTGCTCTCGCTCTTCCTCTACAACATGCGGGCGGCCCTCATCGTGGCCCTCGTCATTCCGCTCTCGCTCCTGTTCGCGTTCGTCTTCATGGATCTCCGTGGCATTCCGGCCAACCTGCTGTCGCTCGGCGCCATCGATTTCGGGATCATCGTGGACGGGGCCGTCATCATGACGGAAAACATTCTCCGTCATCTCGCCGAGCGGCGGCCGAGAGGACAGGAGATCGTTCCCGCGATCCAGCACGCCACCCTCGAAGTGGCGCGACCGCTCACCTTCGCCGTCCTGATCATCATGACGGTCTACGTGCCGATCCTCACGTTTCAGCGCATCGAAGGCAAGCTGTTCCGGCCCATGGCCGTCACGATCTCGGTGGCCGTGGTCTCCGCGCTTGCCCTGACCCTCACCTTGATCCCGGTCCTCGCCACCTTCCTGTTCCGTCGCGCGCCGCGAGAGCGCGAGAGCCCCTTCCTGCGATGGATGCGGCGGCCGTACGCGCGGCTGCTCTCCCGGTGCGTTCGCCGGCCGCTTCTGCCGCTGGCCGGCGCGGTAGGGCTCTTCGTGCTGGCCGGCGCCGTGTTCATGCTCCTCGGCAAAGAGTTCTTGCCCGAGCTCGACGAGGGCGACGCCTGGCTCCGGGTGAAGTTTCCGGTCGGGATCTCGCTGGAGGACGCGCGCCCATACGTCCACGACATTCGGACGCGGCTGCTCACGGTCCCTGAGGTGCGGACCGTCGTCTCCCAGCTCGGCGCCCCCGACGACGGCACCGACCCCAACGGGCCGGACACCTGCGAGTTCTACATCGGCCTGAAGCCACGTGAGGAGTGGTTGATCAGGGACAAGGATAAGATCGTCGATACGATGGCCGCGACGCTGGACGGGGTGCCCGGGATCACCACGAACTTCTCCCAGCCGATCAAGGACAACGTCGACGAGGCGCTCGCCGGCGTGAAAGGCGAGTTCAGCATCAAGATCTTCGGACCCGACGTCTTCACCCTGGAGGCGAAGGCCAAGGAGATCGCGAACGTGCTCGGCGCGATCCAGGGCGTCGCCGATCTCGACTACGAGCATCTGGTCGGTCAGCCGCAGCTGCAGATCGTGGTCGACCGCAAGGCCGCGGCGCGCTACGGTATCAACATCCAGGACGTGCAAGACGCGATCGAGGCCCAGACCCGAGGGCGCGTGGTCGGCGAGATCTTCGAGGGCGAGCGACGCTTCAACGTGGCTGTGCGCCTGGCCCAGGAGGGCGAGCCACTCGCGAGCCTGCGTACGCTCGCCATCAGCGCGCCGAGCGGCGAGCGGATCCCGCTCGACCAGGTGGCCGAGTTCGTCAAGACCGAGGGGCTGGCCCAGGTCGTCCGCGAGGGCAGCCAGCGGCGGATCGCCGTCAAGTGGAGCGTCCGCGGGCGTGACATGGGCGGACTCGTGGCCGAGGCCATGCGAAAGGTGGACGCGGCGGTCAAGCTGCCCCAGGGCTATCGGATGGTGTGGAGCGGCCGGTTCGAGGACCAGCAGCGGGCGCTGGCGCGGCTCTACCTCATCGTGCCGCTGGCGATCTTCATCATCTTCGTGCTGCTGTACGGGACCTTCCAATCGGTCGGGACCGCGCTGTTGATCATGCTAAATCTGCCGTTCGCGCTGATCGGAGGCACCCTGGCGCTCTACCTCTGGCGAACGAACTTCAACATCTCGGCGGCGGTGGGCTACATCGCGGTGTTCGGGGTCAGCGTGCTGAACGGCGTGGTGCTGGTCACGTCGATCCGGCAGGCGCAGTCCAGCGGGCTCGCGCTGCGTGAGGCGATCGTCAGGGGATGCGAGATCCGGTTCAGGGCGATCATCGTCTCGGCCATCGTGGCGGTGATCGGATTCCTGCCGGCCGCGCTCTCGCAGGGGATCGGCTCGGAGATCCAGCGGCCGCTGGCCCGCGTCGTGATCGGCGGGCTGATCTCGTCAACCGCGCTGACCCTGCTCGTGCTCCCCGCCATCTGCGCGCTGATGGGGCTGCCACGAGCCGATGCGAATGTGCGCGAGGCCTCGGGAGACGACCGGGACTGATCCGGCCGTGACTAGCCGAGCCCGTACAGGCGCGCGCAGTTGTCCCAGAGAATCTTGCGCTTGGTCGTCTCGCTCACGCCTTCGAGGCCGAGGAACGTCTCGACCGCACGCGGATAGGCCGAGTCGTCGTGCGGCCAGTCCGTGGAGATGACGATGTTGTCGTCACCCATGGTCGGGATCGCGTGGCACACGACGTCCTCGTCGGGGTCGACCGACACCCAGCAGTTGCGCCGGAAGTACTCGCTCGGCCGCATGGTCAGGTGGAACCGGTCGTCGTCCCCGAACTTCTCGACTCGCTCGTCCAGGGTCCAGAGCCACCACGGTACCCAGCTGCAGCTCCCCTCGAGGAACGCCGCCTTGAGCCTGGGGAAGCGCTCGAAGACGCCGCCGGTGAGGAGGCTACCGAGCGCCATCATCTGCTCGAGCGGATGGGCGACGGCGTGCGCCATCACGAAGTTGTCCATGAAGCGCCGGCCGAGGTGCTCCTGGTAGGCCATCTGGATCCCGTGGAAGGCCACGGGCACGCCCAGGCTCTCGGCCTCGGCCCAGAGCGGCTCGTAGGCCGGGTCGTACCACGCGCGGCCGTTCACCGGGTGATTGGAGAGGACGAGCGCGACCGCGCCGAGCTCGCGCACGCTGCGTCGCGCCTCTTCCACGGCGAGCTTAGGATCGTGCAGCGGGAGGATCGCCGCCGGCTTCAGGCGCGCGGCGTCGGTGGCGCAGAACTCGGCCAGCCAGTTGTTGAACGCGCGGCAGATCGCCGCCGAGAGGTCGGGCTCGAGCCCGTCGACTCCGATCAGGTGCGCGCCCCGGGTCCGAAAGACGATGGCGAGGTCGATCCCTTCCCGGTCCATCGCCTGGAGCATGGCGCGCGGGTCGTCGCCCGGCAGGTCTTCGGCCGGGTCCTTGTAGCGTCCCGTCGCCAGGTGACGGGCGAGCGCCTTCTCGCGCCGGATACGGCCGAGACGGCGGCGCTCGGGGCGGTCGAAGAAGGCCGGAAACACCTTGCCTTCGAATTGCCAGCCGTTGCTGTGCGAGCCGTCGATCGCCGCGAAGCGCGGCGCGCGGTCCCTGAACCGGGGCTCCAGATACCGGTCCCACAGGTCGTGTGGCTCGTCGACGTGGATGTCGCTGTCCATGACCTTGAAGCCGCCCTTGGCCATAGGGGCCTCCTGTCGCGTGGCTGACGTGCGAGCACGCTAGTGCGCCAGGGGTGCGGTCGTCAAGGGGAGCCCCGGTAGCATCTGGAAGCCCCGGTATTCGAGGCCGCGCGCGTCGCCTCCGGGTCAGCCCTTCTTCAGCGCTTCGATCCGATCGCCCGTCGCCGGGTGCGTGGCGAAGAAGCCCCCGCCGCTCCCGCCCTCGGTCTCGTTGAGCCACGTGAGCGTGTTGACCATCACGTCCTTGGAGAATCCGGCCCGCTGGAGGATCTCGGCCCCATGCTTGTCCGCCGCATACTCCTCCTTGCGGCTGTACGAGCGCGAGATCAACTGCCCGGCGATCGGCGTGACCGCCCCGCTGCCAGGAATGATCTGGTCGAGCAGCACCATGCCGATCTGCAAGCCGGCGCCCAGGCGCTGGGCCTTGGCGACGTGACCGAGGTCGTCATGCGCGAGCTCGTGGGCCAGCACCCCGCGCATCTGGTCGTCGTTCGCCTTCTCGAGAAGGCCGGTCGTAATGTAGAACTCGCCGTTGCCCGCGCTGGCGGCATTGATGTGAGGATCGTCCATGATTCCGACCTTGACGTCCTTCGCCGCGAGCGGCTTGTTCATCTTCGCCATGAGCGGGATCATCACACGCTGCAGCCGTTCGACGACCGCGGGATCGACCTTCTTGTTGGACGGTGTCGGAGTGCCGGCGGTGGGTTGCGGCTGCGGCTGCGGACGCCGATCGGCCTGGCCGGACGACTGCACCGCGCAGCCGGCGGCGAGAGCCACCACGACGAGAGTTCTCAGGAATTTCATGATGATTTCCTTCCCATAGGTGACGCGCTCAGACCAGCTCGCGAATCCGTTCACCCAGCACGGTGAGCGCGATTTTTTGACTGTTAGGCTCGCCACGGAGGAGCGACTTGGCGAACTTCGCCGCCTGGTCCAACGTGACTTTGGCCGGCAGCGGCGGCTCGAAGGGATCGACCACGCCTTGCACGACCACCGGCCCCGGGGTCGCCAGAGCTGCCTCGAGCATGCGGCCGCAGTCCGCGGGATTCTCGATGGTGAAGCCGGCGGCGCCGCACGCCCGGGCGAACAGGGCGAAGTCCATCGGCTGGAGCTCGCACCCGTACTCGGGGTTGCCGAGAAACACGATCTGCTCCCACTTGATCTGGCCGAGCGTGTTGTTCTTCACGATCACGACCTTGACGGGAAGCTGGTACTTCACGCAGGTCGCGATCTCGGCCATCAGCATCGAGAAGCCGCCGTCGCCGACGAAGGCGATCACCTGGCGCTCGGGATAGGCCACCTGCGCGGCGATCGCGTAGGGAAGCCCGGCCGCCATCGTGGCAAGGTTTCCGGAGAGCGAGTGCATCTGGCCGCGCCGCGCCGGGATGTGGCGGGCCCACCAGGTCGCGATGGTCCCGCTGTCGCAGGCCACGATCGCGTCGTCGCGAAGCCGACGACCCAGCTCGTGCGCCAGCACCTGCGGCTTCATCGGCGAGTCGGGGCGGGTCGCGCGCTCGTCCATCAGCTCGAGCCAGCCCTTCATCCGCTCCTGCGCCGACTCGAGAAATCCGCGCTCGGCCTTTCGGGTGAGCAGGGGCAAGAGCGCCTGCAGGGTGCGGGCGCTATCACCGACCAGCCCCACCTCGACCGGATAGCGCAGCCCGATCCGCATCGGATCGAGCTCGATCTGCACGCCTCGCGCCTGACCGGGCCTGGGCAGGAACTCGATGTACGGAAACGATGTGCCGACCATCAGGAGCGTGTCGCATTCCTCCAGCGCTTCCTGCGAGGGCTTCGTGCCGAGGAGACCGATCGAGCCCGTCGTGTAGGGGCTGTCGTCCGGTACCGCGGCCTTGCCCAGGAGCGCCTTCACGATCGGCGCCGCGAGCCGGTCGGCGGTCTGCTCGAGCTCGTCGGTGGCGCGAAGCGCGCCGCGGCCGGCGAGGATCGCGACCTTCTTGCCCGCGTTCAGCAGATCGGCCGCGTTGGCGAGCTCGTCCTCGGCCGGAAGACGCGCGCTGCGCGCATACACGTCGGAGGTGTGGTGCTTGATATTGCGCTTCGAGCGGTACGCGCCGGCGTCCATCTCCTGGATGTCCACCGGGAAGGTGAGATGGGCCACGCCGCGGTAGGCGAGCGCGGTGCGGCACGCCAGGTGCGTCACGTTCTCGACGTGAGACGGCCCCATGATGCGCTGATTGAACTTCGCGACGTCCGCGAACAGCTGATCCAGCGCCACGTCTTGCTGCGTGTGCGTGCCGATGAGGTCGTGGTAGGCCATGCCGGTGATCGCGACGACCGGCTGGCCGTCGAGCGCGGCGTCGTAGAGCCCGTTCAACAGGTGGATGCCGCCGGGGCCCGAGGTCGCCAGGCACACGCCCAGCTTGCCCGTGAATTTCGCGTAGCCGCACGCCATCAGCGCCGCCGCTTCCTCGTGGCGCACCTGGATGAAGCGGACCTGGTCGCGGCGCTTGCGCAGCGCCTCCATGATTCCGTTGATGCCGTCGCCCGGGAGGCCGAAGACGACGTCGACGCCCCAGTCCTGGATCCCCTCGATCAGGACGTCAGCCGCTGTCAGTGCCATTCGCTGATTTCTCCCGCGCCTGCTCGATCTCCGGCGCTCGCTCGGCAAGAGCCTGTGGCCTCATCCCGCAAGTCACGTGCCGACCTCGTGAACACGGGATTCCGCGCGGAAGAGTTAGAAAACGCGAGCCGAGATGAGGGAATCGGTCCGCGTCGAGCTATGCCGCCCGCATCGCGGTGAACGATTTACACGGTAAGAACGCTCGGCCGCGAAGTAACGCATAAGCAAAAAAACACGATCGAGCGGGTCTGAAGGTCACATGTGCCGCGCTTTCGATCGTTTCGGGATAGGAACGCGCGCTGGCATGTGCGTTGCTCCCTCTGGGGCTGGTCGACGAGGAAAAAGGAGAGAAAAGCCATGAAGCTGCCAGCGATGCTCGCCGGCACGACCGCGGGCTTGCTGCTCGTGGGCCTCGCCGTCGCGCAGAGTGCTTCGCCGCCGCCGCCACATCCGTCGGCGCACGTGGCATCGGACGCCACCCTGATGGGCCGCCATACGATGACGGGTGAAGTCACCAGCGTAGCTCCCGACAAGGGCCGGCTCTTCATCAAGACGCCGGAGGGCCGGATGCTGCTTCACTTTCCGACCACGGCGCTCCAGAACGTGAAGAAGGGTGACAGCGTCACGGTGGAGCTCGCGCTGAAGGACAACGGTCCGGCTCCGATGACGAAGTAGCGGAGCGGAAGGGAGAACATCCATGGAGCTGTTCAAGTGCCAGCAATGCGGCAGGAAGTTCAACTCGCAGGAAGAGCTGCGTAAGCACGAGCAGGAGTGCCTGCCCGCGCGCGTGAAATAGCGAGGCGGGTTCCGACGCGAGGCACCGGGGAGGGCATCCGGGAAGACCGCGAGGTCGATGAGACCTCGGGAAGGAGGGCGACATGCTCAGGACAGCCGGCCACATGAAGGGCGTCACGATCGAGGCGATCGACGGCGACATCGGCAGCGTTCAGGATCTGTATTTCGACGATCGGACCTGGACCGTTCGCTATCTCGTCGTCGATACCGGAACATGGCTACCGGGCCGGCAGGTGCTGATCTCGCCGTTCGCCTTTCAGCCGGTTCCCGGGGCCTCGCGGCTCAGAACGTCCCTGACGAAGGAGCAGATTCAGAAGAGCCCGTCGATCGAGACCGATCGGCCGGTCGATCGACAGCGCGAGGTGGAATTCTCGAAGTACTACGGCTACCCCTACTACTGGGTCGGCCCGTATCGGTGGGGCGACGTGGCGTACCCGGCATTGCCGATCATCCCGCCGGCGCCGGACGCGATCGACCGGGACGTGCAGGAAATGATCGCCCGCGAGCACGAGAGCGCGAATCCAAATCTCCGGAGCGCCCGCGACGTGATGGGCTATTACCTCCAGGCGACGGATGGAGACCTCGGCCACGTCGAGGACTTCCTCATCGACGACAAGACGTGGGCGATCCGCTACTGCATCGTGGACACGCGAAACTGGTTGCCCGGCCGGAAGGTGCTGGTCTCGCCGGAATGGATCCAGCGCGTGAGCTGGGAAGAGTCGAAGGTCTACGTGGATCTCTCGAAGCGACACATCGAGGCCGCCCCCGAGTTCGATCCGAGCGTCCCGCTGGCTCGCGAGCACGAGGAGCGGCTGTACACCCACCTCGGCCGCGCGAAGTACTGGGAGCGTGAGCCGAGGGCACCCGAAGGAAAAGGCCATGGCAAGACTTGAGGTCGAAGAAGTGGTCGCGATGGATCCGGACGAGGGATTTCTGCCCTGGTACGTGTCCTGGAGCGGGGTCTTCGTCGGCGCGTTGTCGGCGCTGGCCCTGTTGCTGGTGTTCGGTCTCACGGCGATCACGATTGGCGCGCACCAGATCGGCCAGCGCTTCGCGAGCTGGCACGAGTTCCGTCTGATCACGCTGGTGTTCAGCGTGTTCGGCTCGTTCCTCTCGTTCGTCCTCGGCGGCTGGGCCGCCGCGCGGGTTACCGGCACGCGACGGGCTGAGACCGCCATGCTCCACGGCGTGATCGCCTGGCTCGTGACGATTCCGGGCCTCCTGTTCTTCGCCGGGCTCGGCGCCGGCGGCTATCTCGGCGTGTGGTACGGCGGGCTCGCCGCGCCGCCGTCCTGGGCGCCGCAGGCGACGCCCATGGTCGAGAATGCCGCGGCCGCGCTGGCCGCCCGCAACGCCGCGCTCGGCGCGCTCACGGCCCTGTTGCTCGGCCTCGTCGGATCCGTCGTCGGGGGCTGGATGGGCTCGGGCGAGCGCATGTCCTTGAACTATTCGAAGACACCGCACCGCCAGCACGGCCGTGCGTGGGGAGAGACGCGATGATCTATATCCTGCTCTGGCTCCTGGGGGCGCCGCTCACCCTGATCTTGATCCTATTCTTGCTCGGCGTCGGGCGATAGTCGTCTCCGGGCCAGCCTCGCCATAGCCGGCCGGCGATCGTCGCGAGAGAAATTCTCGCGCGCCGGCCGGCGTTCTTTACTCTGCTCTCTGGTTGAGCGAGGATGGCGTCTGCCATGCTTGGCTGGCGCGGTCGGATCGGCGTGCTGGTGCCGCCCGGGAATCCCACGGTGGAGCCGGAGCTCTATCGCATGGTGCCGCCGGGTGTCTCGATACACTTTGCCCGCCTCGATTCGTCGTCGTCGGCCAGCGCGCCGGGCGCTCACGGCGGGATGGAGGACCGGACCCGCGCCTACGTCGACTCGCTGCCGGGCGTGGCACCGACGCTCGCGGCCGTGAATCCGGCCGTCGTGGTGCTCGCGTTCACCGCCGCGAGCTATGCAAACGGGTTTGGCCGCGAACAGGTCCTGGCCGATCGCATCGCGTCCCTCACCGGGACCCGCGCGCTCACGGCGGCCCAGGCGATCCTCGCCGCGCTCGAGCACCTCGGTGTCAAGAAGCTCGCGCTCGGCACGCCGTATCCCGAGTCGATCAGCGCGCTCGGCCGCGCGTACTGGGAGGCGGCCGGACTCCAGGTCGTCGGCTACAAACGGCTGACCGGCGTGGAGAACATCTATGACGAGACGGAGGAGCGCGCCTACCGTCTGGCGCGTGAGGCTGACGCGCCGAGCGCCGATGCCGTCCTGCTGAGCGGCACCGGACTGCCGACGGTCGGCGTGCTCGAGCTGCTCGAGCGTGACCTCGGCAAGCCGGTTCTCTCGTCGAACCAGGCCTCGCTCTGGCGGGCGCTCCGCATGGCCGGCGTCCGCGAACCCATCTGCGGATTCGGCCGGCTCCTGACCGCTGCCTAGCGGGCGCTACCGCGCGCTGGTCATCCGCGCGGCGAGCGCTCTGAGCTCGTCGGCGTCGACGTCGGAGACGAGCGTGTAGCCGAGCTCTCCGCGCCGCCACACGATCACGTTGAAGCCGCGCTCGGACGTCGCGAGCGCGTCCAGACCACCGATCCGCGTGAGGTTCCGCGATGGCCACGGCAGGCCGTCAGCGCGGAACACGAGCAGCGAGATCGGGTGCAGGCGCCTCGCGTAGACGAATACCGCGGCTTTTCGGTCTCGGAAGTAGGCCACGCTGCCGCCCTTCAGCGGAAAATCGGCGTCGCCCTCGAAGGCCACCACGGGGGCGAAGTCCAGGCGTCCGCCGAACCACGGCTTCACCTGATGCAACCCGCCGCTCTCGACGTCGAGGGGGTGCTGGCTCGAGAGCAGCCGCAGGTGATCATTCACGGCCTCGGCGACCATCGCGCTCTGCTCGCGGGCCGCGCCCGACGCGGCACGCTCGTAGTAGACGACCGGCGCCGCCACGAGCACGACCGTGGCCGCGGCCAGCGCCGGCACGAGGGACGGTCGCCACCGGCTCCACCACGAACGCCCGGTCGGCGCCTGCGACCACCGGGCGGCGAGCCGGCGCTTGAGCGCGAGCGAGGCGGGATGCTGCGGCAGGCGCTGCTCGAGCAGCCGAGTCAGCTCCTGCTCCACCGCGTCGGCTCGCGTGCAACCCGCGCAGCCTTCGAGGTGTGCGCGTACCGCCTTCTGCGTCTCGAGCCGCGCGCGGCCCTGCTGGTAGTCGAGCAGGTGCTGCCTCACCTCATCGCACGTCATTCGTCGCTCACCGCGCGTAGTCCTTCAGCTTGTGGCGGAGCGCCGCCCGCGCGCGGGCGAGCCTCGATTTGACCGTCCCGACGGCACAGCCGACGACGTCGGCCACCTCCACCTCGGTCAATCCCTCCAGATCCAGCAGGATCACCGTTCGCGATTCCTCCGAGAGCGTCATCAGCGCCGCCTCGATCTCGTCGGCCACGACCTTGCGCAGGCGATCGAGCTCGACGTCGCCGAGCAGCCAGTCCGAGGTCCCGGGGCCCTCGGCCTGGGCGATCACCGTGTCGAGACCACCCACCGTCGGATCGTTGCGCTGGCGCCGGTACGAGCTCAGGAACGTGTTCCGCAAGATCCGAAAGAGCCAGGCTTTTAGATTTGTCCCCGGCGCGAACTGGTGCTCGGCCCGGAGCGCCCGCGCGTAGGCCTCCTGCACGAGATCCTCGGCGTCCGTCTCGTTGCCGGTGAGGTACCGCGCCAGGTTGTGCAGGGCGTCGACGTATGCCAGCGCCTGCTCGGCGAGAACGCTCACGGCCGTCCGCTCCGGTTCGCCACGCGCCCACAATAGCACCGGGATGAAGGCCCCTCGTCCTCCGTAACGCGCGAGGCCGCCATTCGTTCCACGGGAACGGCCGGGCCGATTCGGCGTTGGCAGGGGTGAGGAAGTAAGTGACACGCTCGACACAACCTATCAGGGAGGCGCACATGGATCGGCTCGATCGACGCGGATTTCTCGAGTGCATGGCGTGGGCGGGCTCGGCGGTTGTCTGGACCACGGCCGGCGGCGTGCTGTCCTCGCGCATGCTCCGGCCGGCGGAGGCCGCCGGCGCGCCGGACGGCGGCTTCAGCTTCGTGCAGATCAGCGACACGCACATCGGCTTCAAGGGGCAGGCGAACGGCGACGCGGCGGCGACGCTCCAGCAGCTACTGGATCGCGTCAACGCGCTCCGACCCGCGCCGGCGTTCGTGATCCACACGGGCGATCAGACGCATGGCCAGAAGCCGGGCGCCTTCGACACCGTCGCCGAGCTGCTCAAGGGCGTCAGGACCGAGCGCATCTTCTACGTGCCCGGCGAGCACGATGTGTTCCTCGACGGCGGCACCGAATATCTCACCCGCTACGGCAAGGGAACCATCGGCGGGCGGGGCTGGCAGAGCTTCGACTACAAGGGCACGCATTTCGTCGGACTCGTCAACGTGCTCAAGTACAAAGGTGAGGGGATGGGCGCGCTCGGCCAGGACCAGATCGAGTGGCTCGAGAAGGACCTGGCCCCGTTGACGAGCAGCACGCCGGTCGTCGTCTTCGCGCATGTCCCGCTGTGGGCCGTCTACCCCCAGTGGGGCTGGGTCACCGAAGACGCCGAGCGCGCGCTGACCTCTCTGAAGCGCTTCGGCTCGGTCACCGTGCTCAACGGCCACATCCACCAGGTGCTGACGAAGGTCGAAGGCAACGTGCGATTCCACACCGCGATGTCGACCGCGTTCCCCCAGCCGGCGCCGGGCGCCGCGCCGGCGCCCGGGCCGATGAAGATTCCGGAGACCGACGCGCGACGCATGATCGGCCTGGCCGAGGTCACGTTCGTCCAGGGCGGACAGCCGCTGGCCATCGTCGATTCGACCCTGGGCTGACCGCGAACGTCAGCGCGACCGCGCCGTCGAGATCGGCGTGGAGGCCGAGTGCTTCAACGCCGATCTCGGCCGAAGATCACGGACGTCTCGACGGGCACGCCGTCGAGGTCGACCGCGGCCATCCTGCGCAGCTCGTCGAGCGTCGCGAGCGACAGCCGATCGATCTGCTGATCGGTCGTGAGCACGACGTAGCCGCGGCGATCGCACACGGGTTCGGGAATCGGGATCACCGCGAGCAAGCGGACCACGCCGCCGCTCTCGAGCGCGATCAGCCGCACGACGCGCAGGGCAAACTGCATCTCTTTGGTTCGTTCGACCGGGACCAGAATTCGCTTCGCCATCACATCTCCATCGTCATGATGTACCAGCTCGCCTCGGACGGCGGGGCCCCAGGGCACTGTTTGCAATCAGCGTTGA
>Ga0209160_1001069_pt1 | contig 22829 bp, 33 predicted proteins | sample GraSoiAngelo_153_FD_186167 | JGI IMG/M metagenome (GOLD analysis project Ga0209160, IMG submission 186167) | Grasslands soil microbial communities from the Angelo Coastal Reserve, California, USA - 14_1009_12_40cm (SPAdes) (version 2) | ecosystem: Environmental > Terrestrial > Soil > Grasslands ...
TTCTCCACGCCTAACTCTTTCACAATGAGTGCGGAGGTTGTTGGCGTTCCTACTTCTACTTCGAAGCTTTTGTCGTCAACATCGACTAGCACTTTGACAGGGACCTTCATCCCCGCGTACGCCTTCGTGATCTCGTTGATCTTGTTGACGATCTGGAGAACGTTAACTCCGAGTGGACCCAGGTTTGGTCCAAGGGGCGGGCCTGCTGTCGCTTTTCCGCCGTCTATTATTGCGTCAACTGTTTTCTTGTCGCCCAGAGTCCTCCCCTCTGCTCACTAGCTTGACGTAGTCGGCGTGGACAGTGATGGGCAGTGTTGCGAAGCCTTCCTCCAAGAGCTCGATCACGACCTCTTGTTTGACCTTGTCTACGTGCGTTATCTTTGCTCGCAGTCCTCGGAAAGGTCCACCGACCACTTCTACAAGGTTTCCAACGCTGAGTTCTTCGATGACTGGTTTTGTAACTATGAAGCGTTCGATTGCTTGAATTGAGACGACTCCTTTGGTTCTCGTACGGGCATGTCTGGTTCCGGCGATGGCTTCATCGACGAAGTGAGGTCCTGAAGCCTCGACGAAAATGTAGCCCTTGATGACCTCGGGCGCTAGAATAGCTGTGATAGGCAGTTTCTTTGGCTGAGCCCGACTGGCCATGAGGTCAACAACCGTACGTTCCTGGCCGCTCGTAGTGCGGACCGCGTAAATCGATGTTTTCTGAGTCTGAGTTGCCATTTAGTTAGTCTCCTTTACAATTAGGGTGTAGGGGTTGTCTGGCTTTGGGGCAGGTTGTACAATCCTACAAGCCAGAACAGGATCCTGATGACGAAGCCTATCCCTCCAACGATTGCTACGCCCAGCACGCTTATCTTGATTAGAAGGTAGGTTTCCTCCCAGTCCGGTTTCTGGGCTACGTGGAACAATCGTCTGGCTGATTGTAAGAAGGTCCTAGCGCCCATGATAAGCCCTTGATTATCGTCTCGGAAAGCGGCGGCCGCCCTTCCCTATTTAACTATACCACGATATCAGCATCTGACAATCTCGCGGCCCGCGGCTTCCAGACTAGATATGAGCCTGCGTCTATCGTTGCTGTGCAGCCCCTTCCAATCGACTATAGCAGTGTTACACGAGCCAGTCGTCTTGCTGAAGGTGTCGCCGATTACCCTTTCCGATACTCCACCGTCAAATGAATGACTTGACACAAGATGACCGATTGCATACTCTCCCTCCATACAGATGTGAGTATGCTTGGCCGAGTAGTGCGTTCCACCAAACCCGACAGCGGTCGGGTAGGTTTCCCCGATCTTCTCGATGGCCGATATTACCGCGTTGGCCGAAATCTCCCCCAGGATCGGGTCCGTCCATTCGCTTTCTCCGCTTCCAATTTCTACGAAACAGACTGGCATTGAGAGGCTGGTTGGGCCATGGTGAGTTGCCTCCATCGTTACCTCGATCTCGACCCCTGCTTGCCCCACCCCTGCCTCGAGAGCCCTCAGGGCTCGTCGAATGATTGAAGGATTTACGTACGAGACCTCCTCGGGGTTGCCGCCGAACTTGGCTTCCTTCGTCAAGTTGCCGGTTGTATGAACCGTCAACGCTGCTCTTCCAGAGGAACTCACATGCTTTGAGACGAATATTGCAGTGGCGACATCAGACGGAATATCGTTGGGATCTGCGAAAATGCCCAGCTTCTCAAGAACCAATAGGCGCAAGTTTCCTTTCGAGTACGTGTCTATCCTTTGGCCGGGTTCTTGTTTGAGCCCAATCTTTGTGATGAGCGCCTGGGCGATATTCCATGATGCGGGATCACTTCTGGATGATATTATCAGTAGAGAGCTCGAAACCAGATTTGGACACCTTATTTGTCAAGACTGAGGAACAAGTTGCTGAAAAAGCACGAGAGCGGAAAACGATACGACAGATATTTGCTTGAGTAGGTCAACGGCAGTCCGTCAACGAAGCGATGGTATCAGAAGATAACGAGAAGCGTCGAAGTGTGCGATACTCGGATACTGCCGACTTTACCTGTCCCCGCGCCAACTCTACTTTTGTAGTGATGGATTTGGCTACCCATAACTCCTTTGTTGGATAGGGTGGTTAGGTGGTAGGTTGTTGAATTGAGTATTCAAAGTCCAAGAACTCGCAAAATCTATCTTCTGATCTGGGCTGGTTCCTTTCTTGCTTTCGGGCTATACGCACGGATTGCCCATATTGGAACCGGTCAGTACATTATCATTGGAGCTCTAATTCTTATTTTCCTAGGACTTCTCGGGATAGTACTTTCTCTTCACGAAGAAATGGGAAGGGCAGGAAAAGGAGGCCCCTACGACGGGCTTTGAGCGAGACTTGGTAGCAGAATGACTTACTCTGACCCAAACGACCGAACAAATAGGGATTGAGAAACCAGATTTAAATCGCCCCAGTGAGATCTAAAGCCAAGTGCAAAGATATGGTCGATCTGGAAATAACATACTGCCAGCCATGCGGTCATCAACCGCGAGCAGTTGAATTAGTAAATCAACTCTTGGCAGAGTACGGAATGCCTCTAAACAAGAAGCTCACTGTAGCTCTAAAACCGGCGGACAGTGGAATCTTTGACATTGTTCTTGACGGACAATTGATCTTTTCGAGGAAACAAGAGGGCCGATTCCCGACCGTTGACGAAATCAAGAAGCAGATCGAACCGAAGCTCTCTATTCCCCTCGAAATCCCATCGAAGTAGTACAGAATCCATCTGGCGGCAGCACCGTATCACGCGCCGGTTCATTCCGGCGCGCTCGACCTTATTTCTAGCCGATCAAGTTCTTGACAATGGCTTCTGCTTGAAACGGTTCTAGATCATCATACTTTTGTCCAGTGCCCACCATAGCAACTGGCTTTCCCATTATGTATGATAGAGAGATCGCGCTTCCTCCTTTTACATCCGCGTCAAGTTTTGCAAGAATGATCCCGTCAATCTTGACTGCCTCTGAAAACACTTTACCCTGTTCTACCGCATCGTTACCTGTCAGCGCGTCCACAACAAGGATCGTTAGGTCTGGGTTTGTCACTCTCACGATCTTCCGCATCTCTTCGAGAAGATTCTTGTTGTTCTGCATCCTTCCCGCCGTATCGATCAGCACGGCGTTTATCCTGTGAGCCTTTGCGTAGTTCACCGCGTCAAACGCAACCGCCGCTGGGTCAGCGCCGTACTGATGTTTGATTACCCGCACTCCGATGCGACGAGCATGCTCTTCGAGTTGCTCTATAGACCCAGAGCGGTATGTGTCGCTAGCCGCCAGAATCACAGTTCGGCCCTTTTTTTGGAGGACGTGGGCGAGTTTTGCTATACTCGTTGTCTTGCCAGTGCCATTGATTCCTATGAAGACTAGAACTGCGGGTTCTCCGATGCTCTTCTTCTTGTCGATCAGCGCGAATATGTCGAGCTGGCCTCCTCTCTGGAGAAGTGAGAGTAGGACCTCTTGGAGGATGACTTTTACTCTTGTCCGAGGATCGGTGAATCGGGCGAACTGAACGTCCTTCAGTTTCTCTCTCAGTTCGTTGCTGATAAAGTCGGCGGCGGATACTGCGACGTCATTCTCGATGAGAGATAATTGGAATTCGTCGAGGACGTTATCAAGATCTTTTCCCGTTAATTCGGTCTTCGCGATTCGATCGTACAGGTTGGAGAATTGTGCTCTGAGTCTGTCAAACAACGCGTTAAGACGTCTCCAAGTATTCTAGGGGTGGGGGAAGAAACTTTGCCCCATGTTGTGTTTTTAGATCTGTCGTTGTCTGCATGCTCTCTCACCGTTGCTTCCCATATGTGAGTGACATCCGATTAGTATTTACGAGTTGTCGAGAGATACTGCGTTGAGCTTGCACGGCATCCTAGATAGAGTAGTCCAACTCATCATCCAAGTTCCTGACGAGAGGATGATGCCAGAGCAATCTCCCTTCTAACTCTACTTCTCCGTCGGGTCCGTGAGCTACGTAGTCCATCTCTGCCCAGTTGCGCTCGGTGACTTGAAGGTTTCGCGTCTCGGCTTGACCCGGGAAGCCATCAGCGTCACAGGCCCAGACATTGCCGACATCGGCCGATACGCGTGTTGAAATGTACCCGAAGGCTGTTACGACTAGGACAGTTTCTAAGCGTTCGGAAAGGTCACCGTAGGATAGTAGCCACACACCCGATAGGTTTTTCGGGGACTCGAGCGTGGTCGAGGGTAGAATTGCAGACTGAGAAGTGTTCCGTCTGCGGGGCCTCTGTCAAGAAGGAGAATCTGAGGGACCATTATGACAGAGTTCATCCCAAGCGGTCTGGATCACTCAATGCTGAATCCAAGACAGTAGATTACTCTGGACAGAGGTCCGTCTTCCGAAGTCATCGTCGTAGGAACTTGCTGGTGCTATCCCTTGTTGCGCTGGCGGTGATTGGTGTATCTTTCGTGGCCGCAAGCTATGACAGAGGGGTTCACTGGCATCCCAATCTGTCCGTGACCCTAAACGGAAGCCCCTACCCGGTGCCCGCGAATATAGGGGTAGACTCGAGTTTGTGGAAGGACCACTCCTTGGACCAGTACGGAATTGGGATGGCGCCTCTGCATACTCATGACACCTCAGGAACCATCCATGTCGAGGTCAACACTTCTCACCGAGACTTTACCCTCCACGAGTTTCTCGCGATCTGGGGTCAGCCAAGTGATGGGAGCGCCATTGGTGGGCATCCGGTGACTTCTCTTACGGTGGACGGAGTCCAGCAGGCATCGCCTACTGGTGACGTAGTTCTCAAGGATGGCCAGAAAATCGCGATGACGCTCTCAGCCTAGGCAAGTAGAAGAATCCATCTGCCGCCGTTTCTCTCAACCAGCTCGTAAGATATTGTGATCTCAGACACGTGAGAATGGCTTGGGACAAAGTAGGGACCTGTCTAAGGTCCAGTTCAAGCCTGCCAACGATAAATGTGGTGCAAAGACAATCGGCTAGCCTGTCGGGTGTGGCACCAGTCTTAATTACGGCAGATGATCATCAGTCTGATAGGTGCATGAGCGAATGAGCGCAGGGACTAGGATTGTGGCTCCTTTCGTTCTGAGCCTTGTTGGCGGGGTCCTCATCCTCGTTGGAGCGATAGTGTCGGCCATGTTCGCTTTTGGGTCGCCCACGACTCTCGGCTCGATGAGCGGGATGATGGGAGGTATGAGTGGTGGAATGAGTGGAACGATGATCGGGCTAATGATGGGCGCCTACCCAATCTTTTCAATCATCGGTTTAGTGTCCGGCGCTCTTGTAATTCTCGGGGCTGTGATGCTCTACAATCGTCCATTCGAGAAGGATCTCTGGGGAGCAGTCGTTATCGCTTTCTCAATCCTGGGTATGTTGGGCGGAATGGGAGGATTCATGGTGGGATTGGTTTTGGGGGTCGTGGGAGGATCTCTTGCTCTGGTCTGGAATCCAACGCCAAGGATCGCCACGTCGACGCCGGTAATTCTTTCGAACTAGTAACGGACTGATGCACGGCTCGCTGCTATCGCCCGCCCCCCTTTCTTAGCTCCCTCCTTGTATTGGCGAGAACCAAAACGTTGGTTCGAGGCCACGGAGAGTCTATACAGACGATCGGGTACGTATGATGTGCAGAACAGAATAATCTATCGGGACAGAACAAGACCAGAGGGTAAGATGACGTCGAGGGCTAACCGTTCGTCCGAATCATTTCCCCCAGAAGACGCAGGGCTAATCCGGAGAAACTGGCGGGCGGGTCTAAGGGTCATCTTCGGACTCTTCTGGGCCGCGGACGCCTACCTGAAATGGTCGCTGATAGCGCAGGGAATCGATTACCGGGACCTGATTTCAATTGCCGCAGAAGGGCAACCGAGCACCGTCGCTTCATGGATAAGGTTCTGGGCTGACATTGCGAATTCAACCCCAGGTTTCCCCTACGTAATAGCCGTAGCAGAAACCCTGATTGCGATATTCATCATCATTGGACTCTTCACAAAACTTACTTCACTGGCAGGAATTGTCTTCAGCTTCCTCATCTGGAGTACTGCTGAAGCTTTCGGTGGAGTCTTCACCCAAGGCGCCACAGATATTGGAACCGCCCCCCTCTACGTGGCCATGTTCGCTGGGCTCATAGTTGTCCGCGCTGGGATGCAACGGGGTCTAGACGGGCGCATCCTAAGGAGATATCCCCGCTTCAGGCTTCTACTTTGAGGCCGCAACACTTTCTCTATACTAACTTCCGTTAACTCTAGGTCGATTGTAAATGGTCATTGGCCTGATCTGACGGTCGTGTCAATTGGACGGTCAGTGGATACACTTCCTGAAGTGAGCATAGGTTTCGTCGCTGCATACAAAGGGAATGTCTGGTCGCCCCTCAATCTTGACCAGGGCAGGCAAGCTTTTGCATTTGTAAAGGACGTTGCTTAAGTAGCGCTTTTGAAGCAAAGGTATCGTAGTCTATTGGAAACTGAGAAGTGCCCGCATTGTGGGGCGTTCGTCAAGAAGGGGAATCTGAAGGGACATTTAGAGCGAGTTCACCTGAAACGAGCCGGGTCCGTGGTCGAAAGGCAACAAGTCGTGAAGTCTGTTCCTGTCTTCAGAAGCCATAGAAAGAGAAACGTTGCGATTCTATCTTTGGTGTTGTTGGCAGTCGTCGGGATTGCCCTTTTCGCCTTTGCAGCGCAGAATATGAACATGCCCGGAACAAATCCGGGTCCAGCCTCGGCTGGCTCTACTGAACAGTTCAGTTATTTGAGCCAACAGGTCAGTCGTTGTTTGTGGGGAGCAAGCATGGGAAACGAAATGGGTTACACGAATTGGATTAACGGATTGGCGGACGATACTTACATTCAAGGAGCTTGCTGTAATGGGATGCTCGTTACGGACTATCAGAGTCAAATTTCTGGACTTCATGATGTTTTAGCGTCAAATTCTTCATTGTCAACCGTCGTTGCGTCAGATCCTTACAATCTGCCTTCTCCGATTGTAAAGGCTGACATTGCCGGCGAAAAACTGTCTCTCACACATGACCAGCAATCCGTCTTCGCAAGTGCTGCATCATTATCAAAGGAGAATTGGTGCTGTTGCCAGTGTTGGAGCTGGTATCAGCACGAAGGACTTGGCAAGATCTTGATTGTCAACTACGGATACTCCGCTCAGGAGGTCGCTCACGTTATTGACCTCGAGGCCTGTTGTGGTACTGCTCCCGGATCTATGAGGATGAATTGAAACGTCTATGTGGTGGAATCTATCTCTTCTGACCATTCTCGTTGCTTCCCGCTCTGGAGAATCTCTGACAGACTGAAGCCCTTGGCGAAGACGGTGATCATGCAGTGCTGGTACAATAACTAACGGCACCCGCACCCGCCGAATCCTTGCTTACTTGCTCGGAATCCTTAGTGCCGGTGTAGGATTCTGCGGTTCGTGGCTATTGTGCTTGGCGCTCCTCATTCATCGTGGAGTTCGCGGTATGATTCAACAGCCTCTTTCGCTACGAAACCGAGTATGACTCCAGTCGACAAGTAGTCAGCCCACCAAAGCCCCAAGAAATATTCTGCTAGAAGCCCGCCGAGCAGAGCTATGGCCATGAAGAGGCAGGTCACCGACTCTATGGCGTCGATCGAGAGAGGAAGCGACCGGGTCTCTCTACCGATCCTCTGCTTCTCGATGTAGAGGTAGGGCATCACAATAACTGCGCCAATAGCTATGGCGATTCCGAGCGGCGACGCCTCTGGCTTCAACCCAGTAATGTACGAGAATACTGCGCCTAGTCCGATTACGGGAATAAGGGCGAATAGTAGTAGGCTCGTGAACTGTTCCGTCTTCTTGTTATCCCCTCCACTGATGCTGCTGAATGAGGAGTCCTTCCGTAAGCCTGTCAAGACAGCGATCCCGGAAATCAGTTCTATCAGACTATCTCCGCCGAACGCCAATAGAGCGAAACTTCCAGCAATCAGCCCGAACCCAATGGACCCAAAGACCTCAATCAACATCCAGGCCGAACTGACGTATTCGACTCTGATTCCATTTCCGATTCTCGCGTGTCTCCACGACTGATGGCTGGTATTGCAGCAACACGAAGCACAGTTGGAACAGTCCCTAGGGGTCCGGCAGGCCTCACAAGACTTCTCGGCACAACCACAAGTCAGGCATGATGACAATGAAGAAGATGCTCCAAACGTCATAATGAAACCTGAGTCTACTCCTCGCCGGCTTGACCCATCACGTTTATTTGTAAACTAGTTCGCAGCGTCCCGCCCTTTGCCGCAACTCTACTGGTAACAGCCCTGCAGCGAGAAGCATCTATCCATAAGAAAAGATTCTAGTGGGGTGTTGATTTCAGGGGGGTACTTCCCACGGAAGTGGTTGTAGGTTTCTTCGCTACAAACGAACGGAATATCTGGCCTACCTTCAATCTTCACCTCATCATCTATTATCACCGTCGGGATCACTCTCACACCGTATTTCTTGGCGAGAGCTGCGTGTTCTGACATTTTGTAGACAATGAGCTCACAGCGGGCACACCTTCCAGCTTCAATCTCATCGACAATTTCCGAACACAGCGGGCAGCCAGCAGTGAACACGGCTATTCTATGAGGCGACGGACTCATCTTTGTCTCTGTGCATTGAAGCTCTTCAAACAATCTCTACCGGTCCACCACCCTTCTTCGTAGCCATGTCACTGAGATGTGCTCGATAGTCTTCTACTTGGTTTAGGACCTGGCTGAGCTGCTGAGTAACGCCAACTCTCGCCTTCTCCAGTTCGCTTGACCTCAATCTGAGATCCTTCATCGAGTCCTCGAGAGGTTTCTCGATGCAGACCCCAGCACCAACGCCGATGATAATATTCTGAGAATCCGCCAACTTCGCTTTTACAAAACTGCCGGACCCGATAGGCAGCAGGGTCTCAGTATCGACAGATTTGCCTCTCGTTCCCTCAAGTGTGGAGATTGCCGTGAGGGTCTCGGAAAGCGCGGCGGTTACAATATCGAGCCTGGACTGGAGGACACGTGCAGAGTTTTCGAGATACCGTATTTCTACCAGCATCTGGCGCATTTGGTCGTCAATGCTCGGTGCCTGAGGAGGCTGTCTCGGCGGGGCGATTTGTCGCGGAGAGGTTTGCCTTCTGGCGGTGGCCACTAGGCGCCTTCTCCGGGTTCAGTGATCTCTTCGACTGTTTTGATCGTGATGTCGAACTTTCTGGCTTTGTGCCTGCTTCCCATGTCCGCGTAGAGGCTCTGAAGAGCATGCTCCTTCTTGAGGGCTCTGATCTGTTTCGTGAAGTGGAGCTTCTCGCCTCTCTTTCTGAGATCGCCTGTGATCTTGTACAGCTTCACTTCGCTCATAGGTGACCACTTGTTGGAAACGGACGATTGGGATGCTCAGCCGTACTTAACTTAATCCGTCTGGAAAACGCTACTGAGGGCTAGAAGTTCTGCTCCGAGGGTGTGTGAGCCTACTACGGCGCCTCTTGAGTTTACGACGATCCCTGACCTCGGGTATGGCACTCCGGAGTTGACGGTTCCGACTGCTACCGGCACCCCGAGAACTTCGGAGATATGCTTTTTTTCGGATTCATCTATTATTGGGTTAGCCAACACTCCCTTGTTTGAAGCTGTGGCGAGAGACCCGATCTGAGGGAGCCCTCCGATGGTCCCTGGTTTCGCTGGGACTTTCAGAGCCTTCTCAATCGCGGACACTGTCCGTGGTTTCAGCCGTGGATCTACCACTGCTCCGTGGTCATTGCATAGGATGATGTTTCCGAGGGCGGTCCGTTTCTCCTCTATTATCGTGACGCGAGCACCCGTTGAACGTAGCTTGGAGATTTCTTCTTCGGTTGCGATGTATGGCAGCAGGATGGAGTTGGAGTTACCGCTAAGATATATTCCGACCAGTCTCGAATCTGCAATGCCTATTCCGTATGCCTCGATCCCGAGCGCTACCTTGAAACTGGCAAGCTTCCCTTCAGAAGTTCCGGCTGGCAGGACTGCGATTTCCTCGTTAGCGAAGGAGAATATTCCTACGTTCGGATCCCCGAAAATGTCAGACAGTATTACCGGCACGGCTCTTTCCCTCGCCTGGAAAGACTATGACTCTCCCCTCCTTGTCCTTCACGACTCTGATTCGGATTTTCCGGGGAGGCTTGCTTATTCCTCGCTGCCAGAGCATACTGTTCGTCTCCTCACTCAGCGACACCTCGGTTGTCTTCATCCTTTGAGCCACGAACTCGCGTAGAAATCGGACGGCTCTTGGAGTCCTCTTCTCTCTTGGAGCGTTCCATATTCGTCGGAGATTGAGATCATAGAATTTTTCTTCGACTATCTCCAGCTCCTCTTCCTCAGGCTCTTCAGGCTCAGCAGGGGCTTCCGGTGCTTCTGGAACTTCAATTTCCTGCTTGGATTCCTCGGAGATCTCTTCTGGTTTTTCTTCGATCTCCTCTTTCTCAGGTGAGACTTCTTCCGGCTTCTCGACCAGAGAATCGTCTTTCTTTTTTGAAGCCTTGACTTTTTCTTTCTTTGAAGTGGCCTTTGCCTTTTTCTTTGGTTTCTTCTCTTTGCTCGTGGGCGTCTACACCTTGATCTTTGTCTTTCTCCAGTGTCTCTGCTTGGGTGTTCGTCGAACTTTTCCTTCGGTCTTTGCTACTACCCATGAGGGTACGGGTTGGGCCTGCCTGAGTGCATGGGACAGGTGTTTCTTTTTTCCTGAAGGTTTGTGACGCGCCATGGTTAGGCTCTCCTGATCTTGATCTCTTTCTTCTGACCTTGGAGCTGGACCAAGGTCTTCTTCAGCTGTTCATCGGTTACTTGGCTCTGGAGCCTTCCCGCCTGCGCTAATTGTATGAGCTGCATTTCGAGTTCTTCCGCGAATTCAGGTTTTACCATTCTGATGTTTGTGAGGCGTTGTCTTGCTTCGGGTGTGAGAATCTTTCGGATTATTGCTTGTTTCTGTCTCTCTACTTGTTGCTGGGCTTGAGCCCGTCGTTGATCATCAGAGGCTGCCCGTTGCATCTGGGCCATTCTGCGTCGGCGGAGTTCTTCGAGTTCTTCGTCGGAGTAGTCGTCCCCGGACATTTAGCTCGGGGCCTCTCGCGGCCTAGCCTTCAGTTCTTTCGCTACCTCAGCAGAAGTCCGATTCAATAGCGTGAGACCCTGTTTCGTCAGCTTTCGCCCCTTTCTACCCTCTATTGCCACCAGCTCGGCTTTCTGAAGCTGTTGCAGCGGCTCCCTGATAGCCGACCCCCCAGCTCGGCCGTGATGTTCGGGCGAGTTACCTTTGCCAACATTGCCTCCATACTGTACTCGTAGACGGGACACTCCAACTGGACCGTGAACGTAGATCTTTCGCAGAAGAGAAGCGCAACGTGCGTACCACCAATCGGGATCCTGAGGAGGTCTCTCCTTGTGGGCGCCTGTCTTGGCGTATTCGGACCAGGGTGGTGGAGAGATTTCTGATACGTTCTCTTTCAGGTGCTTTGCTAGACGGTTGATCAATTCGTTTGCTGGAACTTCGAAAGCTGTGGGCATACTAACGGGTCCTCATACTTGCTTGAATTTTTCTTCGCGTACGGGTCGGACTGAGTAATATAAGGATTCATCGCGCAAGACCCTTGTTGGCCATGATTTTCGCGCTGACGGGATATCTTTTCACAGCACCACAAGACAAGCAAGAGATCACTATTCCAGTCGTGTGTGCGTGTAGTCGTATCTTCGCGTTATGCCCTGGGACGAGGGCTAGGCCGCATCCCTTGCAGAGGTACATCTTTGATTCTCTTGGAATCCTAACTTTTGTCCTCGAGGATATCTTTCGAGCCAGGTTTACGTAGCGTCGCGACAGCTTCTCATCGGTCCAAGCCATTTTCTTGGCTTGATCTAGGAGTATCTGGAATCTTTCAGTTGCTACTGAAGCGACGGCCGCGCGAGTCTTGCCATAGTTTCGTCTGGCGTTCTTGCCTCCCATGAAGCTCATTACCTGGTCTGAAGATGAATCGCGCGTGTGATCCTCAATGCTGACACTGATTCTTGCGGAATCCTCAATTGAGCTGGTCCCTAATGAAATCACGGGCCATCCAGCCATTCTGAAGTGGGCTGAGAGGAAGAAGAAGGACCCTCACCAATTGATCTTGGATCAGAGCTATCATCACTCTGCCATTCTGGGTCTCGGGAAATCTGGAATCGGCAGGGGCCGTCCAGACATTGTTCACTTCTGCCTCCTACTCGCCCTAGGCTCGCCTTTGAACTCGGACAATCAACTAACTTGCTTCGTCCATACACGCGACGACCACGTTATCACGATCGACCCACGCGTTCGTCTTCCAAGAAACACTGACCGGTTCACCGCTCTAGTCGAACAACTGTACCAGTCTTCCGTGGTCCCATCCTCAGGGCCGCCACTCATGAAGCTGAGGAGAGAATCTTTGAAAGATCTATTGAGCAAAATCTCTTCAGACAGTATAGTGGCCTTGACCACGTTGGGACTACCGAAACCCATGGAGGCAGTTGTGGCGGGGCTTCGAGAAATGAAGCGGCCCGTTCTGATCGTTGGTGGATTTCCTGCTGGTCACTTCTCGGATCAAACGATGAAACTCGCCTCTGGGAAATTTCGAATCGATAGAAGGAAACTGGAGGCTTGGACAGTTGTGGGACGAGGCGTCTACGATTATGAGAAGGCTATTGGAACTGAAAGATTTTAGAAAAACTAGCCCTTATTTAGACGACTGACCCGATTGCCTTGAGACCTACAGATGTCTTCCGAAATAGAGCTCTTACGCCAGAAGAGAGCTCTAGAACTGCGGAAGAAAATGCTCCTCTCTCAAGAGAAGCCTACGCCTGTCGCGGCCGAGACTCCGAAACTGAGTTCCCGTGATGTTGTCCAGAAAATCCTGACAGGAAGGGGAGCTGAAGTATTAGCGACGGCGAGGAGATACTATCCGAAAGAGGTTGGCATGATTGAGGAAAACCTTGCGCGCCTCATCGATTCAGGCAGACTGAAGGGACCCGTGTCCGGAGAGGAACTCTACTCATTCCTCAGACGAGTAGGGCTGAGCTTCAGTATGGATACGAAGATAAGGGTCAAGGAACACGGCGAACTCAAGACGCTGGAAGAGAAGTTCCGAGAAGGCGTACGTTAAGCCATTTTGGGTCTTCACCGACTATTGGTGGAGACTCCACGTGTTGTCGTAGTACTGTTCGGTTTGTTCGAGGGGCACGGAAGCTATTTTTTCGATGAAGGCTTGGATGATGCGATTAGTCTTTGCGAGTCGCGGAAGGCGGCTTCGACGTTCCGTTGAAGTGCTCGCCCGAGGAGTACAAGCACTTTGTCGAGCCTGCGATGAAGGAGGCTCAAAACTCCAACTTTCCTTCCGCACTCGACATTGTCGAGAATGGGCTCAACGCTCACCCCGCATCCGAAGGGCTGATGTTTCTCAAAGCTTACTTTGGCTACAAAGTTGCAGACACGATGAGCAGTGAGCTAACCTCGTTTCCAAAGGTCATACAGCCTCTCGGGAACGGAGCTTTGATGGTGGACGGAGCGATGACGAGCCAACTAGTGGGAAAATTCCAGGAGATTGTCAAGATTCTCTCTGAAGCTGAGGAGTCGATCAATGAGCTATTGCAGATGAACCCTAACAGCCAAGAGGTCATCGCGTTCAAAAGCTATATCGACTCAAAGAAAAACCAGCTCGGCAAAGAATCGCAGAACATGAAAACGACCATCAGCAATACTCCGAACATAGCTGGAAGCTTTTGCGTCGGTTGCCGAAAGAGCATATCATTCGACACTCAGAAGGTTGTGTTTCAGAAATCATCAGCGTCCCAATTGGAAGCGTGGCACCTGCCCTGCTTCCAGTCGAAAACGAAGAACTAGACGATTTTGGTTACTACCGCAGATAAACTGGTTTCACCTGACTGTACGTTGACCTTAGTTCCTTCCTTTGCGAATTCCCTGTTGGCATAGCCCAGCCCTACAACTCTTCGAAGTCCCGGCGAGAATGCTGCACTGGTGATGAAGCCCGCCTCCCGACCGTCACTCGTCAGCTTCGAGCGAGGGGAGACCGACTCTTTCGTCTCCACTTCCAACCTCACGAGTTGCTTGTTCACTCTTCCGATGTGGGTTGCACGAGCAACGACTTCTTGCCCCAAGTAGCACCCTTTGTTGAAGTTTATGGCGTCCTTGAAGCCTGCTTCCAGGATAATCGTGTTTTCGTCAACATCAGTAGCATACTTTGGATATCCTGCCTCTAAACGAAGGATCTCCAAGGCTTGTGAACCCACTGGGTTGAGACCGATTTCTCCTCCATTCAGGAGGAAGCCATGCCACACTGGTTCTGCTTCCAGTGCTGGCATGATTATGTCATAGCCTGATTGGCCTGTTCTATCTCGGGCGATGATTGTGCTGGGTCCGAGGGTTTTCTGCTCGAGATGTTTCAGATCTTGTGCTCCGGCCCCGAGTACTTCCTTGATGGCCTGAAAGCTCCTGGGACCTTGAATAGTGACCTGGACGAGATCGTGAGAAGAGTCTTGGATCTGCACGTCTTCTGTAATTACGAACCTGTCGAGAATTTCCTTCACGTGGGACGCAGATGATTCGCCCGTGTCAACGAGTAGACTATCCGGCTGCGCGTAAAGGTGGAGGTCAGCGAGGACCCTTGCCTTCGAGGTAAGGAGAGCAGAGCGTTGTCCTGCATTCTCCTTCAGTTGTGAAATGTCGTTTGTCAGAAGGCCGTTAAGGAAACTGATCCGATCTTTGCCCGTAATTCTCAGGCGGCCAAGGTGTGATATATCGGCTAGCCCAACCGCTTTCTTGATTGTCCAGTACTCTTCCTCGGCATTCGCGTATGCAAGAGGAATCTTGCCTGGTTCCAGCCTAGTGTCAAGCTCTTCGTGATAGGGGGTAGTTCTGTTCGACACGTTCACCAAAAGACCGGTTGGTCCTCGATTATACGTCTTCTCTCAACTTGCCAATTGTCGACATGGTGAATGACTCTGCACTGTCCAATTCATTATGAAGCGTTGAATGATAAGCTAGGATGTATCTCGTTCAGCGTATGGATCTGGAGCTAGAGGGCAAAGCTGCGCTCGTAACAGCGTCAAGCAAGGGAATCGGCTTTGGTGTAGCGAAGGTTCTCGCCTCTGAGGGCTGTAAGGTCGCAATCTGTTCTAGGAGTACTGACTCAATCACTAGAGCCAAGGACCAGATCGTTCGAGAGACTGGAAATCGCGAAGTGTACGCGTTTAGCGCGGACCTCACGGCTAAGGAGGATATCGAAAGACTGGCCAAGAATGTTGTGGAGAAGTTGGGTGGTGTGGATATTCTCGCTTACAACACAGGACCTCCCACACCTGGAACCTTCAGCGACTTGACTGAGTCGGATTGGGACTACGGCGTTAAGCTACTACTAACGAGCGCCGTGGGGCTAGCGAAACAGGTCGTTCCGGGCATGGAGCGGAAGAAGTGGGGAAGACTCATCTTCATAACCTCGACTACACTGCGACAGCCGATTCAGAATCTTGTCTTGTCCAACACCGTGCGGCTGAGCCTTGCCGGACTTTCCAAATCTCTAGCCATAGAATACGGTGGAAAGGGAATCACATCCAACGGTATCATGCAAGGACACATCCTGACCGACCGTCAGAAAGAGATCGCCGAGGACATTTCACGGAGAACGGGAAAATCCATGGATGATGCGATGAAACAAGCCCTCGCTGAGGTGCCTCTCGGAAGATATGGCACCCCCGAAGAGGTCGGCTGCCTAGTGGCCTTCCTAGCTAGCGATAAAGCCAGGTACGTCAACGGGGCAATGATACCGTTAGACGGCGGGATGATAAAGTCAGTTTTCTAAGGGGTAGAGGAGACTCAGCATCGCTCTGACTTTTATATAGTTTCGAATCCGCTTGGCACCACACCCTTGACTACGCCGATGGCATCCCAATTAGGGAGGAATACCATCACCGAGGCTGTCCGAATTAGGCGGGAGACCGACGACATAATGTCTGCTTTGTGGATTCTCTCCCCTCTGCTCGGAGCCGTCGCCTTCTTCGGGATTCTTTTCGGTGGCCTCTTCTTAGGTACCTCATCTGCGGGCAGGACCGGGCTTTTTGGGGGAGCCATCTTTGGATTTGTCGTCGGCATAGTTGTAGCTATCATCCTTTTCGTCCTGCCTTGGTACAGGCTCATCAAGCGGAGAAACGGGCATTTCAAAAGGGACAGGATGTTGCGGGAAGGTCTGATCAATTATGTCCGAGGCTTGGCGGCAGAAAGGGGGATTGAGTCAAAAATGAATATCGAACTTGCGACGATGACCTCGATTCACAGCGAATCTAACGGAGAAGAGGACGAAAAGTCACCGGTTCTCTGGGTCGTCTTGAGCATTATCACGTTCGGCCTGCTGGGGCTATATGTCTGGTATTTCCTAACCAAGGATCCCCACAAACATGATGTCAGGCAATTGGCGTTCATGCAGCAGGTCCAGTCTGCGTTTTCGAAGCTTGAGAAGACTGTTGTATTTCCATTCTGGAAGTCGTTGCCTGATAGAAGCTATTTTCTCTACTTGATTCTGACGTGGATAACTGGTTTCTTCAGTCTCTACTGGAACTATGTCTTAATTACCGACTTCAACGACCACTTCAGAGCGCAATGGCAGGTGGAGGATCAGCTCATAGCCAACCTCTGAAACGCGCAAACACATTCTCCGCCCCTATTGTTTGAGGTACGCTTAAGTTGCTGGCTCGGTGAGTACTTCGCATAGGGATAGGTGCGGAGGTTGCCTTTCTGCCAAAAGTGCGGTAAGGATATCGTTCAAGGAGCGCAATACTGTCCATCCTGCGGCACCTCGTTGTCTCTAACTCAACAAGCTCCAGCATACTTCCCACAAACAAGCCCCCAGAATCCTAAGAGCCATAGAGATCTGATAATCATCATAGTTGCGATAGTCCTCTTCGCGACTATTGTTGGCGGAGTGGCCGCTTACGTGTTTGTCTCATCTGTGGCGCAACCAATGATGACAGTCACAAACGTACAGATGAATCAGCCCCAAGGACAGTACGATGCTTCCGGGAATTGCGTCGGCGAAACCCTCACTTTTTCATTCACATTGACAAATTCAGGGACTGCAAACGGGTATGCTCATTTAGTGTTGCTGGAAAATAATCAGACACAACTGTGGAACAACAACTATCACGTTGATCAGGGTCAGTCCCTTCCTACAAGTGGTTCAACATTCAGACAAAGTTGCACGGCATTCAACTATTTGCTCCGTATTACAACGGAATGGAAGGGATGAAGGCCGGTCAGGGGCTGGATCCTAGTGGGTTCAGTCCAGCTGCACGTCCTCGCCGAGCCCATTATCTAATCTGTCTTGGAATGGGGGCGACCGTAGGTTTCGTCGCGGCGTTTGGCGAGTCATTCTATGCCCCACTTGCGTTTCCGGTTCTGATATTCAGTCAGGCTCTCTTCTCGATAGTGGTCGCGGTAGCAGTAGCACCGCTGGTCGAGGAACCGGCCAAGTCTCTCGGCCTCCTTCTCCTCAAGGAGGAAGAGAAGTTGACCTTTGAAATCGCCGACTGGACAGTCCTAGGATCACTTTCAGGGATAGGATTTGGGTTCATGGAGAACGTGGTCTACGCTCTCGCCGTTCTTGGTCATGGAGTAAACGTCTCTCTGGCTCTTTTCTTGATGCGGGGATTACTGACAGCTCCTCTACACGGCATAACTGCCACGCTGACGGGGTTCGGAATCGGACTCTGGCAGAAGAGCGGAAATGCACGGCTGCTTCTCATTCCCCTTCTCGCGGCAATGGTAATTCATGGAAGCTTCAATCTGCTTGCGTCGGTCATATGAAACCTAGTAAACGTAGCTCAGTCCTGAATGCGGTTACTATGCCGCTCTCCATCCTGCTATTCTGGCAAGCCCTAGGCTGGATATCTTTCGGACTGCTGGAACCAGAAATTTCTCAGAGTGTCGGGTCGCCAGTCGATTCGAGACTCGTTCTCACGGTCGGCATCGTGATGACTGTCGCTACAACGATCCTTGGATCATTCTTCCTCTACTATCGTATGACCACATCACAGAGAGACGTTTTCCCGCAGCACAAAACGCACCACAAATGCTTGAACTGCGGACACACTATTGCTGAAGGCGTCAGCAAATGTCCCTACTGCGGCTCTCAAACACTCTTCTAGCGCCATAATTGGCGTGATAAATGGTGCGGCCGCCGGGATTTGAACTCCCGGGCCGCTCGTTACGCGACCTCCCGGGTCGTCAGCGTTCTGCTGAACGCTGTATTGGCAGGCTGATATCATAGACCAGGCTAGACCACGGCCGCACAAGACATTCCCAATTCCCGGCTCATTTAAAGACTGGAGGCTCTGAAGATTCTCGACATGCAATCTGACATCCAGCGATCTTGCTTAGAGATTCCGATCGCCCGGCCTATAGAAGCCAATATAACTCCCCATACGATGCGAGGGGTCGAATGCACGTTCTAGCCCCGGATGGAGAATAGCTTGCCAGTCTTCTACGTCGATGGACAGAGCATGGGAAACGAGCAGAAGACGCTACCACGACGAGCAAAGATCGTTGTGGCGTACAAGGAGAAGCCCAACTCAGCCTTCCAGATACGCTGGGAGGAGATTGGTGATCGGACGAACAACGAGGCCGAGTACGTTGCACTGTTGAAGGCTCTCGGGATAATCGAGTCGAAGTGGGGAGCGGCTGGAGAAGCATCTGGGAAGGGCGCTGAGCCGATCAAGATCCATTCTGACTCCATGCTCATAGTCAACCAGGTAAAGGGCAGCTATGAAGTGACAGATGTCAAATTGCGCCAGCTCTGCGAGAATGTGAAGGGTTTGATGAAGAAGATGAGTGCTGTGAAGCTTGAATGGATCCCTCGTGAGGAGAACTATGCGGGACAATGGCTGGAGGACCGATGGAAGGGTGGCAAGGTAGAGGTTGTGAAGGATGAGGAGCCAGGCGCTCCTGCGGCAGTCGCGAAGGTGTGAACTGTGCCCATCTCATTTCGGATACCAAAGACCCTTATTTTCCAAAGCGTTCTGGACGAATCTGGTGTGTAGTTCGATGGGTAACGTTCCTGAAGATGTCGCTCGCATTCTTGGCCCGGGTGAACAGGTACAGCTTTTCATTCAGCAGAAGATTTACCATCCGAAGATCAGTGTCGACTCTGTCGTCCTCACGAACGAGCGGATCATTCTCAGACATCCCCACGACCTACGATTGAAGAGAGACTTTACCGACTTCTCCTATACTGACGTGGCTAACGCGGTTCTCGACAAGGGCGTGCTCCGTTCAACTGTGAGATGTCAGCTGAGATTCGGCGGAGACCCGCTGAGCTTGAATGATCTTCCTAATTCTGACGCTGAGAAAGCTTATGGAATAATAAGGTCGAACATCGCGCGATACCAGACTCCATTCTCGACCGGATACGCCGGAGTAGTCCCGACAGGCGCCATACCTACCGCGGTACCATCTCCGGTCCCTGCGGCCGCGGCCGGCGTGAGATGTCCCAAGTGTGGACAGATGAGCAATCAGGGCTCAAGATTCTGCGGTGCCTGCGGCTCAAAGTTCTAGACTCGACCGTACTGGATTCAGCTCAAAATCAGGACTTTACCTCAGGGCACATTCGTCGGGTCCCAGTTAAGTCTCAGATCCTCATTGAGAGAATCTAGGGACCTCATGTCATCGTCCGAAATATCGAAGTCGAACACTTGACTGTTCTCACGAATACGCTCCTCTCTCGTCGACTTTGGAATCACGACGAGTCCGTGCTGTATTCCCCAGCGTATCATCAGCTGGGCAGGGGTCTTCGAGTATTTTGTCGCCAGGGAAATTATTCTCGGATGCTTCAATCTCTCTCCTCTAGCCAGAGGACTATACGCCTCGACTTGGATTCCCTTCATTTGACAATATTCCAGTAGCTCTTTCTGATAGAGAAAGGGATGGAACTCGACCTGGTTTACGGACGGTATGACATGGCTCTCTCCGATCAGCTCTTCTAGATGTCGGATTGTGAAGTTGCTGACTCCAATCGCCCGGCACCTCCCCTTCTTGAGCAATGTCTCCATTGCCCTCCAGGACTCTTTGCGAACATCCGGGACTGGGAAGTGAACGAGATAGAGATCTAAATAGTCCAGTCCTAGCCTCTTCAGACTAGCTTCACATGCTCGAAGGGTAGAATCGTAGCCCTGATCTGAGTTCCAGAGTTTCGTGGCCGTAAACAAGTCTCCGCGAGGAACGCCGCTCTCGCGAACCGCCTCCCCTACGTCTGCCTCATTGCCATAGATGCGCGCCGTGTCAACGTGCCGATATCCAACCCTCAGGGCAAAATTCACAGCGTTTCGCGTTGCTCTTCCAGGAGGACTCTGATAGACTCCGAGGCCGAGGATCGGCATTCGCACATCATTGTTCAGCTTGACAGTCGACTGGATGTTCAGATTGGCCATAGACGTTTCCATGGGATCTCTCGATTACAGTGTCTGAAACTTAAAGACTCAATGCCTCGCCTGGCAGAGCTCCCTCATGGACAATGAAACTGCGCAGATGTCCAAGCCTTCCTGGGCTCCCGAGATAGATGTTAGAGTAGCCAATCCGCCACCAGCCCTTCTGAAGAAATACACCGCGAAGGAGAAGGTGTTCTTCTACGACTATGCAGACTTCGTCGTTCGCCTTGTCCGAAACGACGATGTGACTGATAGAATTCATGGCGTTATTTCTATGGAGAGAATAGTGATCGATAAGCCGGTCGATATTCGCGTGATGGTCTTTCCAGCTCGTACCTTCCGCGGGAGACAGAACAGAGTTCTGCATGGAAGCTACAGCCAGTCAGCATCCCAGATCAGCCTCTACCCTCTTAGAATTCCCCGAGAATGGATTCGCAGAGATGGGACAGATCTGTTTCGTACCGGCTTTGAAGGCCTCTCTCAGAGAAAGCTGAAGCTTCTCTCCCAGATATCTGAGAGTGCAGTCTCGACAATGATTCACGAAATTCTGCACGTCAAGTTTCAGCAACGGACCATGAGCAGATATGGAGAGGAGGCTCTGGTCCAGAAGCTGGAGAGAGAATTCATGCAGGGATGGGAAGAGTGGATTCTCGTCCCAGTTCAACAAGCCCTCTCTATGACCAGCTAGCTACCCGTCTGACCTAAATAGATCCGCTAGCTGGCTGAGATCCCTCACCTCTGAGACGTTCCTCTTGGAATAGTCATGCGCGGGCTGAGCACCCCGTCTATTCACCCATACGGCTTTGATCCCGAGCTGCACGGCTGGCTCAATATCATGATACTGGCTAGCGGCCACATGGGTCCAGGGTCGGTCTCCAATAACTCTTCGAGCCTCTTCAAAATGGCCCAAAGCAGGCTTGTAGGATCTAACGTTCTCGGCAGTGACTCTTATTTCGAAAGGACTAGTAAAATGCTTGATGGTGCCTGCTAATAGATCGTTGTCAACGTTTGACAAGATCCCCAGAGCGTGTTCTGTCGAGAGCCTCGCTAGTGAAGGGTTAGTATCAGGAAAAGGAGTCCAAGAGGGCAACTCCTTCGCGAGGAAGACCGACTCGGCGTCTGAAAGCTTCCAGCCAATTTTTCTAGCGACATTGAGACTGGTCTTTGACAGAACGTCGCGATACAGCAGATGCGGCCTTTCTCTCTCAACTCTGCGCTCCTCTTCCTCGTAGAGCTCAAACGCCTTAGACTCAAGACCTTGATTAGTTCCAGTCCGCGACATGGCAGAGCGGAATGCGTTTCTGATCCCTGTCTCCCAATCTATGAGTGTTCCATAGCAGTCGAAGGTCATGACCCGAGATGGTTTCAAGCCATACTCAGTCCACGTTTCCCAGTCTATTCTTGTTAACTAGTCGCCGGATCATCGTGCGAAATCTTCGCTGATTGCCGTGAATAGGGAACGGTAATGGCACCGTGTTTAAGATCCTGTCTCCAAAACCTGCCTCAATCAGAGCCTGCCTCGCAGGCTTGAACACTGTCTTCTTTACGATCAATATTCGTGTAGGATCAAGCTCCCGCACTCTACGCGGCAGGGTCGACGCTCCCTGCACCGTGGAGATTCTTCGTTCTCTGGGTTGCAACTTATCGACGGGAAGTTCGCATGTGTCTATGAGGAAGAAGCCAATTGAAAAGAACTGCCTGAGCATCGCTCGTTTATCGTAGCCTTTCTTCATCGGACGATTGACGGGCCAAAACCTAAGGGCCTTCATCGTCTCCCTAAACAGGTGGTCTTTTCCGATGGTTGTCCTAGAATAGAAGTATCCTCCGGATGAAGGAGGAGACTCGGCAATGAGCAGTGTTCCTACTTTGTTAGGCTTGTATTTGCTTCTCGCTCTGGCGTACTTCTTCCTTAGAGCTAGACGGGTGCCGAGGCCGTAACTTCGGACGCAACTCATAGTTCTGGTCATAGGCTGTTTTCTGACGACACCGTGGAAGTTATGAAAAGTGGACCGCAATGAGTTAGTCGGAACCGCACAGGGCACCTCACTCTTTGAGTGAGATGACCGAAACCAATGCGACGATCACGCCGACTAGAGCTACTACTGCACCAATGATGATCCCGGGGTTGACATTGGACGAGTATACTTCGGTATATGCAAGGCCAACCATTGACATAGAGAGACCGAACATTGCGATCGAAATGCCAAACAGACTAAAAACAATGCTTCTATAGGGTCGCATTAATCTTAGGGATTAATCATCGAATCGTTTATCTTTTTCTTTGGTGCCGAGGGCAGGATTTGAACCTGCGAATGGGCCGATCGAGTCTTGATCGCCAACCCGGTTTCTGACAGCTGAATCTTCAGCCGGGCGCTCTCCAGAGCCTCCTCGTTCAAGGATCAGGCTGAG
>Ga0209160_1001074_pt1 | contig 22808 bp, 20 predicted proteins | sample GraSoiAngelo_153_FD_186167 | JGI IMG/M metagenome (GOLD analysis project Ga0209160, IMG submission 186167) | Grasslands soil microbial communities from the Angelo Coastal Reserve, California, USA - 14_1009_12_40cm (SPAdes) (version 2) | ecosystem: Environmental > Terrestrial > Soil > Grasslands ...
GCGATAATCGCTCCACAAACGAGTGCGGATGGAAGGATGGCGACAGAGGCGGCTTGGCTCAAAGGCAAAGAACTCACGCAAGTAAAAACAAAACCGTCTTGACTCGCACCGGCCTTCTCATGGAAGGACTTGGGCCATGGTCACGAGTGGGGTCCTGCTACTGGCTTGAATTTTGGGTTTTCGCATTAATCACCAATTCCCGCAAAAGCTTTTGCTGACTTTCGTTGATATTCTTTCGTGGTCATTTCATCGGCTGCAAGATAACGTTGCGTGGTTGTGATATCTGCATGACCTAGCCAGAGTCGAGCTTGTTCGATTCCATAGGTCTTGGCGATGAGGGTTCCGAACGTGCGACGAAAAGCGTGTAGGCTGATCTTGCCTTCAAATTTTGCCGCCTTCGCCGCCCGACGCACGATCTTGATCAGGTGGATATTCGGATTCCCTCTCGGTGTTGGGAAGATTAAATCGGAATCTTTCGCCTGTGTTCTTGCCTTCCTATTCTTCATAATCTCCACAAACTTTGGGTCCAGGACGATATCTTGCTCCCGAGCCTCACCGTCTTTTGGCGTCCAGCCACGATCACCTAGCCCATACCTATTCGCAAACTCTGGCTTCGGATGAACATTAATGCTCCCCTGTTTTAAGTCGATATCACTCCATTTCGCGTACGCGGTCTCTTCGTCCCGGAAGCCAGTGTTTAGCAGAAAATGAATCAAATCTTTTTCGTCCCTGGTAGCTTTGCTCAGGAGCAGGTTGATGACATCGCCGCTGTACTTCCAGGGCCGGGACTTAACAGGTTTCTTGATTTTGCGCATCGGGACCGGGCACTCAACTTTGAACTCATGTAAAAAGATCGACAAATACCGAACCCGGTTACGATACGCGTGTTGGGGATCGCCATTCTTTTGGCGTCTTAAATTCGTCCTCATCCAGGCCAGATAGTTCATGATATCTTGCTGGTCTATGGCGTCGATGGAGGTCTTATCCTTGGTGTAGAGAGCCACGAAGTCATCAAGAGCGCTGGCATATTTAGAAATTGTCGTCGGCTTTACACGTCGTCGGACCAAATTGGCTTTGTACTCGGCTGCGCAGGCTCGGATATCACGATCATCCTTTGGGTCTAGTTTCGGTGCCGGTGGATTCAGTGGCAACAACCCCTTCTGGATTCTGGAGAAGTCTTGCTCGATTTGTTGGAACTGGGCATAGGCGGCCGCTGGGTCTTTGCCGAGGGGCTGAACCTTACGCTTACCGTTGTCGGGGTAGCGAGCATAGAAGCCGATGATGTCCTTTAACTCAAAGAACCGGCCATCGCTCTGGCGCTCGACAGGGATCAGAATGGCCCGGCGACGGATTTCAGCCGGTATTTGCGGAAACCGGCCTGTGCCGTCATTGACCCGAGCCTGTAGGCTAACCCTCGGTTTCACATGCCCTCCAATCTCATGAGCCAACTCTACCACACTGGCAACAGTACCGTCAACAATAGAGTAACCTACTCTAAAACACGCCACTTATGCGGGTATTTGTTGACAGTGGGCGAAATGATCAAGTTCGAGCACTCCGTTTTTGCCCTGCCGTTCGCGCTCACCGGAGCGCTGCTGGCCGCGCGCTATGGTGAAGGCTTGGCCTGGCCATCACTGCGGCAAATCGTGTGGATCATCGTGGCCATGGTGGGCGCGCGCTCAGCGGCCATGACCATCAACCGCATCGCGGACGTGAGTTACGACCGCGCCAATCCACGCACCAGCAATCGGGCGCTGGCCACCGGCGCGCTTTCCATCGGGTTCGCCTGGGCCTTCACGTTTGTGTGCGCCGCGGTGTTGGTGATTGCGGCCTGGCGGCTGAATCGCCTGGCGCTGGAGCTTTCGCCGGTGGCCCTGGTGGTGCTCTTTCTTTATTCCTATACCAAGCGCTTCACCATGTGGTCGCACCTCGTGCTGGGCTTCTGCCTGGGAATGTCGCCGGCCGCGGCGTGGATTGCCATTGCCGGCGCGCTTGATTCGCGAATGCTGATTTTGTGTGCGGCGGTGACTCTCTGGGTGGGCGGCTTTGATGTGCTTTACGCCTGCCAGGACCTCGATTTCGACCGCCGTGCCGGACTTTATTCGGTGCCCAAGCGCTTCGGAATCGCGCGAGCTCTCCTGGTTGCGCGCGCCATGCACGTGATCATGGTGGCGCTGCTCATCTGGCTGGCAGCCAGCTTTGGCTTGCCCTGGCCGGCGTGGGCAGGGATTGCGGTGATCGCGGCGCTGCTCGCCTATGAGCATTCTCTGGTGCATGCGAACGATCTGCGGCGGCTGAATGCTGCCTTTTTCGCGGTGAACGGTTATATTAGTCTCCTCTTTCTGCTGTTCTGGGGTGCCGCGTTAGCTGTCGCACGGTGAGCGGCGGATCGGCACCGAAGCGAACGTGGGCGAATCCGGTGAGTGCATGAGCATCGCGCAGCTTTCTGGGATGAAAAGCTCGACTCCGGTAATCGAGGACGGGCGTCTCGAACCAATCGCCGCCAAAGTGCTGGCGGGTGAACGGCTGAGCTTGGAAGACGGCGTCGCGCTTTACCGCTCGCCCGATCTGCTGGCGCTGGGCTGGCTGGCGAATTACGTCCGCGAGAAGCGGCACGGGGACGTTTGCTACTTCAACGTCAACCGTCACATCAATCCGACCAATGTCTGCGTTGCGCATTGCAAGCTCTGCGCCTTTGGCCGCAGCCCGGATGCCTCGGGCGCTTATACTTTTGCGCTCGAAGAGATTTGGCAGCGCGCCGAACAGGGCCTGCGGGAAGGCGCCACGGAATTTCATTTGGTCGGCGGCCTGCACCCCGATCTTCCCTTCGACTATTTTCTGGACCTGATTCGCGGCCTGAAGGCGCGCTGTCCCGGCGTGCATCTGAAGGCTTTCACCATGGTTGAGGTGGGTTATTTCTCGCGGATCTCCAAGCTTTCCATCCGCGATACGCTGCTCGCGCTCAAAGACGCGGGCGTGGATTCTTTGCCCGGCGGCGGCGCGGAAATTTTCCATCCGCGGGTGCGCAAAGTAATTTGCGATCACAAGGTCAGCGGGCAGCAGTGGCTCAATATCGCGCGCACGGCGCACCAGATCGGTCTTCGCTCCAACGCTACGATGCTTTACGGCCATATCGAAAGCGACGAAGAGCGCGTGGAGCATTTGCTGGCATTGCGCGCTTTGCAGGACGAAACCGGCGGCTTCGTGGCCTTCATTCCCCTGGCGTTTCACCCCGAAAACACCGGGCTTGCGCACCTGCCCAAGCCGACTGGGTTCACCGACCTCAAGACCATGGCCATTTCGCGCTTGCTGCTCGATAATTTCGACCACATCAAAGCTTACTGGATCATGCTCACCCCGCGCGTGGCGCAAATTGCGCTGCGGTTTGGCGCCGATGATATCGACGGCACGGTCGTGGAGGAAAAAATCTATCACGATGCCGGCGCCACCACCGCGCAGTTCACGCCGCGCGCCCAACTCGAACGGCTGATCCGCGAAGCGGGCCGCGTGCCCGTCGAGCGCGATACGCTGTACCATCCGATCGACCGCTCGAAAATGCCGCCGCCTCCCTCGCGGCCCAGCGCCAGTCTTTCCATCATCGTATAACTGGTGATTCGCTGTAGCCGCAGGCTGCGATCAAAATGTTTCTCGGACCGCTTCCCCGGCACTTTGTTCAGCCAACACCCTAGCGGGCCGCCGTCCGCGGCGATTCAGAAACGCTTCGCCGGCGAGCAGCGCATAAAACGGCGCGTAGGTGAGCCACTGAAAATACGGATCGAAATGCCAGATGCCATTGATCTGATATTCGATGAGCACTTTGTAGGAAAGAAATTGCAAAATAGTCAGGAGCAGCCAGGCGGGACTTGGGAAAAAACAGAGTAGCGGAACGATCCAGGTGAAGTACCACGAATATGTATTGGGCGCGAGCATCAGAATGGCGCCGAGGATGAGAAACGCCGCGCGCAACGGGTCGAGCTTCCGCGCCGCGGCCCAGATCGCCAGTCCGAGCACGACACCTTCGCCGACTCCCCCGGCGATATCCGCGTGTCCGGAAAACCACAGCAGTACGGCGTAAAGGCTGGGATTGTAGTTTTGCCAGGTAGCCTGGTAACGAGCGAATATCTCTGGGAATTGCGCGAGCGCGGAACGATAAGGCCAGACGCACGTGGCAGAGATGAGCGCCGCTCCGCCGAACGCGAGCCAGCCTCGAAGCTTTCGGGGCCAGTCGGAAAGCCGCAAGGCCAGGGGCAACAGAGTGACGGGAAAAAGCTTGGCCAATGAGCCCGCCGTCAGAGTGGCCGCGGAAGCTCCCGGCCGCTTTTTGATGATCGCCAGCGCGGCAACCATCGCCGCAATCGCCAGCGAGTCGTTATGCCCGCTGGCCGCGAATTCCACGATGACCAGCGGATTCCAGGCATAGATGGCCAGCCGGTAATTTCCATCGGCGTAGGACTGCAGCCACTTTGCGAGGATGGCCAGCACCAGGAGGTCCGCCAAAACGAAAGGTAGCTTGAAAGCAATTATGCCGGGCAAAAAGCGCGCCTCGAGCCTGAACACCAGCTCCGACAGCGGGGGATACACCGCGGGGATTTCCGCTCCCGGCATAATCGCCCAGCCCGGATCGCGCAGATAGGCCAGGCGAGGATCGGCGGGCGCCATGGAGTACGGGTTCCAGCCCGCGTTCTGGACCCGGCCGTCCCAGCGATAACGTTGAATGTCAGTGGAAAGCGAAGGCGTGAGCGAGTAAAGTGTCAGGCGAAAAAGCAGCGCCCCGGCGGCGATGATCCAGAACGCCGGGCGGCTTTTCGCGGAGTGTTCGAGGGCATATAGCGCGATGAAATAAAATATGCCGGCTGCCAGGGCCACGGCGATGACCTCGATGATCGCCACTTTCAGATCGCCGAGGCGTGCCATGAATGCGAAAAGCGCTTCTAGCGCCAGGGCCCCGGCAACAGCCGCGGCAGTTTGCGAAGCGATCAGACAACGCAGCGCGGAAGAGCGCGGAGGCGCCTTAGGCATCGCTCGGGACCGCCGGATTCGTCGAGATCAGATGGGCCGAGACCCAATTGGCCGAAAAAGATTCGGCCGCGAAGAGTGCACGTTGCGGAGGAATGCAGGACTTGTTCAGCGCTGACGCCATTTTGATGATTGCCGCGGCTCAAGGCTGGCTGGGGGACAGTTGGTCACACGTTACCGCTCCCAGCCGCGATCCCTTCCGCGGAATTTATCAGTTCAACGCATTCGACCTGGCCATCATGATCCCGTACTTCATTGTCCTGGGAGTGCTCGCGGCCTACGGTTTCCATCGCTATTGGCTGGTTTATTGCTACTCCAAGCATTGTGCCAACGTCCCCAGCAAACCCGCCGAGCCGGCCAACTGGCCGAAGGTAACTATACAACTTCCGATCTATAACGAACGCTACGTCGTGGAGCGGCTGGTCGAGGCCATTTCGCGGCTGGATTATCCGCCCGGTTTGCTCGAAGTGCAGGTGCTGGACGACTCCACTGATGAGACCCAGGAAGTCGCGCGGGGCTGCGTCGAACGCTATCGCGCCCTGGGTCTGCAGATTCGTTATCTACACCGCACCCATCGCGAAGGCTACAAAGCAGGCGCCTTGGCCGAAGGGCTGAACTCCGCGAGCGGCGAGTTCATCGCCATCTTCGATGCCGATTTCCAGCCGGGACCCGATTTTCTGCGCTGCACACTACCGTATTTCAGCGACCCGAATTTGGCCATGGTGCAGACGCGCTGGACCTATCTCAACCGTGATTATTCCGCTCTCACGGAAGTCGAAAGCATCCTCCTCGACGGCCATTTCGTTGTCGAACATGGCGCTCGCGCGCGCAGCGGGCGTTTCTTCAATTTCAACGGCACCGCGGGTGTCTGGCGCCGAAAAGCTATAGACGATGCCGGCGGCTGGCAGCACGACACGCTTACCGAAGATACCGATCTCTCTTATCGCGCGCAGCTTCGCGGCTGGCGATTTTTGTATTTGCCGGATATCGAGTGTCCTTCAGAGTTGCCTGTGGAAATGAACGCCTTCAAGGCCCAGCAGGCGCGCTGGGCCAAGGGACTGATGCAGACCGCCAAGAAAATTCTGCCCCGGGTGTGGCGCGCCGATCTGCCTGCCGGCGTGAAAACCGAGGCTTTTTTCCATCTGACCGCCAACATCAGTTATCCCCTGATGGTGGTGCTCTCCACGCTGCTCTTGCCAGCTATGATCGTGCGTTGCTATCAGGGCTGGGTGCAGATGCTGCTGATCGATCTGCCTTTGTTTCTGGCTTCGAGCTGCTCGATTTCCGGCTTTTATCTGACGGCGCAGCGCGCGCTCTATCCCAAATCCTGGACGCGGAAAATCGTCTACCTGCCCTTTGTCATGGCGGTGGGCATCGGCCTTTCCGTGCGCAATGCCAAGGCCGTACTCGAGGCGATTTTTGGCGTGCAGTCTGAATTCGCGCGAACTCCTAAATACCGCATCGAAGGCCAAGCGGGAACTTGGCGGCGCAAAAGTTACCGGAACCGGGCCGGTTGGATGCCTTACGTCGAAGTGGGTCTGGGCCTCTACTTCGCCGCCACCGTCTACTACTCCATTCAGAACGAAAACTATTTCACCGCGCCGTTCCTTCTGCTCTTTGTTTGGGGTTATCTGTACACCGGCATGATGTCGCTGGGGCAGGCATGGCTCGAGCGCCTGCGCATCGGCGTGCGCCCGCCTGAAGAGATTCGCCCCGCCCCCTCCGGCGTCCCCGGCTTCTGACGCCTATTGAAACGTTTTCAAAATCATGGTCAAATCGGGCGCATCAATTCAGGGGCTTTACCGGAACTCGGGAGGCAATTCATGAGGAATCGCATGGGGATTCTCCTCCTCACGTTGTTTGCGTTGCTCTGCACGCTGGCGATTAAAGCCGCGCCGCCGCAACGAGGGCAACAGGACCAAGATGGAAAGAACATGAATCGTGGCGTTCCGTGGGCATACGGATTCGCTACGCCCTTCGTCGCAGCGCCCGCGCCTGGTGCCGGAGGAGGCGGAGGAGGAAGAGGCGCCGCCGCAGCGCCCGCCGCCCCTGCGCCCGCAGCTCCTGCCCCCGCTGCTGAACCCGAAGACCGCGATACGCCACGCCGCCTGCCGGGCGCCGCAGCCGCCTTCGCGCTCAAAGAGGTTGACAACAACTATGGCCCGGCCGATTGGTATCCTCAGGATCATCCCAAGATGCCAGAGATCGTGGCCCACGGCGACAAGGCTGCGATGGTAAATGCGTGTGGTTTCTGCCACTACCCCAACGGCAAAGGTCGTCCCAATAACGCTGGGCCCGCCGGCTTGCCTGCAGAGTACATCCTGCAGCAGCTCGACGATTTCAAGAGCGGCGCCCGGACCAGTTGGGATAAGAGAAAGCGCAATACGGGTCAAATGATCGACATCGCCAAAGGCCTCTCCCCGGAAGAGATGCAGGCGGCTGCCGAATACTTTTCCTCGATGAAATGGACCCCTTGGACGAAAGTCGTCGAGGCGGACATGGTTCCCAAGGGCCATTTTGTGGGAGGCGGCGGAGGTCTCAATATGCCGCTGACGGGAGCCGAAGCCGGAATGGAGCCTCTCGGCGATCGCATCGTCGAGACGCCGGCCAGCCCGGAAGATACCGAACCGATGCGCAATCCGCGGTCCGGCTTCATCGCCTATGTGCCAACCGGCACGCTTAAGAAAGGTGAGGCGCTCGTGCTTCGCGGCGGCCCTGGTAAGACGGTTGCCTGTGCCGCCTGTCACGGCGAGGGGCTAAAGGGTAATGGAGGCTTTCCTTCATTGGCCGGTCGCTCTCCGAGCTATCTCGCGCGCCAACTCTATGATTTCCAGCACTTTACGCGCGTCGGTCCGGGCTCCCAACTGATGCAGCCAGTGGTCGCCAATCTGAGCGAAGACGATATCCTGGCGATTGTCGCCTACGTCGCCTCGCTCCAGCCCTGACGATCAGCGTCACAATAGTTGATAGCAGGTCGGTGGTGTCATTCTGAGGAGTCCCGCATTTTGGGGACGACGCAGAATCTCTCTATGCGCGCTTGCGTACCCTGCCGTGCCGAACGAACCACCTAAAGCGGAAGCGAGCTCTCGCCGCTTTAGCCAGGTCCAACGGGAGTCGAGAGACCGCCCGCCCAATACCTCGCGCCGTGCGCCCCAAGGATTTAGACTTGTCCCGAGCCGCCGTCCACGCTGATTTCCACGCCGGTGATATACGAGGCATCTTGCGAAGCCAAAAATGCCACGACGGCTGCCACCTCCTCGGGTTGGCCGAACCGGTTCATCGGAACCTTAGCGACGGTTTCCTTGGCGAATTGCTCCAATGCTTCCTTCGGCAGCCCGGTTCTGCCAAAGATCGGCGTAACAATCGGCCCCGGCGCAACCGCGTTCACGCGGATGCCGCGCCCCACCAGTTCCGCCGCCGCCGTTCTCGCCAGAGAGCGCAGCGCTGCTTTTGTCGCGGAATAGGCGCTGGCCCCGGCGAAACCTTTGCTGCCTGCCACGCTGGTATTCAAGATGATCGAGGCGCCGTCGTTCAGGAACGGCAGCGCTTTCTGGATGGTGAAGTACGCCCCCTTCATGTTGATGTCAAACAGCTCGTCGTACACGCTTTCGGATGTCTCGGCAAGTGACGGGAACTTCGCAACTCCCGCGTTCACGAACAGCACATCAATCTTGCCGAGCTTCTGCGAAACCTCCGCAAACAGCTTGTCCACGTCCGTAAGCTTCGCGACGTCTGACTGCACCGCCACCACTCCATTTCCGATCGTTTTCACTGCTTCATCCAGGGTCTTCTTGCTTCGGCCCGAGATGGCTACTCTCGCGCCTTCTTCCTGCAGGCGCTTGGCCGTCGCCAGCCCGATACCGCTGTTGCCGCCGGTAACTACTGCCACTTTCCCTTCGAGTCCCTTCATGTCCCCCTCCTTGATGTCTGGTTAATCTGCGCTGGATCCTCTCGGGGCATACACGCCGCTGCTCCCGATATCCGTAACTTTTATATTTAGATAACTATCTAAGTGTTTGGTTGCAGGTTTTCTGCTAATCTATGGTCGGAGCTAGGCTCCCTCTGGCGGTAAACGCAATTGACTCGGCTACACTTTGGATAGACCCATGGACCGTTCCGAGGTCGAGAAAATATCGAAAGCCCTGGCCGACGAGACCCGGCTCAGGATCTTCGAGGCCATCTCGGCCGGCAGCCGCATGACCTGCGGCGAGATCGTCTCCATGCGCGGCGTGACCCCCGCAACCGTCTCTCACCATCTCAAGATTCTGAGCGAAGCCGGGCTGATCACCTGCCGCCGCCAAGGCCAGTTCGTCTACAGCCAGGCCGTACCCGAAACCATCGCGGCATATTCGCGCGCCCTCACCAAAATCGCTCGCCGCAAGAAGACACCCCGCCGCAGGCCCGCTCCAATCAGCCGCCAAAGTCTCTTGGAAGGTTAAATCCGCCGCTGTGCCCCGGCCTTTCCGTTTTCCTCCCCCTCCAGCGCGCTTCCTTTCCAACAGCAACCGTTACAAACATTCTTCGTCAAGCCGTCCGGCTGCGGCGGTCCTTCAAGCGTCAACTCTCGACTTTGAACTACAAACTACATACTCGCCGCGTTAAGCCCCTCAAAATGAAAGCTTCCAGAAAATACGTCCCACAACTCCCGTGGAATGAACACATCCATTTCATTGACGTTACGTCTCCCAGAATGAACACTTACGAAAAGGGTGCCGGGGGGTGGGGTGATTATGGTTACGTTCGGCTCCTCCTCGAACGGGCGCATTCAGGCGAATTTCGGCACCGCGGCGCGACACCAACAACACGCGGCTGCGTGTCAGCCAACTGCACACCCCGCTGGCGTCTACCCAAGGCTTTTGCGAGAATCCAGCTATGCCCCCTGACCCTGCTCTGCAAATCCGTACCGCCAAGGAATCCGATGCACCGCTGGTCCTCGATTTCATCCGGAAATTGGCGGAATACGGCGACATCTCCAGCGAGGCGACTGTCACCGAAGCAAACGTGCGCGCGGCGCTTTTTGGCGCGCGTCCCGTCGCCGAAGCCATCCTCGCCTATGTCGGCAGCGAGCCCGCCGGCTTTGCCGTCTATTCCTTTACGTTTTCCAGCTTTATGGGCAAACCCGGCATTTACGTGGAGGATCTTTTCGTGGAGCATCAATTCCGCGGCCGCGGAATTGGCAAGGCGCTGCTCATCACCCTCGCGCGGCTCGGCCGGGAACGCGGATGCGGGCGCCTGGAATGGTCTGTGCTGAACTGGAATGAACAGGCCATGGAGTTTTATCAGGATCTTGGGGCGGTGCCCATGGACGAATGGACCACGTTTCGCTTAACGGGGGACGCGCTGGAGAGCCTGGCATCTTCCGGCGAAAATCACCTACAGGATGAGCTTTCGCCGGCAAAAAAGGTCACGCGCCGCGCTGCCGTCACACGGGGGCCGCGCCATGCGTGAACGCGTGAGAAGTCGCCGCATCATTCGTGCGCTTTTTGCGGCTGCGATCGCGCTTTTGGCAATCTCGGCGCCGCTCGCCGCGCCCCTGGCCGCACGAGACCGCGAACCGAACAACATCTACGCCGACCGCCGCGCGCGTCTCGTCGCCGAGCTCAAGGGGCCCGTGCTGCTATTCGGCTATACGGGCCGCGAGAACTCTTCCCCCTCGTACGTCTTCCTCCAGGAACCGAATTTTTACTACCTCACCGGACACAACGAAGAAGGCGCCGCGCTTTTGCTCGTGCCCTCCGGAGCGAAAGAGAAAGGCTGGCAAGGACCGAACGAAATTTTATTTCTACCCCCGCGCAACCCCGAGGAGGAAAAGTGGAACGGCCCCCGCATGGGACCCACTGATGCGGATATTCAAAAGAAGACTGGCTTTGCCAGCGTCGAGGCCTTCCCGAATCTTAAATCGCGCCTCACCGAACTGGCGCAAGGCTACCACGAGATTTGGACGCTAACGGCGCATGCGGATGACACCGGCTATCCGCACGCGCGCGAATGGTCTGCCTGGATTACGCAAGCCGCTCCGGGAATCGCTTTGCACGAAGCGGCTCCGGCCATCGGCGCCATGCGCCAGATCAAGTCTCCCGGCGAAATTGCGCTGCTCACAAAGGCCATTGAGCTTTCCGTTGACGCGCAGCTTGCCGCCATGCGCATGGTTCGGCCGGGCCTCTACGAATATCAGGTGGCCGCTCGCATGGTGGAGATCCACGCGTATGGCGGATGCGAGACGGAAGCTTACGCGCCCATCGTGGGTACAGGCCTGCATTCCACGATCTTGCACTTCAACGAACTCGACGCCCTGATTCGGGATGGCGATGTTGTGCTGATGGACGTAGGCGGCCAGTATTCAGGTTACACCGCCGATATCACGCGTACCCTGCCGGCGAACGGCCATTTCACCCCGCGCCAGCGCGAAATTTATGAAATCGTGCTCGGCGCGCAGAATGCCGTGCTCGCCGCAATGAAGCCGGGAATGACCCTCGGCCGCCAAGGTCCCAATAGTCTCTTCAAGATCGCCTACGACTACATCAATACGCACGGCGCCGATCGTGAAGGGCGCAGCCTCGGCCGTTACTTCATTCATGGCTTGGGGCATCATATCGGCCTCGAAGTACATGATGCCGGGGATCCCAACCGCCCGCTCGAAGCAGGCATGGTGGTCACCGACGAGCCCGGCATTTATATCCCCGAAGAAAAAGTCGGCGTGCGCATCGAAGACGACGTGCTGATTACTCCCACCGGGTACAAGTTGCTGACGGCTCGGCTGCCCCGAAGCGTGGACGAAGTCGAAAAAATCATAGCCGAAGCCGAAGTCGCTCGCGGTGAAAAATCGAGCGAGCGCTAATCTTCGCAGGCGTAGGGAATTTTCACTTCAGAGCGGCCGTCAATGTGGCGATGAGCGCCTGCTCTTGTGCGGAGAATACGGTGCGCAGATCGAGCACCAGGCGATCCTCAGAAACGCGTGCAAGCACGGGCGTGTGCTCGTCACCGGCAGCGTTAACGCCGGTGCGCAGCCGCGCCTCCAGTTGAGTGGCCGAATATTTTGCGCTGCTGATGCGCAGCAAGCGCGTCGGTAGATATTCGGCCGGAGTGGAACCTCCGCCGATCACCGATTGCCCGTCGCCGATTTCGACTTCGGCTTGCGCCGAACCCAGGATTGGCTTCAGTTCTTGGGCAATCTTTTGTGCGCGCGCGCCGATTTCGCCGGCACTGGCACGAATCATTCGCAGGACGGGCAGGGCGTCGAAGTCCTTGCGCAGATAGGCGAGCAAAGTCGCTTCGAGCGCGGCGATCACGAGTTTATCGAGACGCAGAGCGCGAAAGAGCGGATGCTTGCGCAGGCGCGCAATCAGTTCGCGTCGCCCGGCCAGAATGCCGGCCTGAGGTCCGCCCATCAGTTTGTCGCCGCTAAAAGAGACCAGGTCCACGCCGGCTTCAGCGCTCGCGCGCACCACCGGCTCGGCAAAGCCCTGGGGCCCGAGATCCACCAGGCACCCGGAGCCCAAGTCTTCGTAGAGCGGTATGCGGGCGCGCCGGCTGAGCTCGACAAGTTCGGCAAGTGCGGGCCGGGCGGTGAAGCCCACGATGGCGAAATTCGAGCGATGCACGCGGAGCAGAAGGCGCGTGCGGTCGTTAAGGGCGCGTTCGTAATCGGCAATAGAAGTGCGGTTCGTTGTGCCGACTTCATGGAGAACGGCGCCGCTCTCGGCCATGATGTCTGGAATGCGAAAAGCCTCGCCGATCTCGATGAGTTCGCCGCGCGAAACGATCACCTCGCCTCCGCGCGCGAGAGAGGCGAGCGCGAGAAATACAGCGGCGGCGTTATTGTTGACCACGCAGGCGGCTTCCGCACCGGTCAAGCGCGCAAGCAGCGCGCCGGTGTGTACATCGCGTCGTCCCCGCGTGCCTGCAGCAATGTCGTATTCGAGGTTTGTATATTGTCCCGCGGTCTGGCGGATGTGCTCGATGGCGGCTTCGGCGAGCGGCGCCCGGCCGAGGTTGGTATGCAGAATCACGCCCGTGGCATTAATCACGCTCCGCAGGGAGGGCTTCAGCAGCCGGTCCACTTCGCCGGCGATCTGTGCGGCGATGGCCTGTGGTTCCGCCGCTTCGCTCGTGAGACCCCGCGAAATGTCGTTGCGGATGCGTTCGAGGACAGTTCGCGCCGCCTCGACGACGAGGTCACGGCTGACGCGACTCGCAATTTCGACAAGCGGAGGCAAAGCTAGCAGTTCGTCCACAGCCGGAATCTTGCGGAGCAGTCCGGCGCGGCGATCGCGAACGGGATCGGCTGCAGAGCTCATACCCTGGCATTTCAGCATAGGCTCCGCTGCCAGAGCAACAGAGCCGGGCCGGCAGACGTGCCTGATAGGGAGCAATGGTCCATGGGCCAATTGACGCAGTTTCTGCAGTCTTTTAGCATGAAAATTCCTCCTGCGCCCATGCCCACAAGCCAGACTGACGAAGATCTGATCCGCCTTGAGCGCGACATTCGCCAGCTCAAGATCGAATTCGATCAATATTTCGGCGGCGGCAGAAAACGCCCGCCGAACGACATCGAATGGCGGATCGAGCAGCTCATCAAACGCTACGGCGACCGCGCCGCGGAAATGAATTACGGACAGCGATTTCGATATGGCAATTTGTCGCAGACGTATGCGAAATATCGCGAGATTTTTCACAAGCGGATGCAGAGGCGCGAGGAGGGGACCGTGGAACGGCATTACGGGGCGGCGGCGCGCGCCATCGAAGCCGAGCGCGCCCGGTCCCGCCGAGCGGCATCCCCGCCATCAGTAGCCATCACTTGCTCCGATCTGGAACGCGAATCCGGCAAGGTGGATGAACTGTATCATGCGTTTCGTGAGGCTTTGCAAAGTTCCGGCGAGTCTGTCGAGCGCCTCTCGCGCGAGAAATTCGAGAAATTCCTTCTGCAGAAATCCGACCAAATCCGCAAACATCGCGGGCAGCAACTCGAGTTCGTGGTCAGCGTAGAGAACGGAAAGGCGCGGCTGAAGGCGCGAGTGAAAAGCTGATCGCCTCGTTCGCGACTTAGAATTTCCCTGCTCTAATCTGGCAACGGCGGCCTTTTTACCGGCGGAGCCGCAGCAGAGATGCCTCGCTCGTCCGCCCCAGGCGGACTCGCTCGGGACACTGATCTCCGGTTTCGGGAGTCCGGTGGACACCACCGGAGTCCGAAAACCGGACCTGATCAGATCGACGCTTTCGCCGGGAGCGCGCTACAATTCATCTTCGTCAATTCTTTCTATCGCAAAGCGGAGTGTAGCCTGTGCCGATTGAGCGGGCTCTCATCAGTGTTCATGAAAAAACAGGAATCGTGGAGTTCGCACGTGCACTCACGCAGGCCGGCGTAGAAGTCGTCTCGACCGGGGGCACGGCCAGGCTGCTGCGCGAATCCGGCGTGAAAGTTCGCGAAGTCGCGGAGCTGACCGGCTGGCCGGAGATGCTGGACGGGCGCGTAAAGACTCTGCATCCGAAAGTGCATGGCGGAATTTTGTTCCGCCGTAATCGGCCCGAAGACGGAGACGAAGCGCGCAAGCACGGAATTGCTCCGGTGGACCTGGTCGTGGTGAACCTTTATCCGTTTGAAGCGACGGCGGGGCGAGCAGGCGTTTCGGCGGAAGACCTGATCGAAAACATTGATATCGGCGGACCGGCCATGGTGCGGTCGGCGGCGAAGAACTTCGAGAGCGTGGCGGTGGTCACGGATCCAGGCGATTACTCCGGCCTTCTCGATGAATTTTCGGAACGGCACGATTGGTCTTTGGGGACCCGGCTGGCGTTGGCGCGCAAAGCATTTGCCATGACGGCGCGATATGACAGCTTGATTGCCAGCGAACTCGAACGGCTGACGGTGTCCGATAACGCGGTGACTGTGGGTGCACGGCAGGAGTTGCCCGCGCAACTGCATTTGGAATTATCGCGGCACGCCGCGCTGCGTTATGGTGAGAATCCGCACCAGAAATCGGCGCTCTACATTCCAAGCGGATTTCCGGCCTCAGGTTTAGCGGGGGCGCAGCAACTCCAGGGCAAGGAACTCTCTTACAACAACCTCGTTGATCTGGATGCGGCCTGGTCGCTGGTGCAGGAATTTGCTGACCCGGCCTGCGCGATTGTGAAGCACAACAATCCCTGCGGCACGGCGGAACAGAGGACGCTGGCGGAGGCATATCGTCAGGCGCTGGCATGCGATGCTGTCTCGGCCTTTGGCGGCGTGCTGGCTTTCAATCGCACCGTGGACGGCGACACGGCCGCGGAAGTGGCGAAGCTTTTTGTCGAATGTATCGTCGCGCCCGGTTACGATTCCGCGGCGCGTGAGGCACTTGCCGGGAAAAAGAATCTTCGGCTGATGCAGATGGGCGCCCTTCCAGGAGAGAAGAAGTTTCTGTGGGACTTGAAACGCATTTCCGGAGGCGTTTTGGTGCAGGAGCCCGATTCCCTGACGATCGCGGAATCGGATCTGAAGGTGGTCACAAAACGGCAACCGAGCCGCGAGGAGCTGCGGGACCTGTTATTCGGCTGGAAGATTGCAAAGCACGTGAAATCGAACGCTATTGTCTTCGCCCGTGCCGGCCGGACGCTGGGCATCGGCGCGGGGCAGATGAGTCGAGTGGACTCCGTGAAGATTGCAGTTCTGAAAGCGCAAGCAACGCTGGCCGGCAGCGCTGTCGCCTCAGATGCCTTTTTTCCGTTTCCGGACGGGGTGGAGGAGGCGGCGCGCGCAGGCGCGGCAGCCGTCATCCAGCCGGGCGGCTCAGTACGCGATGCCGAGGTCATCGCCGCCGCGGACCGGCTGGGACTGGCCATGGTATTTACGGGCGTCCGGCATTTTCGCCATTAACTTCGGCATCCGCTAGGGAGCGAGTCGCCACCGTCATTCTGCGGCTCGTAGGTGAAGAGAAATCCGCGACGCCAAAATTCGTCGCCGGTTCGGCAGGCCATAAGTTCGGCCCAGCCGCTGTAAATGAGAGACACCTTCGGATGCTGTGAAGCATCCGATAAGAAGTGGCGGAACGGGGTGGAACAACCGAATACTGGGCGCTTTGAGCATCTCAGAACTCGTGGGATAATCCAATCTTCTGAGGCCAGAATGAAAATCCGCTTTCTGACGGTGGCTTTGCTGATTTGTGGCGTCACGGGCGCTGTGGCGCTGGCCCAGGACCAGCAGCGAACCGCCCCGCCGGCTTCGCCCGCCCAGGGCGGAGTCTCGGCGGATCAGCGCGCGCAGGCCTATTACAACGTGACCATGGGCCATCTGTACGAGCAGGAATTCGAGTCCTCTGGGCACGCCGAAGACGCCGCAAAAGCCATCGAGTTTTATAAGAAAGCGTACGCACTGGATTCCTCCAGCCCGGAAATTGGAGAGGACCTTGCGGAAGTCTATTTTCTTGCGCACCGCTCTCGAGAGGCGATAAACGAAGCCCAAGAGCTTGTTCGCCGCAATCCCGATGATATTTCCGCGCGGCGTTTGCTGGCGCGGATCTACATCCGTTCCCTCGGTGACCTGAATAATTCGGCGGAACAGCAGCAGACCATCACGGCGGCAATCGGGCAGTTGCGCGAGATCGTGCGGCTGGATCCCTCCGACAGCGAATCGGCATTGTGGCTGGCGCGGCTCTTGCGGCTCGACAACCAAGACGATGATGCCGAAAAGCTGCTGCGGGTGCTGCTGGCTAAAGATCCGCAGAATAAGGGAGCGGTCGAGCAACTCTCGGCGCTCTTCCTGGACCGCAATAACGCGCAGGGAGCGATATCTTTGCTGGAATCCTTCGTGCAACATGCGCCCAGCGCGGACCTCTACGACCGGTTAGGAGACGCCTACCAGCAAATACAGCAACCCGGCAAATCGGAGCAGGCTTATCGGCAGGCTGTGGCCCTGGAGCCGGACCAGACAGAACATCGGCGCCATTTAGCGCAGTCGCTCTACGAGCACGGGAAATATACGGAGGCGCTTGCTGAATATCAAAGGCTAGCGGACCTGGAACCCGACAGCGTCAATAACCATCTCCGAATCTCCGAGATTTACCGCCGCTTGCATCAGTTCGACAAGGCGCAGGAGCAAATTCTGCTGGCCAAAAAGATGGCGCCCGGGAATCTGGAGGTGGTGTACAACGAAGCGGCTGTTTACGAAGCCGAGGAGCACTACGACGATGCCGTGCGCGTCCTCTCCGACGCGGTCGCGGGAGTGAAGTCCGAATCGGAGTTCGCGCCGGCGCGCCGCCGTTCTCTGGGAATTCTCTATCAGTTGCTCGGGCAACTCTATCGCGACGAACAAAACTACCCCGCGGCCATCAATACATTTGAGGAAATGGTACGCCTGGGGCCAGAAGAAGAACTTCGCGCCCGCATGCTTATCATCGATACTTATCGCGCCAATCGCGATCTTTCGCACGCCTTCGATGAAGCCAGCAAGGCGCTGAGCGAGCACCCGCGCGACCGCGGATTATTGATCAGTCAGGCGGTCCTCTACGGCGAAAATAAACAGCCCGAGTTGGCAGCGCAGACTTTGCAGCCGTTGATCGAGAATTCACCGAGTGATCTGGAGATCTATTCCAATCTCGCACAGGTATATACGGAGAGCCGGCGTTTTGGGGATGCGGAGAAGGCCGTACGCTCGGCGGAAAAACTTGCCCAGAATCCCTCGGACAAAGAAACGGTGGGCTTCATGCTCGGTGGCATGTACGAACGGCAGAAGAAGTACGAGCAGGCCGAGCAGGCTTTCAAGGGCGTACTCACGGTGAATCCTCAAAACGCGCCGACACTCAACTATTTCGGCTACATGCTCGCGGATCGCGGCGTCCGGCTGGATGAAGCCGCCGATATGGTGCGACGTGCTCTGGATATCGATCCTACTAATGCTGCCTACCTCGACAGCATGGGTTGGATTTTCTACAAGCAGAACAAGCTCGGCGAGGCAGAGAGTTACCTCCGCAAAGCGATCGATCGCGATTCTCACGATCCGACCATGCTCACCCATCTGGGCGACGTGCTCGCCAAGACCGGCCGCACCGAACAGGCAGCCATGGAATGGGAGAAATCACTGGCGGAGTGGCATCGTGCCATGCCGGCCGAATTCGAGGAAGAGAAGGTGGCGGAGCTCGAGCAGAAGATTTCCAGCGTGAAACGCCGCCTCGCACAGCAGAAGTCTCCCGCCGCAGAAAATCCACACTGATCCAGGGCATGCAATCGATCCGAGTGCCCGCGTTTGCGAAGGTGAACTTGCGCCTGGACGTGCTGGCACGGCGCGCCGATGGTTATCACGAACTGCGTACCATCTTTCAATCCATCAGCCTGCACGACACTTTGCAACTGGAGCGCACCCGTGAACGGGGCATCGAACTGGAGATCGTCGGCGATCCCGCCTTGGCTGCGGGTGCGCAGCGGGAAAATCTAGTTTGGCGCGCCGCAGAAGCTTTTCGCCGCCGTATGAGTTTCCCTGGCGGGGTCCACATGACTCTGAAGAAGCGCATCCCGGTGGGCCGCGGTCTGGGCGGCGGTTCGAGCGATGCCGCCGCAGCCTTGGTGAGCTTGCTGCGACTCACGAAGCAGCGAATTGCCTCGGAGCGACTGCTGGAAATTGCCGCCCGGCTGGGCGCCGACGTGCCCTTTTTCCTTTTCGGCGGCCGGGCCTTGGGAACCAGTCGCGGCGATGAAATCTATCCCCTTCCCGATAGCAGGCGACGAACTCTCCTTGTCGTCTCGCCGCGAGATACTGCGGTCAGCACTCGCGACGCTTACGGCTGGCTCGATCGCAGATTGACAAAGAATCCCGGCAATCCTAGACTATGGAGTTTCTGCGCTCTGTGCTGGAGCCCGCAGGAAGATCATCTCTCGAATGATTTCGAGGCGGTTGTCTTCCGGCGGCACCCTCGGCTAGCTCGTATTCGCCGGGCGCTGCTCCAAGGAGGAGCTGCGGAAGCCGCGCTGGCGGGTAGCGGTTCGGCGGTGTTTGGAATATTCACAAACCCAGCGCAGGCGCGCCGATCCGCCCGGTTGTTTCCGGAAGACCAGGTCTTCGTTTGCAGCACGCTTTCGCGCAGGGCCTATGCCCGCGCTTTGTGGGGTTCTGCCGCAGGCGGGGCGAGCGGAACTTGAAAGCGGGGCGAAGCGTCGCCGGTCGCGAAAAGAGCTGCCATTCGTGGCGGACCTTCTTGGACGAGGAAACGTCGGCGCGCTAAACGAAGGCTGCTTTCGCACGTAACCTTTCGTAGATAACAAAGTTGAGACGGATTTGATCGACGAAAAATTCAAGATCTTTGCCGGAAGTGCGTACCCGCAGCTCGCGCAGCGCATCTGCAGCTATTTGGGCGTGGGTGTCGGCGGCGCGGAGCTGGGCCGCTTCAGTGATGGCGAGATCTACTTTCAGATCCTGGAGAATGTTCGCGGCGCGGATGTTTTCGTGGTGCAGACCTGCGCCGATCCGGTCGATCATCATCTGATCGAACTGCTGCTGATGATTGATGCATTCAAGCGCGCTTCGGCTTGGCGCGTGACCGCCGTGGTGCCTTATTACGCGTATGCGCGGCAGGATCGCAAGGATAAGCCGCGGGTTCCGATTTCAGCCAAGCTGGTAGCGGATTTGCTGGAAACTGCGGGCGCTAGCCGCGCTCTGACGCTGGACCTGCACGCGCCGCAGATTCAAGGCTATTTCAACGTGCCTGTAGATCACCTGTACGCATCGCCGGTGCTGGTGGACTATTACAAGCAGCGCAGACTGCATGACGTCACGGTGGTTTCCCCGGATGCAGGCGGCGTGGAAAGGGCGCGTGCTTTTGCCAAGAAGCTCGACGCGCCGCTGGCCATCGTGGATAAGCGCCGCGTGGACGTGGACGTCAGTGAAGTGATGCACTTGATCGGCGATGTGCGCGGCCGGCCGGCGCTGGTCATTGATGACATCATTGATACGGCGGGGACGCTGGTGAAGACGGCGGAAGCTTTGCTGAAAGAAGGCGCCACTGAGGTCTTCGCCGCGTGCACCCATCCGGTGCTCTCGGGGCCCGCGGTGGAGCGCCTGTGCCGTTCGCCCATTTCTGAGGTTGTGGTCACGGATTCGCTGCCGCTTTCCGAGACGGCCCGAAAAGTGAGCAAAATCAAGGTGCTGAGCGTGGCGGAGTTGCTTGCCCGCGGTATTCGCTCCATTCACGAGGAGACATCCATCAGCGAACTTTTCATTTAGTGTTACGCATTTGAGAGGGAGAACATGGATCAGATTACTGTCGAAGCCAAGCCGCGCGATGATCGCGGCAAAAATGCGGCGCGGCGTCTGCGCCGCCTGGGCCAAGTGCCAGCGGTGCTGTACGGCGGCGACGGCAAGTCGCTGACACTAGCCGTGAACGCGAAACAACTCGCGGCGATTCTGCGTTCCGAATCGGGGCACAACACGATCTTCAAGGTCAAGCTGCCCACCGGCGATCAGCCGGCAATGCTGAAAGACTGGCAAGTGGATCCGCTGCTCGGTTCGCTTCTGCATGTGGACCTGCTGCGCGTGGCCATGGACGTGCGCATGCACGTCATGGTGCCGGTGCACACGTTTGGCGAGCCGCAGGGCGTGAAGCTGCAGGGCGGGATTTTCGAGATGGTTACGCGCGAAGTGGAGATCGAATGCCTGCCTTCGGATATTCCGGGTGAAATCCGCGTGGACGTGAGCGAGTTGATGATCGGCAAACAATTACGCGTGGGCGATCTGCCCATCGACGCCGCCAAAATCAAGCTGGTGAGCGATCCACAGCGCGTGGTGGCGCACGTAGTGGCGCTGCGCGCCGAAGAGGAGAAGCCGGCAGAAGCCGTGGCAGCCGAAGCCGCCGTGCCGGCCGAGCCGGAAGTCATCAAGAAGGGCAAGAAGGAAGCCGAAGAAGGAGAAGAAGGAGCCGCCGCTGCGCCCGCAGCCGAAGAGAAGGAAAAGGAGAAGCCCAAGAAGTAGCCGGCGGAGGCTGCCAATGTTGCGCGTGGCGTGGCGAATTGCGATACGGCTGGCACGCCGATGCGGCTGATCGTGGGACTGGGGAATCCCGGTCCAGAATACGCGTGGACGCCGCACAATCTGGGCTTTCTCGGCGTGGACACCATTGCCGAGCGCGCCCGAATCCGAGTAGAGAGGCCGGAGGCCAAGTCGCTGGTTGGCCTGGGGCAATTCGCCGGCCAGGAAATTGCTCTGGCCAAGCCGCATACGATGATGAATCTGAGCGGGCTCGCGGTGTGGGACTTGCTCGAGCGGTTTGAGTGCGGTCCGCAAGACATGGTTGTGCTGTGTGACGATGTGGCGCTGCCGTGGGGCATGCTGCGAGTGCGCGAACGGGGAAGCGCCGGAAGTCACAACGGCTTGAAGTCCATCATCGGCACGATAGGCAGCAACGAATTCGCGCGAGTACGAATGGGCATCCAGCCGGACCATCCGGTGGGCGATCTGGCTGCTTATGTTCTCCGGCCCATGCGCAAAGGGGACCTGGAGATTGCAGCGGAAATGACGGAGCAGGCCGCCGAGGCCGTCGAGCTCATAATTACGCGGGGAATCGCGCAGGCGATGGATCGGTTCAACCGGCGCGTTACCCCGCCAGACGGAACCGAGGACGAGACGGATATTTAGCGTGTCGCGGCGCTCGGGTGAGCGCCGGACATCGAAACGAGGAAAAATGGCAGAACGGCTGTACGATCTGATTTTCATCTGTATGCCCACGACGCCGGAAGAGGAGATCACCAAAATCGTGAGCACGCTCGAGCAAACCGCTTCCGAGCATGGCGGCAAAGTGGAAAAGGTGGAGAAGTGGGGAACGCGCAAGATGGCGTATCGAGTGGCCAAACAGCGTGAAGGATTCTATGTTTATCTCGCGCTGCATAGCACGCAGGGCGCATTAATCAAGGAGCTCGAGCGGCGCCTCAAGGTTTCCGACGCCGTAATCAAGTACATGACCGTGCGGCTGGACGAAGAGATCAAGCGGCAGCAGAAGCTCGTCGCGCATCGCGAGCATCGCGCGCGTCGCCGCCCGCGCAAACCCGCGGCAGCTCCGGCAGCGGGTCCGGCACCGGAGCAGCAGGCGGCGGCCAGTTAGCCAACGAAATTCAACTCAAGAGAAAGTCGAGATCAGAGCCATGAGTGAGCAACAACCAGTACCCCGACCGTCGCATGCGGGCGGGCCTCCCCGTGAGGGGCGCTCCGGCCCTCCAGGAGCTGGCGGACCTCCGGGCGGCCGCCGAGGCAAACGGCAATATTTTCGCAAGAAGAAGGTCTGCCGCTTCTGCGTCGAGAAAGTGGACTTCATCGACTACAAGAAAGTGGAAATGCTCCAGCCCTTCGTGCAGGAGCGCGGCAAGATTTTGCCTCGGCGCATGACCGGCACCTGCTCGAAACACCAGCGGTGGCTCGGCGTGGCGGTGAAGCGCGCGCGAAATATCGCCCTGCTGCCGTTTGCGACCGAACTCTAAGCCGGCGGAATCATGAGGGAGATACGATGCAAATTATCCTGCAAGAAGACGTCGAAAAACTCGGAGCGCGCGGCGACGTGGTGAGCGTCGCGGAGGGATACGCGCGAAATTTCTTGCTGCCCCGCAAACTGGCGCTGGAAGCTTCCTCGGGAAACCTGAAGCGTCTGGAGAAAATTCGCACCACTCTGGCCAAACGCACGGCCACCGAACGCGATCAGGCGCAGAAGCAAGCGGATTTGCTGAAGGACGTTACGCTCAGCTTCTCGCGCAAAGCTGGGGAAAGCGATCAGCTATTCGGTTCCGTTACGGCCGGCGATATTGCGGAGGCGCTCGCTGCTCAGGGCTTTGGGATCGATAAGCGG
>Ga0209160_1001080_pt1 | contig 22791 bp, 21 predicted proteins | sample GraSoiAngelo_153_FD_186167 | JGI IMG/M metagenome (GOLD analysis project Ga0209160, IMG submission 186167) | Grasslands soil microbial communities from the Angelo Coastal Reserve, California, USA - 14_1009_12_40cm (SPAdes) (version 2) | ecosystem: Environmental > Terrestrial > Soil > Grasslands ...
GACATGCCGAGCCCGAGGAAGAAGATCCCGAGGATCCATCCGGCCCACATGAGCGGATCGCCCGCGAAGCGCACGCCGAACACGAGGGCGGCCAGAATCATCACGGGAATCTGGATGAGCCCGCGGCTCGTCGACCCAAGGACCTTCGACCAGTAGACGGTCGCCTTGCTCGTCGGCGTCAGCAGGATCCGCTTCATGAATCCGAAGCGTTTGTCCTGGATCGTGCTCATCGATCCGAACATCCCGACGGTCAACATCGAGGTCGACAGGACCCCCGGAAGGAGGAACGCGATGTAGCTGTCGGTGTGGAAGATCTGTTGCACGAGAGCGGGCGAGGCACCGCTGAAACTGCTTCCGAAGAACGCGAGCCACATGAACGGCTGAACGAACGTGATCACGAGGACCCACGGATTCCGGAAGGTGCGGAGGAGCTCCCGACCGTACAGCCCGACGAACTGGCTCCGTTGGCTCACCCGCGGTCGTTCGGAGGCGAGCTGCCGCCGCGATGCGCGTGCGTAGGTCGTTTCCGTGCTCATTGTCGGGCCCTCCTCATCTGCGCGTAGAACTTGCGATAGTCGGGCACATCGGACCCCGGTTGGTCGATTCGCTTGCCCGTGATGTCGAGGAACACGGTCTCGAGGCTCGGCTTCTCGACGTTGATCCGGCGGATCTCCTCCGTCTTGAGCGTCGAGAAGATGTGGGGGAGGACCTCCTCTGCGGCGGACACGCGGAGGATCCACGTCTTCCCTTGCGTGCGGACCTCGGTGACCCCAGGGATCGCGCGCAACTTCGTCTCGTCGACCGCTTCCCTTGTCTCGAGTTCGACGAAGTCCGCCTTGACCCGGGCCTTGAGGTCTGTCGGGCTCCCCGAGGCGACGAACTTCCCATGGTCGATGATCGAGATCTGCTCGCAGAGCGCGTCCGCCTCTTCGATGTAGTGGCTCGTCAACAGGACCGTGATTCCGAACTCCTTGTTCACCCCGATGATCAAGTCCCAGAGCATGTGTCGCGTGTTCGCGTCGAGGCCGATCGTCGGCTCGTCCATGAACACGACCTCGGGTTGATGGAGCAAGGCGAGCGCGATCTCGAGTTTCTTGCGCATGCCGGTGGAGAAGGTCTTGACCCGATCCTTGCGACGGTCGAGGAGCCCGAAGTACGTCAGCAGGTTCTCCGCGCGGTCCTTCCACTCCGGCAGGCTCTGGAGCTTCGCCTGCAACCACAGGTTCTCCCACGCGGTGAAGTCGTCGTCCAAGATCACCTCGGAGGCAACCCAACCGATGCGCTGCTTGACGTGCATCGGATCGCGACGGACGTTGAATCCGGCGACGTAGGCCTCCCCTTCCGTGATGTCGGTCAGGCCCGTGAGCAGCTTGATCATCGTCGTCTTGCCCGCGCCGTTCGGGCCCAGGAGTCCGAAGACGGTCCCCTCGCCCACCTTCAGGTTGACGTGGTCGACGGCCGTCAGCTTCCCGTACACCTTCGTCAGGTTTTCCGTTACGATGGCATTAGTGGCCATGTAGCACCCTCCCATCACTTCGAAAGGATCCGCAGCGCCTTTTCCCGCATCTCGATCACGACCCGACGGAGCTCGTTCGCCTGCTTCGGGGTGACTTCGTTCATGTTCGCCCGGAGGAGTTTGCCCGTGGCCCGGAACTCCCGGAACAGCGCGGCCCGCTCGGGTCCGACCGCGGACTCGAAGGCGCGGAACCGTTTCTCGATCTCCTTGCGACGGCTCCGCAGGTACGCCTTGCCTTCGCGGGTGATCTTGTAGGTCTTCCGCCGCTCCTCGCCGCTGACGGAGAGATACCCTTTTCGTAGGAGGGCCCTCAGGGCGGGATAGATCGCGCCCGCGCTGGGCTTGTAGAACCCGTGGTACCGTTCCTCGATCGCCTTGATGACCTCGTACCCGTGCATCGGGCGATCTTCGAGCAGGTGCAGCACGACCCCTTTGAAGTCGCCTTTGCCGAAGAAGTGGAAGAAACCGCCGAACTTCTCCGGGCCACTCACGAGGACAGCTCCCGCCGACGGAACCAGAGGATCGCAAGGACCCCGCCTACGATCGCGTACGCTAGGAAGACGAGCAGCGAGGTCGCGGGATCGGGCACGAATCCGACGCTCGCCCCGCCTCCGGGGCCCGGCCGCACCTCGGCTCGACCGAGCACGTTCGTGATGATTCCGGAGGCCGACGTCGGGATGAACCAGGGGTCGATCTTCGCGGCCGGGAGGATCGCTCCGACGATGCTGAAGATCAGGGTGAACAGGAAGAACGTGAGGACCGTCGCCGCGACCGTGCTCTTGAACGTCGCGGAGACGAGGTACGCGACGCCGACGACGGCCAGCATGTAGGCGAGCGCGTAGACGTAGGAGAGGCCGACATCCCAGGTCAGCGAGTGCGTGATGGCGAGGGCCGCGAGGGCCGCCCCGCCATAGTACAGGGAGATGACGGCGGCCGAGACGATCAGGCTCGCGGCGATCTTCCCGAGGACGAGCACCTCCCGGCGGACGGGGTTCGGGAACAGGAAGTAGCCCGTCCGCTTCTCGTGCTCCGAGACGAGCGCGTCCGCCGCGAACAGGACTCCACTGAGGACGACAAGTAGGCCGGTAAACGTTGCGAACGTCGAGACGAAGGCGTTCGGGGTCGAAGCGTACGGGATGCTGAGGGCCGGCGGGAGCCCGATGAACAGCGCGAGGATTAGCCCAACGAGAATCAAGATTCCCAGGAGACGACGGCCGCGGATGTATTTGCGAATCTCGTAACTCGCGACCGTGATGACTTGAGCGAGAGGGCTCGGCGTCATAGTCGATCCGACTCCTGGATGCGGTCGAGGTAGAGCTGTTCAAGCGACGAGCCGAGCGGCCGGTACGTGATGACCTTCAGGCCGCGGGAGACCATCGCCTCGAGGACGCGGGCCTGCCCCTCTTCGCCTCCGGAGATCCGGAGGTCGATCGTCGAGTCGCCCTCGTTCTTGATCTCCACGATTCCGGGGACCGCTGCGAGCGCCTCGAGGTCTTGCGGCGTTGGCGGCCGGAGAAAGCTCGTCTGGAATGTGGACGTGTCGGAACCCCGGGAAAGGTCGCGTACGGAGCCGTGAATCAAGAGCTCTCCATGGTTCAGGAGCGCGACGTCGTCGCAGACCTCCTGGACTTCGCCGAGGAGGTGGGAGCTCATGAAGATCGTGCGGCCCTCGCCTTTCAGCGCCTTGATCACATCGCGGACCTCGGCCATGCCTCTCGGGTCCAAGCCCGACGTGGGCTCGTCGAGGACGAGGAGTTCCGGCTCGTGGAGGAGCGCCTGCGCGATGGCGACGCGCTGTTTCATCCCCTTCGAGAACTCCTGGATCCGGTGGTCCGCCCACTCGTTCAACTTGACCTCCTTCAGGACCGCCTCACTGCGGTGTTCGATTTCCTTGGACGACATGCCGCGGAGGCGTCCCGCATACGCGAGAGTTTCGAGCGGCGAGAGGTAGCCGTAGAACTCCGGCGTCTCAATGACCGCGCCGATGTGTGCCAGCGCGCGGGTCGGCTCTTGGCGGACATCGATGCCGAATAACGTAGCATGACCTCGGGAGGGCCGGATGAGGTTCGTCATGATCTTGATCGTCGTGGACTTTCCGGCGCCGTTCGGACCCAGGAAGCCGAGCGAGGTTCCCGCCGGGACGGTCAGATTGAGAGACTTCAGGGCGGTGAAGTGACCATACTCCTTGCCGAGGCCCTCCAGGTTGACCGGAACACCGTTGGCCACCGATTTCGCGCCTTTTTGCGACTGCATGAGAATCGCGATATATCGCGATATACTTAAACTCTTTGAAGGAACTCCAAGAACAAATCAGACGCCTGTGAGTCACCGTACTTCGTCCGGGACCGACCAGTCCCAGTCGGCCTTGTCGGCGGGCGTTCGGACATCGCCGTACTTCGCCCTCCACCGGTAGTACGCCTCGGTTTCTTTCGGGCTAAGGGCTTCGAATCTCTTCCGGTCGTCGCCGGAGACGATGACAGCCGGCATGTGACCGAGCTCCCGGAGCACGTGCTGCAGGTCCCGCATCAAGACCGCGAGACGCGAGGGCACTTCCGTGAGCCACGATTCCAGGCGTTTGTCGCTCGCCTTCACCGTCTTGAAGATGCCCGTCGTGGCCGGGCCGGTCACGTTGAAGAGTTTCTCGAGCATCCGCTCCCGGAGGGCGGCCTCGTCGTTGAACCGTCGGAGTCCGTCGTAGTACCGGTACAGGTTCGCGGCGACCCGGTCGGGGGCGCTATCGAGGAGCCGGTGCAGCCCGCCGACCGTGAGGAACCGATCCCACGCGTCGAGGGGAAAGGCGTCGACGGACGAGGCCCACGTGCGCAAGCCATCCGGGCTCGGCTCCCCGGTGACGCCCTGACGGACGAGCGCCAACCGATCGCCGAGGGTCTCGAGATGCTGGGACATCTCCTGATGCAGCTCCCAGAGCGCAAACCCGAAGTGCCGGCGGACCTCGGCCCGGCGCAGGGTTTGTTGGACCGTCTGCGTCAGGAAGACAACCTCCATCGCCACCGCGGTCGGGAGGATCAGCTCGACGGGTACGCCGGCCGCCCGCGACAGGGAGTACGCTACGGGAGGGACGGCGCACACGACCACGATGAGCCATAACGGTAGCCCGAGTACACTCCCCCGCATGCCGCGAACGGATTCTTTGATGTACCTTTAACTTTCCGTTGGCGGACGCGAGGGCGTTGACAAAACGTCCCTTTGCGACCGGGAGGGTCCGATTTGGGGCGCGGATGCATTCACGCGAGAAGGCGTCAGCTTAGAGCCATGTAGCGGCAAGGCCGTTTGTTCATCTATGGGTCCGCGTCGGCTAGCGGATTCCGGTTCGAGGATACTGCTCCGGATTCTCCAGGACGAGGCGCAATTCCGGCTCCTCAAGGCTTTCGAGGGAGCGCTCGAGACGCGCGAACTCGGATGGCTTGAAACATTCCGGATCCACCGTGACGAGGACGATCGCTTTCCGCGACATGACGTACTCGTTCATGTGCTCGACGAAGAGCAAGTCCTTGTCGAACCCGATGTTGGTCATGATGTTTTCAACGCCGTCCAGGAGCACGACGCAGCCGCTGGAGTTCTCATCGATGAATGTCTCGAGAAGCTTCGCGAGAATGCCAACCGCGTTTGGGGCGTAGTGCTCGACGCCTGGTACGTAGGAAATCCACCAGACAGGAACGGAGGCGAGACTGTACCGCGAACGGACCTTATCCGGGTGCATTCGCGTTATACATAGGCCAGGGGTCCCCTGTTCCACGAGGGCTTGGAAGAGTAGGTAGCTCGTCTCGGCTTGCTTCCCCCGAACGAGGTAGCATGTCCCCTCTTCTAATCCGAAGGGGCTACCCAGCTTTGGGCGATCGTTCTCGATCTCTGCTCTCGGTAGTAGAGGGTCCACCGACTTGTCGGATGATAGTCACGCGCTTGAGGCTTGGGGAGCCATTCTCAATTCTGGGAGTCAGCGTGGCCGCTGGAGGACACCCCCCAACTCCGGATTCAAGATCCATCAGTCACGGATCACGAACTTCTCGAGACGATCGGCCGCCTTCTCGCGGGCGGCATGGCGGGCTTTGAGCCATACTCGGGCCTTTCCCACATTCGAAGCGGGGTTAGCCGGGCGGAATCGAGCCGACCTGACGGCGGAGGGGTGTCACCTGGAGCGGAATCGGTATTATCCCGGATTGTAAGTGGGTCCGTCCGGATTTGAACCGGAGTCTAGTGGTCCCGAACCACCAAGGATAGACCAAGCTACCCCACGGACCCAGCGCGGCGTCGCGGTAAGAATGAGGCCCGCATAAGGGTTGTGCGGTCCGTGGTCGCCGTTGTCGGTTCCGTCTCTGGGGAAATTAGGGCCGCGAGAAACGTGGACCAAGTCTCCGGCCAAGCAGGCCATGGTGGGACGTGGTTCGAATTCTCGCAGTACAGGTAACGCACTCTTCCGCCACGTGTGCTCATCTTGGGCCCAAGGCACTTATCAACGATGTCTTCGTCGGCGTCCGGGCTAGGAGGTGAGGAAACATCCGCAACCGAACAGTCAATGTGGGCCTGATCGTGGTCGGACTCGTCCTGGCGGCGTTCTCGGTGGCAGTCGTGCCGCTGGCGTCGACTGCCTCGGCGTCCGATGGCGCGATCGGTGTGCAATCGGTGAGCGCGAACGTCCCCGTGCCTGTGAGCGTGCATATCGACGCGGAATCGTCGTCCTGCGAGAACTCTCCCGGACCGACGGTCACGCTGTCGGGTATTCTCGCGGTCGCAGGCCTTGGCGTCCAGACGATCTTCCAGAACAACGTCAAAGGGACGCACATGCACACCGAGGAAACGATGGCCACGGCCGTGCTGATCCCAGCAGGCGAGAGCCTCTCGATCCCGAAACAGCCCGTGCTGGGCGGGACCGGTGGCAACCCGTTCATCTGGGTGCAGTTCACGGACGCGAACGGGAACGCGATGTCCGATGAGATCTTCCTCGGACGCTGCGTCCAAGGACCGTTCGCTGCGGACGCGGACTTCGTGATCTCCGCGCTCGCCCGGGCCGACATAACGGGTGGAACCTGCGACAACACGGGCTCGACGATTAGCCTGAGCGGGGAGCTCAGCCTATCCGGAATCGACGCGAAAGTAATCTTCCGGAACAACGACAACCCGGTCGGCGGTCCTCACAAGAATGACCAGCCGCTCGTGGTAAGCATCGAGCTAGTCCCGCCGGGTATGTCGATTGAGTTCCAGAAGCAGCCTTCCCTAGGAGGAGTCGGCGGGAACCCGTGGATCTACCTCGCGTTCCTGAACGCCGCCGGTGAACCGGTCTCCGACACGTTCCTGCTGGGCCGATGCGTGCAGGACTTCTGAAACCCACCCACCCTTCTTTCTTTTCTTTTCGGAATGGTCCACACGCCGGACCCCGCGTCCGCATGGAGGCCATCGGCGTCCGCCGATAGCATCTTCGAATTCTTCGCCGAGCTCGAGAAGAGGTTCTACCTGATCCGGCAGGTTGAATGGCCCGCGGCCGTTGGGGCCGCGATGCCCGCCAAGCGCGTCGCCCCGACGCCAAGGCGGGCAAGGGTCTGAAGGGCGACGCCGCCGTGCGGCGTTCTACAACAACCTCCTGGTCGGCCCGGAGTGAGCCTTCTCTGTTCCACGAGCGGAGTTACACGGGAGGCCGTGGAACGCAACCCCCGAGTGCACAACCCTGAAATAGAAGCCCTTCGTGTTCGAGGAACCGTCCAGGTACGCTATGCCAGAGCTCCGGAAGGACTACGTCACGGATACATGGGTCGTCTTCTCGGCCGCACGGGCGCAACGGCCCGGCGCCTTCCGCGGCGGGAAATCGACGACGGATCCGGAGAAATGTCCCTTCTGCTACGGCCACGAGCACAGGACCCCGCCCGAGGTCCTCGCCTATCGGAAGGACGGAGTCCCGGACGGGCCCGGGTGGTGGATTCGCTGCGTCCCGAACAAGTACCCCGCCCTGCAGGTCGAGGGGGAGGTCCAGCGCCGCGTGAGCCAGTTGTTCCACAGCGTGAACGGCGTGGGGGCGCACGAGATCATCGTCGAGACCCCGGAGCACGAACACCACCTGTCCATGCAGAGCGAGTTCCAGGTCCAGGAGATCATCACCGCGTACAAGCAGCGGTACCTCGACCTGATCCGCGACAAGCGGTTCAAGTACATCCTGATCTTCAAGAACCACGGCGAGCGGGCGGGCGCCTCGATCTCCCATCCGCACTCCCAGCTGATCGCCACGCCGATCGTGCCGCGGCGGATCATGGAGGAGGTGAATGCCCTCAATCGCTTCTATGAGTCGACCGGGGGATCCTGCCTCTACTGCGAAATCGTCGAGACGGAGCTCGAAGAAGAGAAGCGGATCGTGACTGAGAACGAATCGTTCGTCTGCTTGTCCCCCTACGCGGCCCGTTTCCCGTTCGAGACCTGGATCCTCCCAAAGGCCCACGAGATGGCGTTCGAGGACATCGCGGACGACGAGAGGACCCCCTTCGCCCGCATCTTGAAGGACACCCTGGGCCGGATGTTCGGGATCCTGGACGACCCGCCCTTCAACTATTACATTCATACGGCCCCCTGCGACCGAAAGGAGACGAAGTACCATTGGCATCTCGAAATCACCCCGCGGCTCACAGAGACCGCGGGATTCGAACGAGGCACCGGCTTCTACATCAATCCCGTCATGCCGGAGGATGCCGCGGCGATCCTCCGGGAGCGGGTGAAACTCTCGGATAAGCCGAGCTGAAGTGAGTGACGGTCTCGAAGACCTCTCAGGCCCCAACCAGCGGTCCACGAGCTCTCTCGTACAAGGCGACGTACTGGCGGGCCGATGCCTTCCATGACAGATCGACGGACATCGCGCGTCGCTGGATCGACCGCCAGCCCTTACGGGCTCGATAGAACGCGACGGCCCGCTGGACGGCTCCAAGAAGGGCCTCTCGGGCGTAGTCGCGAAACACGAATCCGTTACCAGTCGAAGGGTCCGCCGTCATATCGACCACGGTGTCGGCGAGGCCGCCCGTGGACCGGACGATCGGAATCGTGCCGTATCGAAGGCTGATCATCTGTCCGAGACCACAGGGCTCGAACTTGGAGGGCATGAGGAAGAAATCGGAGCCGGCGTAAATCCGATGCGCGAGGGCCTCGTCGTACTTGAGCCAGACGATCAGGTCGCTCCGGGTTCGCGCGAGCACCGACACCGGATCTTCGTATTTCTTCTCCCCCGTGCCGAGCAGGACGAACTGGATTCCCATCTGCAGGATTTGCGGGAAGGTCTCGACCAAAATGTCGAACCCCTTCTGCGCCGTCACCCTCGAGACAAATCCGATGAGGGGGGCCTTCGCGTCCGGAGGCAGGCCGGCTTCCTTTTGGAGGGCGACCTTGTCCGCCGATTTCTTCTCCAACGTCGATTTTGAATATTTCTGGATCAGGAACGGGTCCTTCGCAGGATTCCACACGTCGTGGTCGATGCCGTTCAGGATCCCAGAAAGTTTTGCGGCGTAGGAGCGGAGCAGTCCGTCGAGGCCCTCCCCGAATTCCAGCGTCTGGATTTCCTTCGCGTACGTCGGGCTGACCGTGTTCACGCAGTCGGCGAACACGATTCCGGCCTTCATGAAATTCAGTTGGCCATAGAACTCGGCCCCCTCGTGGTTCCACATGCTTCCGGGCAGGCCCAGCCAATCGAACAGCTGCCGAGGGAACAGTCCCTGATGCAGGAGATTGTGGATCGTAAGGACCGTTCCGATCCGGCGGAACCGTTCGTCCTGCGACGCGGTCGATCGGAGGAACGCCGGGACTAGGGCCGAGTGCCAGTCGTTCGTGTGGATCACGTCGGGCCAGAAATCCGCGGCCGGGAGGAGGTCCAGGATCGCTTTGCAGAAAAATCCGAAGCGCTTCCCGTCGTCGTCATACTCATAGACCTTCGGACGATCATACAGGTCTGGCTTCTCGATCAAGTACACCGGGACCTGCCCGATGCGGGCGGTTCGGAGTCCGGCTTCGTGGTTCGCGTCCCCCAGGTGGACGGGGAATTGGACCACCTCCTCCCGGGGCGCTTGGACCATCCCGTACCGCGGCATGACGATCCGCACATCGTGGCCGAGGGCTTTCAGCGCCTTGGGCAAGCTGCCTGCGACGTCTCCCAATCCACCCACCTTGGCGAGGGGATACGCCTCGGCGGAGGCGAACAGGATCTTCATCGAAATCCGAGGACGGACTCAGGACTTTTACTTAAACTCTCTTCCGGCGCGTGCTCTCGCGGCTCTCCGACCATTCGCGGGCATCGGCCGTTCGATGGCGGGAGACCTCTCACGAAGGGTTTTTCCCTAGACTTCCATGCAGTTGTAGTGCCGCCCGCTCCGCTCGGTCACATCCTGTTCGTGCTCCACACGCACCTACCCTGGGTCCTCGGCCACGGCCGTCGGCCGCACGGGGAAGCATGGCTCTACGAGGCCGCGGCCGAATGCTATCTCCCGATCCTGCGGCTCCTGGATCGCTTTGAGGAAGAAGGTCGCAAGGGATCGATCACGATCGGCATTACGCCCGTCCTCGCCGAGATGCTTGTGGCTCCGCGGTTCCGCGACGGATTCGTCGCGTACCTGGATGAAAGGTCCGCCCGCGCGCTCGCGGATCGGCAAGAGTTCGAAGCGGCGGGGGACGGGCACGGTCGAAACGCCGCCGAGTCCTGGTCCGATTTCTACGAACGCGCAAAGAGGGACTTCGTCGAGACCTACGATCAGGACCTCCTTTCGGCGTTCGCGCGGCTCCAGAAGATCGATCGAATCGAGATTGTCGTGTCGGCCGCGACCCACGGTTATCTCCCGCTCCTCGGACGCGATGAATCGATCGAAGCCCAGCTTGCGATCGGCATCGAGAGCTACCGCCGCCGATTCGGTCGACCCCCCCGGGGCATCTGGCTCCCGGAGTGCGCCTATCGCCCGGGATCCGCCTGGTCACGTCCCGTCGGCCCGGCGCGTGCTGAGTCTCGTCCGGGGCTCGAGGAGTTCCTCGTCCGAAAGGGCCTACGGTTCTTCTTCGTCGACACGCACCTGGTCGCCGGCGGCGCGCCAATCGGAACCTACGACGACCGGGTCGCGGAACGTCGACTCGATGCAGCCCGCGACGGAACGGGCCTTTCTCCGAATGAACCGTATGAACTCACTGCGTCCCGCCGGCGGAAGGTGGCGGTCCTTGCTCGGGACCCGCGGTCCAGTGTCCAGGTCTGGAGTGCGGACTACGGATATCCCGGGGACGGCGCCTACTTGGAATTTCATCGCAGGCGCGGGATGGACGGCCTTCGGTATTGGCGCGTCACGGACCGTCGCCTCGCCTTGGGGGAGAAGGTCGCTTACGATTCGATCGCCGCAAAGGAGCGAGCGGACGCGCACGCGGACCATTTCGCCGCGCTAGTCGTCGACACACTTCGGGAGCATCAGCAGACCACCGGCCATCCTGGCGTCGTCGTCGCGCCCTTCGACACCGAGCTCTTTGGCCATTGGTGGTTCGAGGGTCCGAGGTGGCTGGAGGCCGTGCTTCGAAAACTCGAAGGACAGGTCGAGGCGGCAACCGCCTCGAGCTTTCTCGCCGAGCATCCTCCGCGTTCCACGATCCGCCTCCCGGAAGGCTCGTGGGGCCAGGGCGGTCATCATTGGGTCTGGCTGAATGACAACACGCGCTGGATTTGGGAGGAAGTGTATCGCGCGGAAGATGCGTTCATCGAGGCCTCGCGGGCGATTCGCGGGCGCAAGAGTCCAATCGCGAGTCGAATCCTGACGCAGCTCGCGCGAGAGCTCCTCCTCCTGCAGGCATCGGACTGGCCCTTCCTGATTACGACGGTCGCCGCGAAGGACTACGCGGAGGCGCGGGTGAAGGAGCACGTCGGGGCGTTTGATCGGCTCCGCACGATGCTCGAACGCGCGAACGGAGACGGCATAAGCCGAGACGAAGCCTCCTGGTTGGCGGAGATCGAAAAACGCGATTCTCCCTTTCCCGACTTGAATCCGGATTCCTGGACCCTCCAACCGTGAGGTCCGATGTCCACCCTCTCCTTTCATTTCCATGGGTATCAGCCCGGCGACATCGTGCGGTGGAGCGAGCCGGATCCACTGCGACCGCAAACGTTCGAGGAACGACACTCACCCGTCGTCCATCGAATCGGTCCCGAGCGGATGGAAGGCCGGAACTGGACCGACGCGGTCCTCCACGCATACGGGCGCATGGGGTCCGTCGTGGAGCGGGCGTCGGGATCCGCGTCCGTCGACATCGAGCCCCAGACGTTGTCATGGCTTCTGAAACGGGATTCGTCCGCGTTCCACGAAATCGTGACGGCGTACAATCGAGGCACCGTGGGCTTCGTCATGACCCCGCCGTTCCACCCAATCCTCCCGCATCTTCATCGCCAGGAACGCGAGGCCCTCTTCGACATGATGATCGACTTCTATGCTCCTCTGATTCCGCATGCGGAAGACCGTTCGATCGGCCTCTGGCTCCCCGAGGCCGCATATTCCCGGGAGACGATCGACAGCTTCCGCGAATCGGTGCGCGAAGCAAGCCTAGAACAAGAATCCCTTGCGGAGTCGCTTCGCGGGACGTATCTCATCGTCGACGCGCGGCAGTTTATCCGCCCTCCGGAACCTGGGCGTGCGTGGGTTCACGTCGAGTCGACCAACGGTCTTCTGGCGATCGCACGCGACCATTCGCTGAGCGGAGAGTTCGCCTTCGGCTCGACGACGGCATCGGAGTTCGGCGCCTCCGTGCAGTCTCGCGGGAGTGGATCCTTCCTCGTCGCGAGCGATCTCGAATCGCTCCTAGCGAATCCGAACCAGGTGGAACGGTTCGAGGCAATCGTCCGTGCTCTCCGAGAACGTGGCGTCCGGATTACTCAACCCGTTCCAGCCGGCGATGGGCCGACGTCGGCGCTGGTCGACTACTCGAGTTGGTCCGATTACGATGGCATGCTCTCCAGCGGCGTCCCGTCGGATACGCGCTGGACGGGCCTGCGGAGGTCCGACGGGTTGGTCGTGTCTCGGACGCACAGGGATCGGCCGCTGTCCCAGCTCTGGAAGCATGGCTTCACTCTCGCGACCGAACGGGTCGAAACCGCGGTTCGGCGGCGGGCCTTCCACCTGCTGCGATCGGCCGGGGTGACCCGACGGACCCAGGTGCTGCGCCGACTGGCCGTCGCCTATGGCCGTCACTGGTTCCGCGAGCACTATCGAGCCCAGGGGTTCCCGACGAAAGCGACGGATATCGCCACGTCCGCGGAGGAGATTCTCGGGGGCAAGGTCGACATCGAAGCCGCGGGGTTCCTCGCCCGAGGCTACGTGTTGATGCTCATGGGGACACGGTCGGACCCGAGGTTCTGGGACAATCCCGACACCCGCGTGACGTTTCAGAACGTCGTCCTCTTGGCGCAGGCCCTGAGGGATCTCGCGGAGGCGAGCCTTCGTCTGAACGATGCCTCGAGCGCCGCCGCGCTCCGGCGTCTCCTGCAGGCGACCTTCCTTGAGTTCTCCGAGTGGCTCGCGCGGGGAGAGTTCGCCGCGCTACAAAGTACTCCCGCCTGGGAAACGACCGACGCCGCTTGGTATTCCTCCCTCGAATCCGAAGTTCCAACGATGTCCCCCCTCGATGTCATGAAGCGGGCCGCGATGTTCGCCCTGGCCCCCGACGGGGAGTGGCCCGGCGGAGACCCCGTGCCTTCCGTCGAAGGGACTGTGGCAGACACGGGACACATCGTAGGCGAGGCACACGGCGAGTGGGCGAATCCTCGTTGGTGCGAGCACCGAATTCGATAATCCGACACCGGAACCTTCATCGTTGCCGTGGAGGATTTCGTCCCAACGATGAAGGCGTCCGTCTTCACGTGGGAATATCCACCCGCCATTTACGGAGGCGCCGGTGTCCACGCGAAGTACATCACGATGGCGCTAGCGAAGCGCATCAAGGTCGAGGTCCGAACACTCGATGTCGGCGCCCCTCCGGAAATCGAGGGAGTGAACATCCTTCGATATCAGGCGACGCTCCGCGGCCTTGCGACGGGCGACCCCAGGATCCTCAAGGCGCTCCAGGTCCTGTCCTTCAACATGAACATGGTCGCGGATCCGATCGATGCCGCGATCGTGCATACGCATACGTGGTACACGAATTTCGCGGGGGCGATGGCGAAGCGGATCTACGGAGCGAAGCTCGTGGCCACGGTCCATTCGCTGGAACCCTTGCGGCCCTGGAAGCGGGAGCAACTGGGCGCCGGGTATGAGCTCAGCTTGTGGATGGAAAGAGAAGGCCTCCTAGCTTGTGACGCGGTGATTGCCGTCTCCCGGGACATGAAGGCGGACATCCAGAAAGCGTATCCAATTCCGGCATCGAAGGTGGCCGTGATCCACAACGGCGTGGACCCGCAGAAGTATTACCCGCGAGACGGGGTTGAGAGTCTCGCGAAGTTCTCGATCCGGACGCCGTTCGTGTTCTTCGTCGGTCGACTCTCCCGCCAGAAAGGGATCTTCGATCTGCTCCATGCGATGGACCATGTCCCGGGAGGGACCACGTTGGTCCTCGCGACCGGCAAGCCGGACACCCCGGGAATCGAAGACGATCTCCGAGCGGCGCTGAAGGCTAGAAACGACGTGGTCTGGATTCGAGACATGCTCGAGGACCACGATCTCGTGAATCTGTACAACGAGGCCGCGGTGTTCGCGTGCCCGTCCGTCTACGAGCCGTTCGGGATCATCAACCTGGAGGCGATGGCGTGTGAGACGCCGGTGATCGCGACCCGGGTCGGAGGGATCAAGGAAGTCGTCGTGGATGAAGAGACCGGACTCCTCGTGCCACCTGGTGAACCCGCGAAACTCGGACGGGCGATCACTCGGATCATTGAGGACCCGGCCACCGGGGAAAAGATGGGCAAGGCGGGCCGGCGGCTTGTGCTCGAGCAGTTCACGTGGGACCAGATCGCGGCAAAGACCCTCGAATTGTATCGGTCGTTGACGTGATGGCCTCGCGATTTGAGGATGCGATCGAGGCGACAGACCGGGCCCTTCGGACGTCCCGTCCCCTGAGGATTTGGCTCGGTTCGCTCCGGTGGTGCGGGGACTCAATCCACGGCACGACGCGACTCACCGTGAAAGATCGGGCGGTCCTTACGGAATCGGGAAGTGAGGCGATTGTCTTCTTCCTCCTTCTGGCGACGGATCCGGACGCGGGCGCGAGGCCGGTCTTCCTCCCGCTCTCCCTCGCCCGTGTCCGACTCGATCGGGAGGCCTTCGCCCTCGAGGCGGACCAGAGCACCATCTTCATCATGGAGGCGGAGCGTCGGGAGGGCTACGCGCGATTCGTGGTCGACGCGTTTCGACGAGGGGAGAAAATCCGGACCGGATCGGGGGATTCCCTGATCTTCGATGGGGAGGACATCGGCGCCTTTCGAGCCGTATCTTCCATTCCGGGCGGCGACACTTCGAACCTCCTCCTCCGGATCACGACGGGTTCGGGAGATGTCGTGCTGAAATCGTACAGGTTCCTCGATACGGGGAATCGTGAGCCTGAAATCCTGGCCCGGCTGCATGCCCGCAAGTTTCCGCATGTGGCCCGACACCTCGGCGATGTCGCTTTGGGACGGGGAAAGGACCGCCTCGTTCTAGGGACCGTGACCGCTCACGTGGATGCGGTCGATCTATTCACTTGGCTCCGTGACGAATGGCGGAGGTGCCTGGGCCGTGAGGCCGGCCCAAACGAGGACGTTGCGGAGGCAAGCCGCGGTATTGCATCAGACCTCGGCGGGGCCACGGCCGCCTTGCATGAGGCCCTCATCGACCGTCATCCGCGACCTTGGCACACCGAGCCGTTCACGGAGGAGGATTTCCGCGACACGTTCAAGTCGGCCACTCGATCCCTCGGATCGGCTCTGCGGCGACTCGGCCAATTCGCTCGCGGGGACGAAACGACACTCGCGGAATCGGCCCGTCAGGCCCGAGCTCACCTCCTCGACCTTCGCGCGCAGATCGAGGAGACACTGCGGCGCCTCGAGGCAAGCGTGGGCGGCGTGAAATGCGTCATCCACTCCGATTTGCACTTGGCCCAAGTGCTCCGGCGCCGTTCGGACGGCGAGCTCTTGTTCATCGACTTTGAGGGCGAGCCGGACCGGGCATCCGGTGAACGGGGAAGGAAACTGCCTCCGCTTCGCGACGTGGGGAGCCTCGTCCGATCCTTTGCGTATGTCCGGCACTATGCGATCCGAGATTTCCTCAGCCTCGTCTCGAGTGGCGCGACCGCTCCTAGCATGAAGGCGCACTCCGAACCGGCAGAAGGGATGTTGGAACGACTGACGGCTTGGGAAGAAGATATGGTCGGACGATTCACCGGGGCCTACCTCTCTCGCTCTGCGCTGCACCACGGTCTCGACTCGAGGGAGGCCCGGCAGCTGATCCGGGGTTGGGCGATGGAGAAAGCCCTTTACGAGCTCGAGTACGAGCTGAAGCATCGTGTCTCAAACTTTCCGATCCCGCTCGACGGGATCGCGGCACTCGCGGCTCCGGCACAACGCTAGAACCAATGAACTGGATTCGGTCTCGAACGAACAGCTTACATTCGTTCCACGGAGGCGGGTGAACTCGGCTTGGTGAGCCCTCCCTGAGATGGGTCCGTCCGGATTTGAACCGGAGTCTAGTGGTCCCGAACCACCAAGGATGGACCAAGCTACCCCACGGACCCGGCGCGGGCTCGCGGTCAGTTTGGGCCGTGTCTGAGGGTTGTGCGAATCGCGCCCATCGGCGATCCCGGCGGCGATGTGAGACGCCGCGTCGTCGAGCGTCCATGGGATGTCTCGTCAAGCGCCGATAGCGTCTTCGACACGCTTATATAGCCCTCCATGTGTCGCTTCCCCATGGAGTTCCCACTCCGCGAGAAAATCGCGGGGGAAATCGCCTTGTCTGACCAACCGGGCAAGACGATGCGGAAGTGGCGCGAGGAACTTCGGATCTCCCAGACGGTTCTAGCAACCCATATGCGCGTCTCCCCATCTGTCATCTCCGACTACGAGGCGGGGCGGCGCACTTCGCCCGGGATCCGGACGATCCATCGCCTCGTTGATGCGCTCCTCGAGATCGACCAGCGGACCGGACAGAAGCTCACGAAGCGATTCCGGGAATACTCCGATGCGATCCCGTCGATGCGAGACTGGGCATTCGGCATTCGCGCCGCCGACTTCTTAAGGAAGATCGACGGGATGCTGTTGACGCAAAAACAGAATGCCCGGCGGCTCGTGAACGGCTACACGGTGATCGACTCGCTGAAGGCGATTACGACGCTCGATGCGACGGACTATCTTCGGATCTACGGATCCACGAGCGAGCGCGCCTTGCTCTTCACCGGCGTCAAGTACGGGCGGTCGCCGATGATCGCGATCAAGGCGAATCCCCTCAAGCCGGCCATGGTCGTGTACGTGCAGCCGGAGAACATCGACGAACTCGCGATGAAGCTCGCGGAGATCGACAACATCCTCCTTGCGCGGACGGAGCTCGAGCAGGCGGACCTCATTTCAAGATTGGAGCGGATTGGATGAAGGCAGGCATCGTCAGTTATGGCGGGTACATCCCGCGGTACCGGATTCGACCGAAAGACATCGGCGTGGTCTGGGGGTCCGACGGCGAGGCGATGGGCCGCGGGCTGAACATCCGGGCGAAGAGCGTACCCGGCCCCGACGAGGACGTGATCACGATCTCCGTCGAAGCGGCCCGGGCGTGTATGGCGAAGGTCGACATCGATCCTACGGAGATCGGCGCGATCTACGTCGGCTCCGAATCCCATCCGTACGCCGTCAAACCGACCGCGACGATTGTCGCGGAGGCGATCGGTTCGGCGCCCGTGATGACGGCCGCGGACTTCGAGTTCGCGTGCAAGGCCGGCACCGCCGCGATCCAGACGTCGATGGGCCTCACCCTGTCGAAGATGATGAAGTACAGCCTCGCGATCGGATCGGACACAAGCCAAGGTGCTCCTGGCGATGCCCTCGAATACAGCGCCTCGGCAGGCGGCGCCGCCCTCCTGATCGGTGTGGACCACGCCGTGGCGGACATCAGCCACACGGTTTCCTACACGACGGACACGCCGGACTTCTGGCGCCGCGAGGGCCAGCGATATCCGAGCCACGGCGGCCGCTTCACGGGGGAGCCCGCGTACTTCAAGCACGTCGTCAACTGCGCCCAACTTCTCTTCAAGCGGGCCGGCACGACTGCGGAAGACTACGACTACGCCGTGTTCCATCAGCCGAACGGGAAATTCCCGGTCCGCGTGGCGAAGCAGCTCGGCTTCAAGGACCCGCAGATCGACGCCGGGTTGTGCGTGCGGGACATCGGGAACACCTACAGCGGCGCGATCATGGTGGGCCTCTGCGCGATCTTGGACGAAGCGGAGGCGGGCGACCGCATCTTCGCGGTGGGCTACGGCAGCGGCGCGGGATCCGACGCATTCGACCTCACCGTCACGGACGAAATCACGAAGATCCGCCGGGACGCGACCCCGACGATCAAGGAGATGATCGCGGACCATGCGTTCGTCGACTACGCGACGTACGCGAAGTACCGCGGTAAGATCCTGATGCGGGAGGCCTGAGCCGATGCGGGACGTCGCGGTGATCGGCGTCGGGGAGACGGAGTTCGGCGAGCTGTGGGACCGTTCCTTCCGGGACCTCGGGATCGAGGCCGGATTGAAGGCGATTCAAGACGCAAAGCTCCGCTCGGAAGACATCGACGCGGTCTACATCGGCAACATGAGCGCGGGGAAGTTCATCGACCAGGAGCATGTGTCCGCGCTCGTCGCGGACTACTCGGGCTTGGCGGACATGCACCTCCCAACGGTCCGCGTGGAAGGCGGCGGCGCCTGCGGCGCGATTGCGCTCCTCCAGGCGCGCCTCGCGATCGCCTCCGGGATGCACGACATCGTCGTCGTCGGCGGCGCAGAGAAGATGACGGACGTCGGCGAGGTCCAAGCCGCGGAGATCCTGTCGTCCACCGCGGACCAGGAGTGGGAGAGCGTGTTCGGCGCGACGTTCGCCGGCCTATACGCAATGATGGCCCGCCGCCACATGTACGAGTACGGCACGACGCGGGAGCAGATGGCGGCCGTCGCGGTGAAGAACCACAAGAACGGCGCCCTGAATCCGGAGGCGCAATTCCAGAAGGAGATCACGATCGAAACGGTCCTCCAGGCGCCCTGGGTCGCGGAGCCGCTCGGCCTGTTCGACTGCGCCCCCCTCTCGGACGGCGCGGCCGCCGTCGTGCTGTGCGAGATGCAGAAGGCCCGCAAGTTCACGGACACGCCGATCCGCATCGCGGGCTCGGGCCAGGCGAGCGACTTCCTGGCGGTCCACGATCGACGCGACATCACGATGATGGACGCGACCGTCGTCGCGGGCAAGCGGGCGTTCGCGGAGGCGCGGCTCAACCCGAAAGACATCCAGGTCGCGGAGGTCCACGACAACTTCACGATCTCGGAGATCCTGGCGATCGAGGACCTTCGGTTCGTCGAGAAAGGGAAGGGCGGCCCCGCGACGGCGGACGGCCTCACCGCGCTGAACGGCAAGATTTCCGTGAACACGTCGGGCGGCCTGAAGGCCCGCGGCCAACCGGTCGGCGCGACGGGCGTCGCGCAAGCCGTCGAAATCGTGCGGCAGCTGCGCGGGCAAGGCGGCAAACGTCAGGTCGTCGGAGCGCGCCGCGGACTGACGCACACCCTGGGCGGCACCGGGGCCACGGCGGTCGTCCACATCTTCGAGCGGGGGGACTGAGGTGGCGATCCCTCGGTTCTGGCGGGAGATCCAAAGCCGCTACAACTTGATCGGCACGAAGTGCGGCAGTTGCGGCAAAGTCGACTTTCCTCCACGTGCCGTGTGCCCGACGTGCGGGCGCCGGTCGGTCGGGAAGATGCAGCGGGTGCAGCTCAAGGGCAAAGGCACCGTCGTGACGTACACAGTCATCCACGACGCGCCCGCCCAGTTCGAGATGCAGAAACCGTATGTCATGGCGATCGTCCAAATGGACGAAGGGGTCCGCCTGACGTCCCAGCTGATCGATGTGAAGCCGGAAGACGTCAAGATCGGGATGAAGGTCCAGGCGACGTTCCGGAAACTGGGCCAAGAGGGCGAGGCTGGCGTGATCCATTACGGATACAAGTTCCGCCCCGCGGGCTGAGTCGAGCACATACCCCCTGGTTTTCCGGCCGAGCGAACTTTAACTGAGGGAAGCGAATACGCACGCGGGGAGGTCCCCGCATGGGTGAGAAGTCGACGTACTTCACCACGGAATTCTTCGCGTTCTTCCGGGATCTTGCGAAGAACAACAACAAGGAATGGTTCACGAAGAACAAGGAGCGCTACGAAAACGTGGTGCAGGAGCCGAGCCTGCGGTTCATCCGGGACGCAGGTGCATCCCTTCAGAAGATCAGCCCCTACATCGTCGCGGACGCGCGGCCGTTCGGCGGCTCGCTCTCGCGGATCTACCGGGACATCCGGTTCTCGCCGGACAAGAGCCCCTACAAGACGGAGGTCGGGATCCATTTCTGGCACTCGAAGGCCGTGGGACCGGAGCACATGGCCCCGGGTTTCTACCTCCACATGCGCTCCGGCGAGACAATGGCCGCATCCGGCGTCTGGCATCCCGAGGCGCCGATCCTGAAGAAGATCCGCGACCGGATCGTCGAGGAACCGGACACCTGGAAGAAGGTGTTGCGGAGCCGCGTGTCGATCGACGGGGAGTCCCTGCAACGACCGCCGCCAGGATACGACCCGAACCATCCGTTCATCCAGGACCTGCGGCGGAAGGATTTCACCGCGACGCGGACGTTCCGCGACAACCAGGTCACGACCCCCCAGTTCTTCGAGTCGTTCCTCGAGACGTGCGAGTCGATGGACCCGCTGAACCGCTTCCTCGCGGAGGCCATCGGGCTTCCGTGGTAAGGCTGGCGAGTACAGAACCGCTCATCGGGGGCTTCTGGCTCGGTTGGCAGCGCGGCTCGCTCGTCCGCGCGATAGACGCTCGGGTTCGAGGTTTCGTTATCAAAGACGGGAAGGGTAGTCGACCTTTATGCGCCACGAAAACATTATCCTCATTGAGGAGGAGGACCGACGACCCAGGGTCGGCGGAATGAGCGAAGTGCAGCGCCGCAGACGAGCGCCGCATCGATGATGACGGATCGTCGAAAGGCTTGGCGTTTTCCCAAAATCAGGGGCTGGTTCCGCCACAAGTGGAGACCCGCGGAGGCGGCGCGGCCACGGACGATGGAGGCGGTTTCCAACCGGCCGGTGATACTGCGTCGTCCTGTCGACGTTCCTTACGTCGTCTTGTCCTGTGAGCGTTGCGGCTTCGACTACACGGTCACCCGGATCGAGATTTGTGGCAAGCCGGGGATCGTGTGGACGTGCGATTGCGGGAGCCAGTTCCTCCCACCCGGTGGCCCCGAGTCGTTCAATCTCGTGCGACCCTGAATCCGGTCACGGCCGCGGCGCGCGATATGCCGCAGCCACAAGGGCCCTTCGCCTTGCAGACGTCCAGTACAATCCGGATCCGATGTAGATGAACAGCAACGCGGCGAGGACGGCGGCCTCGAGGGAAATGACGAGGGAGCCGCTCAGAGTCCGTAGCGAGTAACGGTACAGGAAGAACGCAAACGCGACCATTCCGATCCCGTCGAGGAAGGCCCCGAAAGTCCGGATTCGGGATCGGGCGAACGTCCACCGGAGAAACGCGATGCCGAAGCTCGAGATGCCGAGCAGGCCCCAGAACCACGCCGCGCTGATGATCAACCCTTCCGGCGGCCGGAACGCGATCCGACCCGCGAGGATCTGGTCCCACCAACGTCGGATTTCGGTGAGCAGGTTTTGGTTGAGATAGAAGACCACCCCAATGACGAGGAGGAAGAACGCGACCCCGAAGAGGCCGACGAAGTCATGCGTTCGCGCGCGAGCCACGGGCAGCGGTCGCGGGGTCGGAGGAGTGGGTCGTGGCGGCGATGGCGCCGCGGGCCTTGGAGGTTCCGTGGGTCGCATCGGAAGCGGCGCACCGCAGTAGAGACAGAACTGCGAGTCGTCTTTGTTGATTGTACCGCATCGGGCGCAGACCTGGGACATCAACGCACCGCGGTCCGCAACGGAAAACCTTGCCTAAGAACTTTGGGTCGGGCCTTGTCTCGGAATCAGGAGCGCTCCATCCACTCCAGGAAATCCTTCTTGGCCTCCCATAGACGACCGTGATGGACCATGAAGTAGTACCGGCGCTGCTGCACGGGTCGTCCGCGGAATTTCTCGATGTCGAGCATCCGGATTTCGGTCGTCGGGGCGCCGGCTGCCACCATCGTGACCACGGCGTCGACGAGATACTCGAGTTTCTGCTCGCCGACCGAGTTGACGATGTAGACGAGCCCCACACCGCTGTTCTCGACCAAGTCTTTCTGGAGCGTGGTGACGAGTCTCCACGAACGAATGTCGTAGTCGTCATCGAGGGCATCGATCGGATCGAAGACGATCAGAGAACGCAGCTGAGGGTAACGCGCGAAGTTTTCGTCGACGGCCTCGTAGGCCATCTCAATTTCCGGAAGGTCTAGCGGGATCGATGGCGATTGAAGGCCTTCCCGGATATCTCCAATCAGTCGATTGAGTTCGGTCCGAGCCGCGAACCGCGAGGTCCGCCCACAGACGGAACACGTCGCTTCCATCGGTCGTTCTTTTGGCGTGACTTCGATCGACGCACCGCACGCGGGGCAAAGCACGGTGGTCGGTGACGACGGAGGCGGTCGGACTCGAGTTTTCCTCAACACGGACGGCGCGATCGCGGGAAATTGCCGGAGCACCATTTCATGCGAGACGCGAGGACTCACGTAGAACGCCGCAAACGAGTCCTGGAGCTCCGTCGCGAGCTGCAGGGCGAACATGCTCTTGCCCGCGCCCGGGGCCCCTTTGATAACTAGCGAATGGCCGCCACCGCCTCGGAAAAAGCGGAGTATCTCGTCCGGAAGCCCCCCGCGCATCGCAACCCGGCCCCCTCCATCGGAATCGGACCGGGAATGAGAATGAGGGATAAAAGAGGGACGGTGACACATGAACCACGGTCGCGGACGGCGCAATCTTCCGTCCGCGAGACGCAGTTAGGGAAAACCGCCGCACCTTGTAGAGCTCATCCGATCGTGACCCGCGCGAATCGGAGCAGGTCCGCCACGGTGAACTCGCCGTCCCGGGGCGCGCCGAACTCACCGGCCTTGGGTCGCCACGTCGGTTGGATGGCGAGATACGACGCCGGGTC
>Ga0209160_1001083_pt1 | contig 22742 bp, 24 predicted proteins | sample GraSoiAngelo_153_FD_186167 | JGI IMG/M metagenome (GOLD analysis project Ga0209160, IMG submission 186167) | Grasslands soil microbial communities from the Angelo Coastal Reserve, California, USA - 14_1009_12_40cm (SPAdes) (version 2) | ecosystem: Environmental > Terrestrial > Soil > Grasslands ...
AAGCTACCATCATGTGCTCGAGGTGCAAGGGTCAATTGTGGAACTGGGAGCGCGGAAGCTGCCATGAGGAACGAGAGAACGATGAACGTAGCTGCAGTGGCAGATGAGACCGATATTGTCTGTAGTTCCATTTTCAAGAACCGCTGGGCCGTAAATAATCTAGTTAAGATTTGTGGACAGCATTCATCACAAGTGAGTCGAATAGGAGTTCGACCTAGACATTTAGAAAGGACAAATACGACTTTCACTCGGTACAAGGTCTTGGTACAAGGTGAAAATGAGCCCAAAGGTTTCCGAAAGATTCAGAAGGCCCATTCTCTAAACTTCCGTCCGTAGATCGCGTGAAGCGTTGCTCTCGCCTAAGGTATCCTTGCTGGCCTACGTGATACTAGCTATGTCCATGTCCCTTGCCATCGATCACGCGGCGTTGATAGAGCGACGACTGAACAGTCAGATTCTTCCGGCCCTGTGGTCCAACGTTGAGGCCAATCGACCGATTAGTATGTGTGGGCGATCAGGCAGCCTTCTCACAGGGCATCGTAGCGATAGCAATTGTCCGCTCAACTTTACAGTATCCCTGAGCCAGGCGAGTCTCGTCCAAGCTCGCGGTTCAAACAGCTCAGTTCAACTGTCGGTGACCTTCATTTCAGGCGTCTCGGCACCCGTAACCCTGTCTGCTCAAGGAGCGCCTACTGGCACGGAGATTCTGTTTGCTCCCGCATCGGCAAGGCCTTCATTCTCGTCGACCATGACGATTTCGACGAACGCGGCAACTCCTCTGGGTCAGTTCAACATCACTATTCTCGCCGCAGGTAGAGGCGTTGAGAAATCAATAGTCTTGTCTCTGCTAGTCGTCCTCATTGTTCACGACATAGCCATAGTCTCGGCCGCGATCCAGAGGACGGCTACAGTTGGCAGTATTGTCGTTATCAATGCGACGGTCGCAAATTATGGGTCAGTGTCCGAGGCGGTCGAGCTAAGAGCCTACGCGAACACCACCTTGGTCGCTGATCGATCTGTGCCAAGTCTAGCTTCTGAAGGAGTCTATGCGAGTCGGTTGATGTGGAACACATCTGGATTTTCGCCCGGAACGTATACGGTACTGGTAGCTGTTCCTCCAGTTCTAGGCGAGCTCAACTTGCTCGACAATAGTCGAGAAGCGGGCCAAATGATTCTGACTCAGAGCCCAGGTTCTGGACCAAGTCCTTCACCTGCCGCGTCTGGAAGTGCGCAGGGTTTGAATTACGGACGTCAGCTGGCCATTGTCGCGGCGATTGTGGAAGCTGTTATCGTTTTCCTAGTCGTTGTTCGTAGCAAACGTGAAGCTCCAACCGGAAACGCCTCAGCAGGAACCCGGAAGATCTAGCGGGCTCCACGATTCCCCGAATTCGCCTCACCCTAGCGGGGCAGATACGCTATTCCCTGAATCTCCACTTTCATTCCAAACAGAAGATCAGCTCGTACCGTGGCCCGAGCAGGCTTAGGATCCGGGAAGAACGTCGAGTAAGTCTCGTTCATTTCAGAATAATCATTTAGGTCACTGAGGTATACCGTGGTCTGAAGCACGTATTCAAAGCCAGAATGCGCTGCTACCAGCACCCTTCGAAAGTTTTCCAGAGTCGTCTTAGTCTGGGACTTGACGTCTCCGGGCACTACTTTGCCGTTCTGATCGATGGGTCCCTGACCTGAAACAAAGATTAGATCTCCAAACTTTATTCCTGGCGAAAACGGCAGGTTCAATGGCGCAGGCCCCGTTCTGACAAGTTCCTTTCTCATAGTGCGTCGATATTGGATTTGGGCGTGTTGGGGTTTAAGAGTTAAGGACTAATCAAGAATTCCCCGAGTTAGAGCGGATATGTTAACCAGCGAGCACATCCTTGAGCCGATTACTACTACTCAGATAGAACAAGCTAGTGCGAGAATCCGAGGATCAGTGTTGCGGACCCCCGTTGTCAGATTGAACATTGACTCTGACATGGAGATCTATCTGAAGCTTGAAAACTTGCAACCCACGGGCTCGTTCAAAGTTCGGGGAGCCTGCAACGCTATCGCATTGGCAGGACTAGTAGCAAAGTCTCGCGGCGTATACACTTGTAGCGCCGGAAATATGGCGCAAGCCCTAGCCTGGCAGGCAAGGCAAAACGGGATCCCTTGTTCAGCTATCGTTCCAGACAATGCCCCTGAAACTAAGTTGCAGGCCATCAAACGGTATGGAGCTAGGATTGTCCAGGTCTCCTTCGACGAGGTATGGAAGGTGGTCACCACCCACAGATATGGCCCATTGGAAGGTTCGATTTTCTTTCACCCTTTCAGTGACGAAAAGATGATCGCTGGAAACGGAACTATAGGATTAGAAATTCTTGAAGACATTCCCGACGTGGATTCAGTAGTGATTCCTTTCGGAGGCGGGGGTCTTACTGCAGGAATCGCTACCGCGATTCATGAGAGAAAGCCGGGGACGCGAGTCTACGCAGTTGAGCCGGAAACTGCCGCTCCACTTGCGGCATCGTTTAGCTCCGGACGGGCGATGGAAGTAAACCGGGTTCCCAGTTTCGTAGACGGCATCGGTGGAAAGAGTGTTCTTCCTGAAATGTGGGACATGGTAAGACCATTGATTCAAGGGAGCATTGTCTGCTCACTGAAAGAGATCGCTTCGGCCATTCGTCTACTGGTCGAACGGAACCGGATAGTGGCCGAGGGTGGCGGTGCCGCATCAGTCGCGGCCGCCCTCACCGGCAAAGCTGGCAAGGGGAAGATTGTCTGCGTGGTGTCTGGAGGAAACATTGACACTACCAAGCTCAAAACCATCCTGTCCGGCAAAGTTCCCTGAGATGGGTCAGATTGATACGTGGGGAACGGCTCGACCCAACAAACGAAGAGTCACCTTAGGCTTGCGGTTAATGATTTGACATCGTAGCCAAAGGGTAGCAAGAGGTTCGCCGTTGACGAAACGAGTAGGTCAACGTATCTTTCAGGATCGTAGACAGTATCGTCGTCCGCCAGTTCAGGGGGCAAGGCTTGGCTTTCAGGAATTGTTGATGAATCAATCGTCAGAACGTAACTTACCTGCTGTCCCGCATGAACTCTTCCCCCCTCGTCGATAAGACACTGGGCCGCGATCGCTTGGGGTACGCGGTGAGTATACTCGTTAGGCATCTTGCTCAAATTCTTCGTAATTATCAGTTCCTCGATGGGAACCGTGCCGCCTCGTAGCTTTGAAGCGTATTCTCTGAGGGTGTTGAGAATTTGGGGAATAAGGGCTAGGAACTCCTTGGAATTATCTGCCTCCTTTAGGAGGCCGAGCATTTCTTTCTGGCATGTCTCAACTATCTTAGGAGTGTCGTGACGTCGAACATCGATTCCTCGAACCTTGAGGGTCCGGTCTTGAAAGATCCCATAGTACCGGTTTAGGACTGGCGCTTGCGGATCTGTTTTGGAATTGAGGAAAACTATCCACTTGTACTGGCCCTCAAAACTCAGAGGGAGTTTCAGATCCTTTTTGATCACTGCACAAAGCTCCTCGTAATCAGCAGCTGTTGCGTCAGTTTTTGTAAGCCACATAGAATCAACGATTCCATGTACAAGTTTGAAGCCTCTAGCTTGGGCTATGGCTATTGCACGGTGGAGGAAGACACGGGAGAAAGCGCATGTTGCAATGTGCGCGTCTATCTTTCCGAACCGGGCGTTCTTAAATCCAAGATAGCCGAAAGGAGCAGACCAGAATCCATTTTAACGCTGACTGGCGTGCATCATACTTCTGTATCGTTAGTTCATCCTTCGCATCTCTCTTTAGTTGCTTGTAGCGCAACCTTCTTTCGAGGAGAATTTCAAGAGAAAGAGGGACGATGCCTCGCCATCGTTCACAAATATTGTAGTTTAATTCTGGCACTCGATTGAGCGAGTTGGGGCAGCATTTGCACTTGACGGTTTCCCCGCTAAGGTTCTTGTCCCGCATTATTGTTGGGTAGAGGCTGGTAAAGTCCAGCTCTCCCACTTGATCATATATCCCAGTCTCGGGTTCGTGGATGAAGCCTCCCCGGTCAGCGATGACTAGTTCGTTAGCGTCTTTCCATTCTTCGGGCTGGTTCTTGTTCCATGGGATGAGAACGTCTTGTTTGACCGCATGGTAGAATTGTAGGCTGGTCATGTTGGTGCCTATTGTCGCCCGGCTGGCTCGCTGGATCGGGATTATACACGTCCGAGAGATTTCGAAGAGTCCTTCGAGTCCACAATCAGCGCTGATGAAGGCATTGTGGTCGTCAATGTGTAGCCTACCGAGCAGTCGGGCAGCTGTCTCTCTGTACAGAATTTTGCCGTAGGAGAAGTAGGAATGACCCTGAACCTCGTAGACTTTTAGTGGTGATTGGTCCCGGCCGAGAACTAGCCTGTTGAGCATTCCGTTTTTGTGGGCACGTCTCGCTAAGTATGGGAAGATGAAAGAGTCTCCACCTTCTGTAATGACAATGTCAGGATCTAATTCGTTGAAGGTTTTAACGAGGCTGAGGAGTTTCTCCTCTTCATTGCCCGAGTCGAGAACAAGTGTTTCTTCCTGATCTGTTATGATTCTAAGGGAGTCTAGTTCATCTTCGAAGGTTCGAATTCGCTTGTGCTTTCTGGTCTTGATTTCTAGCCTGATCTTTCGAAGAGGGGGTAGTTTGTAGTCTATTGTTTCTCTGGAATCTCTCAGGATCCATTCGATTTTCTCGTTTTTTTCCTCTGCTTCGACAAGGGCTAGTGGGAACAGATCTTTCTGGTAGAGGTAGGTTTGTGGAGAGGGTATGTCTACATCGTAGAGTCGGAAATTCGAGTAGTTGCTTTCTCGCTGTATCCTCTGCGCAAGTTTTGCAGCCTCTTCATCATTCTCTACGACGACCTCAAGGACTCGGGATTTTTCTATGTCGCCAGGCCGTTCAAATTTGTCGACAAAAATAGAGTTCTCAATGTAGGATTTGCAAGCGAGATCGATTAGCTCGCGGTAGTCGCCTCCCACGTGTATTCTCGGCTTCCATTTGTCTGTGAGCTTTACACACTTTCCATCTGTTTTTTTCAGCCATACTACCATCTGGCCTGGTTTGTGGTAGAGGTCGAGAATCCAGCCTAGATGCATCACACAGAATCAAGAAATGTGTTCGCTGTTCTGGGACTAATACGGAAGAGTGGGGCGAAGAGCGAATGTGAAACAGATGCGAAACTGGTAGGAAAGTGAAAGGGCTACTGGTAACCAAGTAATGTTTTGTCCAGTGTGACAACCTCGTCGTCCTTCTGAGGAGTGAAGGGATGACGGGCTATGATGAGCTGTGTATAGGCGCCTTTGTCCTTCAGTCTCGCAGAAACATGAGCAGTATGCATCAAAGCGTCTGTCATGGTCTTGTTTCTTGCATTCTGATTCGTGGCTATAATCAGCATGTTTCTCTGCTCAGCAGTTTTTCCCAGAAACTGTACGCTTTGGCGGAAGATATCCAGTGCTTCTTTCTTTTCTCGTACGTCAGGATCGCAGAAGAGGGCCGTGATGTCAGAGACAACAGCCAACCTAGCTCCATACTCATCTAATGCTGCGATTAGTTTTTCCACAATGAGGCTGTGAACTTGGTGATGTGTGAAGGCTCTGCTGAGATGAATACGTTGCTGCACTCGGCCAGATTCCAGTCCGAGATTGACAATGTGCTGTGAGATGGTGTAAGTGTCGAAGAGGTTACCGGCATCTATGAAAACAACATCGCTATCCAAGCCTTTGGGGAGTGTTGCTCTGACGCAGAGGAGGAGAGAAAGAGCATGCGATGGCTCACCTTCGAGGAAGACAAACTGGCCCGTTTTGAGAATCAGCGCCTTGTCTAGAGACTCTATCCCAGTGGTTATGCCCGGTTGGAGGTCTCGGGGGAGGTTGCTTCCCCGACATGTTTGGTATTCGATCTGGTCGTCTGGCTCTCTCAGGAGTTCAGGATCTTTACATTTCAGGCTGGTGAGGAGGCGTCTTCCCGGAGGAAGAGGGGAGGCTCGGCAGCTTAAGACCCTGTCGAGTTCGAAGCCGCAGCTGGGACAGGTTCCGTCGAATACTAGTTTGATTTTTCTAGGATTGACTTGTTGTTTTGATAGGACTAGGGCTTCGTCGCAGAGGATACAATGGTATAGGTAGCCCTCGCTGCCTTTCTCTATCTGGTCTATCTGCCATGTCTTGGGTTGTAGAGGGTCGATGGTATGGCGTGTTTCCATCGCAGGTCCTTAGGGTTGTTCTATTCGTCGCGTCTGCTTTTTGGAGCGGCGTCTTCCACGCCTTTCGCGGTAATCTGGAAGTAGGTCTCAGACTCTGGCAGGTAAGGTGAGTCTATGATTTTGGCAACTCGTAGTCCCTGGCTGGCTTTCTTCAGCATGACTCTGTGTGTGGAGGCGTGAGCTAGAATGTTTCCGCCCGCGGGACGCATGGGGTCACCGAAAAACGCTTGAGGGTTCGCTTGAACCTGGTTTGTTATGACGACTGCTAGGTTGAGGGCTTGAGCTATTCGGAGGAGTTTGTGAAGATGGCTGTTTAGGCGTTGTTGGCGTTCGCTCAGGGATTCGCGCCCGATGTATTCGCCTCTGAAGTGGGAGAGGATCGAGTCAACGACTAGGAGTTTGATGTTTTCTTCCTGGCAGATTTTGAACGCGTGGTCGACCGTGAGGATCTGGTGGTCGCTGTTGTAGACGCGGCTGTAGATGATGCCGTCGAGTATCTTGTCCGCGTCGAGTCCCATGGCCTGGGCCATCTGGTAGACTCTTTGGGCTGCGAATGTTCCCTCAGTGTCGATGAAGAGGGCTTTGCCTTCGAGGCCGCCGTCTTTGGTTGGTAGCTGGACGTTGACGCTGAGCTTCATACAAATCTGTGATTTGCCTGCTCCGAATTCTCCGACAAACTCTGTGATGGCCTGTGTTTCAAGCCCGTTTCCCAGTAGCTTGTCCAGATTGGTGGATGCAAAGCTGAGTCTCTGGAGGTTCAGTCTCCTCTCGTAGAGCTGTTTTGCAGTGACGAAGTCTGTCTGTATCGTTTCCCGAGCAGCTCGGGAGATTTTGAGGGCGACGCTGTTCTCTAGGCCTGCTTTTTCGATTAGTTCGCGTATGGGTGCGATTGCTAGGGATGCTATCGAGTCGTAGCCTGCGTCCCGGAGTTTCCCGGCAGTTACAGGTCCAACGCCGTTAAGATCTTGAATATTCACTATCTCTTCAGCCAAAGACTATCGGAACGGGGATAGTCTCATCATGGCTTATCTCCCAGAGTGAGGACCGTAAGTAACCCGGTTCCATGCTAAGAATTGCTGCTGGTTGTGCTCGATTCGGGCCTCTTTAGAAGCAGATGTTCCTAGAGGAGTGAAAGTAATAGCCTCTAATCGACTCTCCTCTTTGAGGCAGCTCTGAGATAGTATCCAACAGAACGGTCAGCTGTAATATGCCCCGCCCAGCCGAGAAGGGTCCACTGGACAGCTCCAGACAAGATGCTCCAGATGGCAAAGACGGGAATCCAGACGAGGAGCGTATGGAAGAAGTTGTAGACTACGGGTCCCCAACTAGGCCATTCCTTGGCTCCGCGCATCGCCAGCCCAATGGGGATGAAAGACGCAAGGTCGGGAAAGATGATCCAGAAAACCGTTCCCAACAGGTTGAGGTCCTTGACAACAAATAGCCGCCAATAGAAGAGAACGACTAGTAGAATGATTGTAATCAGTAGCATTTCAAGACGATAGGCCATCGAATTCAGACGGAGGAAGCCGGGGCCGGCGCGGGGAGGCTTGGCATCCTCAGAAGCATCCTGACGGGATGGTTTAGGGAGAGAATGTTCAGATAGCTCCCTAGCCATTCTAGGTGTAGGGCGCAGTAAACTCATGGCGCAGAAACCCGAGCAAACAAGTATTTCAAAAGCTCTAGAGGTGGCCACGCTGGCGGCGGGGTGCTTCTGGTGTACAGAGGCTGTCTTCGACCAGTTGAAAGGTGTTGTAAAGGTAGAATCAGGCTATTCGGGCGGAAACGCTTCCAATCCTTCGTATGAAGAGGTGTGCACAGGGGACACGGGACACGCTGAATCGATCGAGATAACTTTCGACCCTAGCATAATCGCGTTCAAGGATCTTCTACAGATATTCTTCACGACCCACGACCCTACAACGTACAACCGCCAGGGAGGCGATGTGGGAACCCAGTACCGCTCGGCTGTATTTTATCACAACCCGGACCAGGAAAAGATTGCCCGTCAGGTTATCCAGGAGTTCAACGAGTCGAAAGTCTGGAAGAAACCGATCGTCACCGAGGTGGTACCCTATCGCGACTTCTACAAAGCGGAGGATTATCATCAGGATTATTACGCCAAGAATTCCCGACAACCCTATTGCAGGGTAGTGATCGAGCCGAAAATTGCGAAGCTGCGAGAGCACTACCGCGAGAAACTGAAGCAATAATCGTCCGTCGCGGAAACTTGCGCTGTTCGAGTCCAACCCAGTCTGCCAGCTCCTGCTATATTCAGTCTGCAGGCGCAACATGTTTGATATTGCAAGAGTAGGAGGAGTGGTCCCGCATCATGTCCGAAACTCTTGACCGACAGGAGCGTTGGAAGCAACAGAAGGAGGAGGCTGACTGTCAACGAATGGGGGGCGCCTACATCCAAGGTTTCATTGAAACAGCCGCGGCGCTTGTCGGCGAGGAGCCCTTGTTCAGTAAGGGTTATTGGAAATGTGCAAGCGGGTGCAAACCGTTTGGCTTTGGACTCGCAAGGACCCCGAGAGAGTGTCCCAGCTGCCACAAGCAGCTGATACTCTGGGTCCCAGGACCATAGAGTATCGCGTCGGTTCAAGGTAGAAATAGTCGTTTTCAGCCCCGCTTCCTTCGAACGGGATTGACGCTCGAGACTAGACGTCTTGGCAAGAGCGATCTTAAGATTACCAAAGTCGGAGTAGGAACCGCCCCGATAGGCTCAACCCCGGAATGGAGGGTCTGGTGGGGACCCCAGGACGAGAAATCGGCCATCGGAGCCATTCACACCGCCCTGGACGAGGGAGTGAACTGGATCGATACTGCACCATTCTACGGATGGGGAAAAGCAGAGGAGATCGTCGGCAAGGCGATCGAAGGTCGAAGAGACGATGTCTATGTCTTTACAAAATGCGGGACGTTACCCGATGGCAAAGGTGGTTCCATTGAGAATCATAAGCCAGAGACTATCAAGAGAGAGGTCGATACGAGTCTAAAACGTCTTCAGACCGACCACATCGACCTCTTACAGTTTCACGATATGGATGCGACAACTCCGATCGAGGAGTCTTGGAAGACGCTGCAGGATCTTATTCGCCAAGGAAAAGTCAGGAACGGTGGATTATCAAACCATACCGTAGATCTCATCGAGAGGGCTGAGCGAATCGGCCCCGTCACAGCGAATCAGGTTCAGTACAACCCTCTCCAGAGAAAGATCGAGAAGGACATCCTGCCTTTCTCTCTGAGCCATCACATCGGCGTCCTGGGCTGGGGGTCCTTAGCCGAGGGTTTTCTCGCCGACAACTTCAGTTTAGCATCTCTGGACCCGAAGGATTTCCGTAGAAACCACTGGTACGGTCAACCAGAGAACCATGCCAAACTGGAGAGGGTCCGAGGAGCCTTGTCAAAGATAGCTAGAGCTCACGGTAAGAAAATGGTGGATGTTGTCATCGCGTGGGAGTTGATGCACCCTGCTTTAACAGGGGCGATCATCGGAATACGTAGCGAGAAGGAGGCCCGAGAAATGAAGGATGGAACAGAACTGATTCTCTCACGTGACGAGATGCAAGAGATCGAGAGAGCGACAGCGTAAGGGCTTAGCGAATAGAGTTGGCAGGGCAGTTCGCGACTGTAACCCCGCCAGGCACAACGATAACTCGCCCGATACCGGAAAAGACGAGTTTCAACCGATGGGTAATCGCAATCGTAATCCTCGTCATAGTCGTTGTGGGCGTCTTGTTCGCACTTATCTATCAATCGTCTGCAATCGTTACTACCAAGAACTTTAGCTACAGCACGGCCGCCGACCAGTCAAGCAACTACACACTCGAAGTCACAAACATCAACGGTGCGGTGACACTCGCACCGTGGGGACAAGCCAACTTCCTGATCAATGGCACCGTAACGGCGAAGGGTCTGGGATCGTCCCCCGCACAGGTAAATCTTGTCAACTCAAGCATGAATGGTAACATCATATTCCGAGCCCAATTTCCCAACAATGCTGCCTTTCTAATCTCGCAAACGTATTCTGTCAAGATCGACGTGTTCATACCACTTTCAGTGCACATTAGCAAGCTCGTCGTAGACAACGTAAATGGACGGGTTCAAGCAACCGGTCTCAATGTCACCGGCGCAAGCATCTCCTCATCCAACGGCGACATAGATTTCAGTTGCTCAATTTGTGCGAGCGACGGCTTTTCAGCGCAGACCACCAACGGTAACATCGCAGGCACTTTTTCGACACCGATCACAACAGGGAACTATACAATGTCGTCTCAAAGTGGCAACGTGCAAATGACCGTTCCTTCATCATCCTCATTCAAGTTGACCGCATCTCTTGTCAACGGAAATATTCAGACAACGAATCTTGTACTGACTAACCAGACAAAGACAAGCACCCAGGTTACGGCCACGGTCGGAACCGGAGCAGCCGACGTAAAACTGTCAACGGTAAACGGTCAGATTACGATTATAGGAGCCTAGCGACGAAAAGAGCCTGCATGGTTCTCCATCGTTCGTGTTGGGAGGAGTGGCTCGTTCGTCAACTTCGGTTACTATCAGGTTTTCTACATCGAACCCCTTTTTTCGGGTCCGAGTATCATTCCACAGTGACTGCTGATTGGGGTCCACTCTTGCGGCTTTCACGTCCGCGTTCCCAGCAGTAGCTTTACTTTTCGGATTCCTTCTCGTCTTCTTCGGAACAATTGATGGAACCCGAGAGTTGATTCAAGGCGGCTGGGGATTCATCACAGTGGCCGTGATCGTTGAGTTTGTACTGCCGATTTCTAGGCGGTTGAGATAACTATCTAGGAATTATGAAATGAAGGCGTTCATCGCGAGCTTCGCGAAAGGGCAGGTCTTGCTTCTTGCTCCCCAGCCAATTCTCTTGACGCTCATCATATTCGGCAAAATCTCTCTCTACTATAGCGCTCCCGTAATTATCTCGTTAGCAGTCCTCTGGGGCTGGTTCGATTACTCGGGCAAAGTCCAGCGTAGAGGGGCTTCTGTTCTGAAGAAGCTAGAGCGTCTAGTCGACGATTTCGGTTGGTTGAACTTCCAGGAGGGAGGGGGGGCTGGCAACGAAATGGTTGTCTCCCTACTGGACAAGGCGAGCTTCGGCTCAAGCACTTTGACCACACCGCAACTCGCTACAGCGACGACGGAGAAGATCAAAGAAGTCTACTTCACGCTTGAGCTCTGGTACTTCTCAATGCGCCAGAAAGTCCGACTGCTCCTCCGAAAGGCAGCATCGATGATCGAGTACGATTTGCTCGAGGTCGTTAACGAGTTCATCGAGTTCTACGGCGAGTTCGTCGAAAAGGTGGCGGAGGAAACTCTTCGACTGGTTGCAAAAGGAGATCTGACTAGCCTCGAGAATGAAAGAGAGGGCTTCTCGACTTTCAAAACACGTTTGGCGGAGCTAAGGGGTCGAGCCAACGCATTTCTCCAGAGCCTAAGGGACGATGGTCTTCCCGTTTCAGAGACGAAGGTTAGAGCTTTAGAAGTGGATCCCTGGTTCAAAACAGGAACCGAGATTTCGGAGACAAAACAGCCGCCACAGTGATGACATAAGTTCTAGAAATCATGTTTATCCAGCTCCCCAAGAACCTGCTCAGGCGTCTCCCTCGCCACCTCCACGATTGTCGTTCGTGTAGCGTGGTTGGGAAGTAGGTCAGAACTCTGCCCCAAGGAAGAGGGCCGGCCGAGTGTCGCAGTTGTTCGTTCAGCGATACTCGCCTCGTTCTTCACCCGCTGAATCAGCAGTATTGTGCCGCCGAGAGCCATCCCGATCAGAAGAGCGTCAACTTGTCCAGTCAACAGCAGACCCAGTTGGGGAAAGTTGCCGTCTACCCAGATTCGAAAGTAGATGTTGGAGAGATACTCGTTGCTGAACCCCGCCAGTAAGGTGGCGATGACTATGAACTGCGCCATGATTATGCCGTAGAGCAGTTTTACGAATCTTTCAGGATATCCTGGCATAACTAGGGCTTGCGAAGAATACCGTCAATCTCTCTCATTAACAGTGCGGCTTGTGCATGACAAACGCGTGGACGGTCGCGTGCAAAGAGTTTAACATCGGCGTCGGAAGAATCGAGACTATCTTGGCCCAGCGCACTCTCTCTCTTGAGATTAGAGGATTCGAAGATTCTGATTACCGGAGGTTGGCGGAAATCTATGACGCGATCTTTCCTGAGCGAGCGAGGAGTGTTGAGGAGTGGCGATTTTACGATGATAGTCTCGACAAGACAAAGTACTATTTCAAACGTTATGCCTGCATAAACTCCTCAACCGGTGTAGCTCTGGGTTTTGGAGAGATGTGGAATCCTCCGTGGATGTTTCATCCCAAAAAATTCTGGTTCGACGGCTGGGTCGACCCCAAGCACGAGGGCCAGGGTATTGGTAGCGCGATCTACGATCGGCTTAAGGAAGACTTTGATGAGCATGGTGCGATTACTGCCTGGATGGGAATTCGAGAGAATATGACACGATCCATCGCCTTTGCTCGAAGGCGGGGATTCAGCGAAAAGATGCGGGGTTGGGAATCGACCATCGACCCATACAGAGTAAACACTTCAGAGTTCCAAAAATATTCGACTAATGCCTCTCAGGCTGGAATCGAGTTCTCGACACTTGAGCAGGAACTACGGGAGGATCCAGAGTGTTACACGAAGCTGTACGAGCTTGTGCAGACCGCGTTCAGAGATGTGCCGATAGCTGACACCCCTACAGACACTCCTTATGATCAGTGGCTTGCCTTTGAGATGAAGAACCCTAACCTCATTCCTCAAGCGTACATGATAGCGAAAGATGGGGACAAGTACGTCGGGACCAGCGTCGTTTGGCGATTGAAGAAGGAGCCCAGAAGCCTCTACCAAGGCCTCACGGGAGTTCTACGGGAGTATCGTGGAAAAGGAATTGCCGTGGCCTTGAAGTTGAAGGTCTTAGATTTTGCCCGAAAGAACGGATTTGATAATATTCGAACCTTCAACGCATCCACCAACGAGAGCATGCTCAGCATCAATATGAAACTGGGATTCAAGCGAGATCTCGCCTGGATTACTTTCGAGAAGAAGCGGGAGCAGGAAAGATCTTCGAAAGATCAATGACACTACCCGTTCTAAGGCTGAAAGGCTCGCCGTACGAGATAGGATACCGACACGGACAATTTGCCCGAGACAGGATTGAACGTAATCTCGAGGTCTACTTCCGCCGTTTCAAGAATGAAACTGCGCTCACAAGAGACGAGGCGCTTAGGCGCGCTGAAAAGTACTTGCAGGTCATCCGACGCGGCAGTCCTGGCTACGCTCGCGCGATGGAGGGAGTCGCATTAGGCTCAAAGACAAAATTGCTAGAGATTACTGCATTGAACGTTCGATACGAACTGATGTACAGTCAGTTCGCAAAGATCGGATTGAAACCCATGCCACGGGTAGATGGCTGCACGGCGTTCGGGGCAATGCCGGAGGTAACCGTGAATCGTCACTTGCTTATGGCTCAGAACTGGGACTGGATTCCCCAAGTAGAAGGACTCTTTCTCAAGATTCGACCTATTACCGGTCCCAACGTCCTCTGCTTCACCGAGGCAGGAGTGGTTGGGGGGAAGATCGGTTTGAACTCTGAAGGAATAGGACTAGCGATTAATGGGTTGATCTCGAATAAGGATGACTGGGAGAGACTGCGAAAACCGTTCCACGTGAGATGCTCGGAAATTCTCGGATCGAAGACTCTCTCACAAGCAGTTTCAAGAATAACTCGAGGAGAGAGATCCTGTTCTGCAAACTTTCTGATTGGGCAACAAACGAAGTTAGGGGCCGGAAAGATTCTAGATGTGGAATCTGCTCCTGAAGCAACCGGGGCGTTCTCTCCAGAGGGCGGGATCTTGGCCCATACGAATCATTTCCAGAATCCAGAACGGTTAGGAGTCAAGCAAGTTCTGGATGAGGAACGAAGATCCACCTTACACCGTTTCGCTAGGATAAACCAGCTTCTCAGGCAGATGAGAAGTGGAAATGGGAAGATGAGTATGACAAGGGCTGAGGAAATGTTGAGGGATCATGATGGCAAACCAGAGTCAGTATGCCGACATGAGAACCCGTCATTTCCTGTGGATGAGAGATATCGCACCGTAGTCTCTGTAGTAATGGACCTCTACACTTGGCAGCTTAGTACGACTCTAGGCTCTCCCTGTGAGACAGAATATCAGACGCTCCGACTCTGACGACGAGATGAGGAATAGCTTCTTAGGAAGATGAAAAGGAAGGGGAAGTTATGGAGCGGACGGCTCAGTCGTCACTTGATTCGAATTGTTCGTTCCCGTCATCTTGCTCGTGCACGAGTTGACCTCTAATCTCTCCTAGCGGGTTCGCTAAGGTGTGCACGTTGACGTAGGTGTCTCCAGTTGTCAAATCGTGGACGAAGTCATCCCAGGTGTTTATTCCCGCTGAAGGGTCCGGCTTAAGGTCTGTTGGTCCTCGGACACCGTGGGCTAATGTGGTGCAACCGTCTGGGCTGGAGACCGGAGTTGAAGGCTGGTCGAAGAAGTGCACGATGATGTTCCCATTGGTCCCGATCGCTCCCACGTGGATGTGGGAGTGGGTCACGTTGGTAATGTTGCAGACTATTACGCGGAATTCGATCGCTGAGCTGGTGCCATTCTGAAAGAGGCGCACCTCAGCAAATCCGAACGCCGTAGTAGTGACAGGAGGAGATTGCTGGTCACCCGTGAGCCGGATGTGAAATGTGACCAATGTCTCGTGATCCGTAGGGCGATGAGTTCCATCGTCTGAGCCCTGCTCGTCAGCAGTGGCGATGTGAGGAAGCGCCGCTAGCATTCCAAGCGTGGCGAGAAGAAGCAGGGGTAGAAGTATTTTCAAACCAAAAACCTTCTAGAGCACTCGATTCCTTCGAAATTTAACGCTTTGCAACGGAGCGTTTGAGAGCATGCCGTGTATGTGCACGCCTGCCTCGGGATAGCCAGAGAAAGAATCTTCGTCCGCTAGGCTCGAGGTTCGGTGCAATTACAGCTCAGATTGGTTGGCCGTGGCGACAAAGGTTTCCAAAGAAACAATCTCGACTACTTCGCAGTCCTTCAAATACTTGCGAATCTGACCACTAACATAGAATTCCCGTAGAGTCCAACCGCTACCTCCAAGCACGAGGTATGCTTTGTTGAATCTTCCACGGCTCTTGTGCACTGCATGAGCTAGACATAGGATTTCGAATGGGACCTTTTGTTCCGCGGTCCCAGATGTCTGTTGCCACTTTAACGAAATTGGGATTTGCTCGCTTTCAACTCTCCACGCCAATACGTCCACCTTCTGGTTGTGTCCTCCGAGACGTTTGCCAATGACAACTTGTTTCTTGTATTGATATCCCCCTCTTTCTAGAGCTGGTAGAACCATGTTTTCTAGAACTCCACCAGTTCGCGTGTCCCTTGGCATTCCCACCCCTCTCCCTCTCGCCATCTCACGATTTAGGATCCCAAAGAGTTTGGTGATCATTGGTTGGCGAGCACAGCTATTTCGAACACTTTCCTGCGCCTAGGACTTATTAGCGAAAGATCATGAACGCATAAGTGGTCACTCGCTCAGTGCTCCAAGCCGTTGAAGAGACACAGCTTAGCGTAGATTCCAGCAAACAACATCTTTCGCCATTCGTCAAATGGGCCGGAGGAAAAACAAGCCTTCTGCCTCACCTCATACCGCGTGTGCCACTACATCTAACAAAGTATTACGAGCCATTTCTAGGGGGTGGTGCGCTCTTTTTTGGAATATGTGCGCGGACCACAAGCTTCAGGGCACATTTGTCTGACACTAACGAGGAACTCATCGCAGCATACAGAGTTATCAAAGAAACCCCGGAGGAACTGATACGCCTCCTTTCGAGATTGCAGGGAGAGTACGAATCAGCAGTAGACAAGGGCGCTTATTTCTACCAGAAGAGAGATTGGCGACCCCTTGATCGCATCGAGTCAGCCGCCCGACTAATCTTTCTGAACAAGACCTGCTACAACGGTCTTTACAGAGTGAACTCGAAGGGCGAGTTCAACGTGCCCTTCGGCCGGTACAAGAACCCTAGGATACTCAATTCTGACGTCATTCGCGCGGCCAGTCACGTACTCGAAAACACGAAAGCTGAGCTGCGTAGCATTGATTACAAGGATGCACTTGCTCCATGTGGCAAGGCCGATTTCATCTATCTAGATCCTCCTTATCAACCGCCAACCAAGACTTCCTCCTTCACGGACTACACTCCGGGCGGTTTTTCTGAGAAGGACCAAAAAGAATTGGCTGAAGAATTCGGGAAATTGGTTGATAGAGGCTGCACAGTTGTTTTGTCAAATTCCGAGACATCATTGACCAGGCATCTATACGATGATTTTGAGATAAGGAAGGTCACTGTAAATCGTCCGATCAACTCTGTTGGAGCGGGAAGGACTGGCTACAAAGAATTAATTGTTCTTGGGCGTCCACGATGAATTGGGACTGGGTTGTTAAGGCAACCTTGTCTTAGAACATATCAGACCCTTTCTTCCGAGATGCTCTTCTTCAGAAGCGATAGTCCGAGATTTGACTTTCTTCGAACGTTTTTATCGCTCACTTCTTGCGTTTTGCATTCATCTTTGTTTGCAGTGGAGACTCTCAGCCTTTCGAAGAGATATGGGAAGACGGATGCTCTTCGAGAGCTGAACTTTACAGTCGACGAGGGTGAGATAATGGTAATTCTAGGCCCTAACGGTTCTGGAAAAACCACTCTCCTCATGACATTGTGCACTATTCTCAAGCCAACCTCGGGAACCGCGAAGGTGATGGGCATTGACGTCGTGAAGGATGGTACGAAAGTTCGTGAAGTTATGGGAATCGCCTTTCAGGAGGCTCGGGGCTTCTGGCGTCACAAGCCCTCTTCGATCTTGAAGTTTCACGCGTCCATGTTCGACATCGACCCGGTGAAAAGGCAGGATCTGATTGAACAGACGATGAAGGAGTTAGAATTATGGGAGTCAAGAGACAAACTGTTCATGCACCTTTCTGGTGGCCAGGCGAAGAGACTGGAGACAGCGAAGGTCTTGGTCCAGAGACCGAAACTGGCCATTTTCGATGAGCCGACTAGTCAGGTGGATTTGAGGGGGAAGAGGAAGATATGGGACAAGATTCGGGAACTAAGAGACCAAGGCTCGACAATCATCGTTGCAACTAACGAGGTTAGGGAGGCAGAGTATCTCGCTGACAGGGTCACGATTCTTCACAAGGGAACGTTGGTCGTCCGTGACTCAATTCCGAAGCTGAAGGACGCTATAGCGGGTGGAGACGTTGTTGAAGTCGGCTTCGAGGACCCTGTTGCAGACAAACTTGTCGAGGATCTGAAAAATCTAGGAGGCATACTTACAATGTCCCCAGAGGGCAATCAGTTGCGAGCAAATGTGTCGAAAGCGGAGGACTGGGTCCACCGAATGACCTCAGCAAGCTACAACATGAGAGCGAAAATCTCGACGATCAAGATAACAGAGCCTTCCCTCGACGACGTCTTCCTCCACTTCACAGGCAAGAGCCTTGAGGAGAATCCATGAATCGTGTCCTGACTCTAGCCAGCTTCAACATTAGCATGATAGTAGCCGAGCGGATGGGGCTCGTTCTCTCATGGGCACTCTTCGCCTTGCAGTTTGGCATATTCGGCTCGCTAATGTCACATCTCGTACAATCCACCAAGGTTCAGGACTATTTCTTCTTCTACGGAGTCGGGCTAATGGTCATCACAGTCTTCGACACAGGATCTTTTGTTGGTCGCCGTTTCGTCGAACGTGCTCATGAGGGCGAGCTACCTTACTACTTGTCACTACCAATCTCTCGACGGGGTTTTCTCGAATCGCAGGCGGTCTACGGCGTCGTGGCGACTATTCTGAGAGTAGGTCCTCCTCTGATCGGGGTCCTCGCTTTCACTGGAAGATTCACTCTTCCGGGAGCATTCTTCGCCCTTCTCTCCCTCACCACACTGGGGCTTGGAATCTCAGGGATCATGATCTCCTTCTCATTCATCGCGTTCAAGTCCATCGACATCTACAACGCCATAATCGCGGGACTCTCAGCTCTTCTGGTAAGATTCAGCACCGTCTTCTATCCTCTCATCTTCATACCCAGCTTCTACTCTCCCGTCGCTGTCTTCAGCCCTCTGACATATGGGGCAGACCTTACGAGGTGGGTCTTGGGATTCGACCCGCACCTTCTCCTGAATCCCATCTTGGCCGCTGTTGTCGTCACCGCGATTGCTCTTGGGACCCTTTCATTGAGCGCTGGGATTGTGGACAAAATTATTGAAGGCGTAAAAGCGGCTTGAGCGAGTTTTCCCGCCTTGTCCATATCGCACGGACTGATTTTTCCTATTTCTTCCGGACAAAATGGCTAATGGCAATATTGATCAGTCTGAACATATCAGACATGCTTGTCACCGGACTCGTCTACAAGGGACTAGTGACTTTCGATTACTTCCGATTCCTCGTCCCAGGAATCGTAGTCATGGGATTATTCTCAGCAGCCACAGATACTGGACGCCGTATCTGGCTCGCTCTACGGGAAGGAGTAGTGCAATACTACATGACCTTGCCGGTTAGAACCTCAGGTCTGGTGGCTGCGTACATAATTTCAGGGGGTCTCGGAGGAATCGTATATTCCGGTCTTCTTCTGGTTATAGCTTTCGTCGCGGTTCCTCCACAGGGTATCATGAACGCGATCCTGCTCCTCCCTTTTCTCTTCATCCTAGCGACGGGCATCGCTGGTCTCGCGGCCTTCTTCGCTAGCATCTCGAGAGTAGGGGAGATCTACTGGGTCTACGCCCAAGCACTCCAAGTCTCAATGGTCACAATTAGCACGATTTTCTACCCGGCTTCAACCATCGCTCAATACTTGCCGGGGCCAATTGTTGTGATAGCCGAGTATAATCCTCTGAGCCTTGCTGCTGGTGCACTGCGAGACTCCGCCTTCGGAGGTGGTGCTCTAAGCACAAGCGTTTTCGCTAACCTGTTGGGAGTGTCGCTGCCCCTCGCTGGTATTGGAGCGCTATCATACTGGGTTATTCTGAGAACTATTAGGATCAGAGGCAAGCCCTAGATTCTTGCTGATACAGTCGCATTTCTAGGAGTAGTCAACGGGGACATCAATTACACTCGGCATAGGCGAGTCGAGAGCACTCTCGAGGATTGAGACCAGTTCGGAAGCCTTGGTGGGACGATACCCTTGAGCGTTGAACGCCTTGGCTAATTGGACAAAGTCTGGATTTCCAAAATCTACTCCCGAAGCGCGGCCGAAACGGGCCAATTGTTTTCTCTTGATTGATCCGTACGCGTTGTCGTGAAACACGACCACGGTAACGCCTACTCCTAACCGGACGGCAGTTTCTAATTCGTGGGCTGTCATGAGGAATCCTCCATCTCCACACACTGCAACGACTCTCCGATCAGGATGGACTAGCTTGGCGGCTATGGCTCCGGGCAGTCCGATGCCCATGCTCGCGTAGCCATTGGAGATAAGTACCGTGTTCGGCTCGTATGTCGGGAATAGTCGTGAGATCCAGAGCTTATGGTCTCCCACATCGCTGACGAGAATATCATCCCGCTTCAAAGCTTCCCGCAGATCATGTAGAATCCGCCCCGGTTTCAGCGGATATGAGTCGTCTTGCGATTTGGCTGTGGCTTCCGCGAGAATACTGTCCCTAACAGATTTTGCGAAATTGCTGGGTCGAGGTTTGACTTGGCCGGTCAGAATGGATAGTGTCTGACCGATATGCCCGACTAGCTGTATGCTTGGCTGATAGTTAGTGTCGATCTCAGCACTGGTGCTGTCCACGTGAATTATTGTCTTGTCATTACGAGGGTTCCAGAGTGATGGGGCGTATTCGACAAGGTCGTAACCTACTGCGAGGATCAAGTCGGCGAGTTCGAAGGCCATGCTAACTAGTTCTTGGGAGGGCAGTCCTATCGCGTAGAGACTGAGAGGGTTATCGTCAGGCAACGCTCCCTTGCCCATGAAAGTGTGGGCCACTGGAATCTTGGCTTCCGCTAGAAACTCGCGGAAGGGTGCCGTTGAACGTGCCCTGATGATTCCGTTTCCGGCGAGGATGAGAGGTGTCTTGGACTTGTTGATGAGTTGGGCGGCCTGTTGTATCTGACTGGTTGTCGGACGGGCCTGTTCCGGGCCAGCAATCTGAGGAATCGGCGTAGTATGGGCAGTTTCATCAGCGATATCTTCCGGGACTTCTAAGTGGCACGAGCCAGGCTTCTCCGCCTCCGCGGTCCTGAAAGCCTTCCTCACAGCTTCGGGAATCGTGTCCGCCTTGAAAATCCGTGTGTTCCACTTCGTAATCGGGCGTAAGATGTTCACTACGTCGACGTACTGATGATACTCCTTGTGGAAATGCTCAAGGGCTGCCTGACCCGTTACCGCGATTAGGGGTACTCTGTCTACGTTAGCATCTGCGATTCCAGTGGCAAGATTTGTAGCACCGGGACCCAGTGTTGCGACACATATCCCCGGTCGACCAGTGAGACGGCCGTAGACTCCCGCCATGAAGGCCGCCGCCTGCTCGTGGCGGACCGTGATGAGTCTCATCTTTTTCGATTGCCCGAGAGAATCGGTTATAGCGAGAGTCTCCTCGCCTGGAACCTGAAAGACAAATTCTACCTCTTCGTTCTCGAGGCATCGCACTAGCAGGTCGGACCCCTTCAAGGGACTAACAGCCTCCGCATCGCTTCCCGTCGACAGCGTATTTAGAGAGATTAGATTAGAATTTTTCCCAGAAAAACCGTAGTCTCATAAAGCATTCTGACCTTGCCCATCCTCTCATGTGTCCTGAAGAGGCGAGCAACCATTTCTTTCATGGCAGTGAACCGCTCTTCATCGGATGGGCTGGGCATGTAAGATGCAGAAGTCATTCGGCCCAAGAGACCCTCTAAGTCTAGAAGCTGTTCATTGGACATAGAGAACTTGGAGTACTTGTGATTCTTGAAGAACTTAGACAGGTAAGCATGGTCGATCGTTGGAACGTTTGCGCGGTCTCTCGCGTATTTACTCACGATCCGATCATATTCCTTCATGAAAGAATCCTCGTTATTTCTGTCATTGTAAACAATGCAGACATGACCATTCGGTTTCAGTATTCTTGCAAGCTCTTTTGATGCGGCTTCGGAGTCGAACCAATGAAGCGCCTGTCCAACTGTGACCAGGTCGATGATTGCAGTCTCAAGACTCGTACGCTCTGCTCTTCCTCTTACACTGAGAAATTTTGGAAACTTGCTAAGCCTCTTTTCGGCGAAGATCCTCATGTCATCGTTGGGCTCGACTCCGATCACATGGTTACCATTGGTCAAGAAAAGCTCCGAGAGCAGACCCGTCCCGGAACCGACATCCGCAACCACAAAAGTCCGATCAAAACCGATCTCTGTTCTGAGAATATCAAGGATCCGCATTGGATAGCTGGGTCTCGAGGTTGAATAGAAGGGGGCTCGACCCGTGAATCGCTTTGTAAAATCCTCAGCCATCACATCCCAGCGATGCCATCCCAATCAATACTAGCCTATAACTGGGCATGCCGACCTTTGAATTTCTAAATCGAAACGCGATCCGAGTGTTTCTGGACGGTTCATGATTGGGACTTAATTACGTTCGAACTTCTCAATGAGCGAGATTCGCATGTCGTCCAGCGTACAAAACCTACTCTCTAAGAACCTCGACGATCTCTACGAGGAGCTAGGCCGATCCATAATCGCCCCAGAACTTCCGAGGACCGGGTCAGTGACGAGGCAGAATGCGGTTCAGCGGGGGAGATTTTTCGTTTCGGGTTCCCTGGAAAAGTTGAGGGCCAAGATCTGCGTCGATTGGCGCTTCTGCAGCAAGAGAGGGGAGTACGGGGACTTTCAGTCTCTCGCCTACGCTATCGCACCTCTAGTAACAGGCGTTGTAGGGGTCCCAGCAACCACCGCGATGATTGTTGCAATCATTCTGATCAAGTCCGGATTGGAAAAACTCTGCAACTGCCCCTAAAAGACCCGAAAGCGGGGACGCAAGAATTTTCGGAAGATAACAAAAATGGGGTTTATTCTAACTTCCGGCCCTGTTTTGATAGAATTGGGCTAGTATCCGTGTGTTTGTTGGGCTAGTTGGTCTGTAGGTGCCTGGAGGTGTTTTTGCCTTCGAGGGCGTTGACTGTGTTCATTACTACCTTGATTGTTGGTCCGATAGCTATCAGTAGGAATATCAGTGGATAGGCCCATGGGATTGTTGCGAAGTAGCTAGCTGTGATAGGCTTGGATACGTTGTAGAGGATTACCAGTGCTATCATCTGAAATAGCCAAGTGAGCAGTGGTGTATAGTTGCGGTAGCTCTTGTAAGCATCGCCTAGAGAGGTGGCGAGTTGTGTTCCGAACTTTAGTACAATGGCGGACACGACTAGTCCGAGCGTGAACACTACTAAAGCAGCGATAGTGAACGTGGTGGTAGGGATTAGCGCTGTGATGCCTGGAAAGCCGAGGACTGTTGCTTGTATCA
>Ga0209160_1001085_pt1 | contig 22737 bp, 25 predicted proteins | sample GraSoiAngelo_153_FD_186167 | JGI IMG/M metagenome (GOLD analysis project Ga0209160, IMG submission 186167) | Grasslands soil microbial communities from the Angelo Coastal Reserve, California, USA - 14_1009_12_40cm (SPAdes) (version 2) | ecosystem: Environmental > Terrestrial > Soil > Grasslands ...
TTGACAAGATTCTTCTTCAGTCTAGCTGTAGTACTGGATTTTCTGAGTTCACGTAAAATTTGTATTGACGCAAAAGCATTTGCAAAAAGGACAGAAAGTGGATACAAAATAAGCTTAAACCCCATCCTGTGTAACGCCTTAGACGAAACAAGAGGTGTTGCACCACCCTCTATCATATTTGCAACTAGAGGTGCTTTAATTGATCTTCCAATTTTTTTCATTTCCTCAACTGATTTTGGTGCTTCTATGAAAATTGCATCAGCTCCAATTTTTTTATACTGTAGTCCTCGTTCAATTGCAGCATCCAACCCTTCTGGTGCTCTAGCATCAGTTCTTGCTACTATTATGAAGTCTTTACTTTTTCTTGCATCTAATGCAGCTTGTAATTTCTGAGAATATTCATCTTTCGGAATAACTTCTTTTCCTGACATATGTCCACATCTCTTTGGCCACTTTTGATCCTCAAGAAAAATTCCTGCGGCTCCTACTGATTCTAACTCCGTTACTAGCTTCCATACACTAAGCGGATTTCCGTAGCCAGTGTCTGCATCAACAATTACCGGAACAGATACTGCTCTACAAATTCTACTAGCGTTCTCTATTGTTTCTGTTGCCCCAATAAATCCATAATCTGGCATCCCAAGCAAAGTTGCAGATGTTCCATATCCTGTTTGAAACATAGCTTCAAAACCAGTCTTTTGAGCAATTTTTGCTCCAATTGCATCATAGACACCTGGGACTACAAGGGGTTTTGAATTATCAAAAAGTAATTTTCTTAGATTTTGCAATTGCTGATATTGATATTTACAATTATTTATGGCTTAATTGATTTTGATATCCTTTCCTCGTGGTCTTTTTTTTGCCGCTTCTATTTTCTGAAGTTCAGACTCAAGAAACCTCTTGTACTTTCTCGTATCTTCTTTTGTCATATTAGATACATTGGCACTAAGTGAATTTCCTATACTTGTTATGCGCTCTAAAAGGTCCATGGCTACAAATTTGCCTACAGTACCTATCCTAAACATAACATCAATTTGGTTTTTTACGATTTTATTCAGGGTTTCAAGATCATCAGCTACAAGCCTGCCCTTTTTGGTTATTTGGTATTTTCCATCTTTTGTCTCTTCAATTAAATTCTCATCCAAAAGTCTGCCAAGTAGAGGATAGATTAAACCTGGTGAAGGTTTCCATCTCCCTCCGCTTTGTGCTATTGCATTGTTAATAATGTCTTTACCAGTACTTGGATTTTTTTTTAGCACTTCAAGTATGAAATATCTAGAAAACCCTCTTGGGACTGCACTTCCAACCCGTTGTATCCATTGTGAGAGCATCACTAGCAATATCACTAGCGATATATATTAACTATTCGAAATAAATTTGCAGGAATTCTTCACAAGACACATTTATCTAATTTGAAAAGGAAGATGTCTAAACATGGTTGATTCGATAGAACATGATCTGCTGATCGTTGGTTCTGGTTTGGCAGGTCTAAGAGCTGCAATTCAAGCTGCAAAAACTAGCTCAAATATCAAGATTGCAGTAATTTCAAAATTACAAGTAATGCGTTCACATTCTGTTTCTGCAGAAGGTGGAACAGCTGCCGTCCTTTTTCAAGAAGAAGGAGACACCTTAGAAGCACATGTTTACGATACAGTAAAAGGAAGTGATTTCCTCGGAGATCAAGATGTAATTGAAAAACTAGTCTATGAGATGCCTTCAGAGATTTACCAGCTTGAACATTGGGGAATGCCTTGGTCAAGAAGGGAAGATGGAAGAATTGGTCAAAGAAATTTTGGGGGTTATAGCTATCCACGTGCAACATTTGCTCAAGATAAAGTGGGGTTTTATGAAATGCAAACTTTGTATGATACATGCCAGAAATTTGACAACATTGAATTTTACAATGAATGGTTTACTACATCAATAATACATGACGGACAAAAGTTTTGTGGTATTACTGCAATTGAGCTTTCAACTGGAACATTCTACACAATAAAAGGTAAAGCTCTAATTATAGCAACAGGTGGAGCTGGAAGACTTTATAGTTATTCTACATATGGACTTTCTTCAACTCCTGATGGTCTCGATATGGCATATCGAGCTGGCATGGCTCTGAAAGACATGGAATTTGTTCAATTCCATCCCACAGGCATTCTGCCGTCTGGGATTCTCATTACTGAAGGTGCACGAGGTGAAGGAGGTTATCTTCTCAATAAAGATGGTGATAGATTTATGAAAAAATATGCACCAACTAAGTTGGAGCTAGCATCACGAGATATAGTATCTCGTGCCATGATAACCGAAATAAATCAAGGCCGCGGTTTTAAGCACGAAACAGGTGTAGAATGTCTCAAACTGGATCTCAGGCATCTTGGCAATGAGTTAATAATTAAAAAACTACCTGCGATTAGAGAAATATCACTAAAGTTTTCAGGTATAGATCCTGCCAATGAACCTATTGATGTTAGACCAGTCTCTCATTACATGATGGGTGGTATTCATACCAACATAGATGGTGCAACAGAAATTCAAGGAATCTGGGCTGCAGGTGAAGCCGCATGTAATAGTGTACACGGCGCAAATAGATTAGGAGCAAATTCTACCGCTGAATGTTTAGTATGGGGAAAAATAACTGGTGAGCTTGCAGCAAAATATGTTTTAGAAGCAACATCTCCGCCATTTCCAAAGCACCTTGTATCGGCAGAGGAAAAAAGAATCTATGATGGGATATTTCGGGGAAGTGGTAGTGTGAATCCTTACGAGATAAGACAGGAGTTAACTGATATGATGAATGAAAAAGCATATGTCTATAGAAATGAAAACGATTTGGTAGATGGTCTGAAAAAACTGCATGAACTAAAACAAAAAACATGGAAACATATAGATGACAAAGCTAAAGAATTTAATACAAACTTTTCAAATGTCATGGAACTAGATTCCATGTTTCGTGTTGCAGAAATTATCCTTGTTGGTGCAATAGAAAGAAAAGAATCAAGAGGTGCACATGCAAGAACTGACTTCCCTGATAGAGATGACAAGAACTTTTTACATCATACACTAGTATATTATGATACAAAAGAACCTATTATCAAAAAACATCCTGTCACTATTACTAAATACAAGCCAGTGGAGAGAAAATACTGATGACAGAAAGAATGTCAAATCGCGAAGGTCTAAAGGGAATGGCAAACCCAACTCGTTATGGATTAGAGCGAGTTGCATATTGGTTGCAAAGATTAAGTGGACTTGGCCTACTTGCATACTTGATTGGGCACATTTATGAAACAAGCTCTATAGTAAATGGCAAAATTGCATGGGATAAGATGTTAGAATTAACTCAGACTACTCAAGGTCATCTGATACTTACTTTAGTAATTGGAATGTGTGTATATCACACTGCAAATGGAATTAGGGTGATGCTAGGACAGGGGGGAATTGGAGTTGGAAAACCTGGCCAACCAGAGTATCCGTATAAAGCGGCTTCTCTAAACTATAAACAAAGACTTTGTATCTGGGTTTCAATTGCGCTTGCAGCTCTTGCAATGATGTATGGTATGGCAGTTTTGTTTGGTGATTAAAAAATGCGTGAAAGCATAATAATGAAGATACATTATGGAACCGCTCTAGGAGCAGTTGCGCTGGTAACAATCCATATTCTCTTTAGAATGACACAAAATTTTTCAGAGTCTTTGCAATACCAAAATGTAATTGCAAATTACCATTTACTTCCCTATGCTTTAATGCTTGAGGTAGTATTGATTCTGCTTTCAGTTCATGGGTTTAATGGATTACGTGTAATACTTTTGGAACTAAAACAAGGTATCGTATATGAAAAACTGATTAACTATGGTTCTATTGGCGCAATGGCAGCACTTATCGCATATGGTTCAAGAACTATATTGATGGCAGGAATGGGTATGTCATAATGGCTGTTGAAACAATTTCAAAAACACCTGAAGTTTCTTTACCTATTTCATCAGATTCTATAACACTTAGGATATCAAGATTTAATCCAAAGAATGATTTGTCTCCAATTTTTGCAGAGTTTAAGGTGCCTATTCAAAAATGGACTACAGTTTTGGAAGCAATTCTATTTGTGAAACAAAATCTTGATCATTCAGTTGCAGTAAGATATTCTTGTAGGCAGGCCTCATGCGGTTCTTGTGGAATGAGAATTAACGGTAAACCTGCACTTGCATGCTACACAAAAATCTCTGAACTAAACTCAAATATTGTCACCGTAGAACCAATGCATAATTTTCCAATAATTCGAGATTTGGCAGTTGATTTTAAACAGATGTTTGCAAATCATAAAAAAATGAAACCATACATAATAAGGGAAGATTCAGAAATAGCTTCAGATACAAAAGAATTTTTACAAACTCCTGAAGATGTTGAAAAATACTTACAATTTTCTTACTGTATAAAATGTGGATTATGTAATTCGGCCTGTCCAACTATGGCTACTGATGAATCGTTTATCGGGCCACAAGGTCTTGCACAGGCTTATCGATACGTGGCAGATAATCGAGATGATGGTAAAAAAGAACGACTCAAAATAATCGACCAATCCCACGGTATTTGGAGGTGCCACTTTGCAGGCTCTTGTAGTCATGTTTGTCCAAAAGGTGTTGATCCTGCAATGGCAATACAACTTTTGAGAGGCTATCTCTTAGGATTTAGAAAATAAAATCTATGGCTTTTTTGGATTTGGACTGGCGTTTACTTGGTTGTTTATAGCTTCTGCCATAAAATGATTAGAGACGTTTAGCTGCACATCATCAACTCCATCAATTTTTAGTAAATTATCATGTATGTCTTGTGCTATTTTAAAACCAAAAATAGCTGGACAAAAAGGGCTAGTCAGATGGATATCTGCCTTAACTGAAGAGCCGTTAATGTCAATGTTGTCTATAAGCTCCAACTCCATAATGGAGACATTGATCTCAGGATCCACAATTTTTGTTAGCTCATCAAAAATCATTCTTCTTAATCCCTGAGTTTCTTGTGCCACAACAAAAAACCGTCGATGCTATATATAACTATTCTAATTCCTAAATTGATGTATAGAGCTAGTAGACTCAACGGTAAGATAGATAAAAACACCCTGAATTTTCTTTCATCAATTTCAGAAGATAAAGAAATTGCAATTTATGATATCTTAGGCAGTCAAGCTCACACCTTAATGCTTTTTGAAAATAAAATTATTACAAAGAATGAAGCTTCAAAAATTTTGTCAGCACTTGAAAAATTAAAAAAAGAAAATTTTTTAATAAAATCAGAATCTGAAGACATCCATGAACTAATAGAATCTCTGGTAATAAAAAAGGCGGGAATGCAGGCAGGTGGTAAGATGCATACTGCACGTTCTCGAAACGATCAGATTTCACTTGATATTCGTATGAAAATTCGTGACGACATCAATATTTTATGTTCATGTCTTTTAGATTTAATAGAGACACTTGTTTCATTAGCAGAAAAAAATCAAGGAACCATAATGCCACTTTATACACATCTTCAACAGGCACAAATCGGTTCCCTTTCACACGTTTTACTTGCATATGTGGATGCTTTATTCAGAGATTTTGATCGTTTCTATGTTACTTATGGTAGAGTAAACGAATCACCGTTAGGGGCTGGACCAATTGGAGGAACAAGCTTACACATAGATAGACAAAGTACTGCCAAAATGCTTGGATTCAAAGGTTTGATTGAAAATTCAATTGATGCCACCGGATCTCGTGATTTTGTTGCAGAATATGTTGGACAAATTTCAATTCTTATGACAAACTTGAGCAGAATTGCAGAAGATCTAATTATTTGGTCTACATTAGAATTTTCATTTATTGAACTTTCAGATAAATTTGCATCTACCTCAAGTGTGATGCCACAAAAAAAGAATCCTGACATACTGGAGCTTGTTCGAGGCAAGACTGCACAAGTAATTGGATATCAAATGGGAATTCTTTCAAATTTAAAGGGGCTTCCGTCTGGATACAACCGAGATCTACAACAAATTAAAATCTCAATATGGCCTGCCTCCAAGATTGCAATATCTTCACTTTTAGTGATAAACGCAGTACTCAAAACAATGAAAATAAACGATCAGAAAATGAAAATGGCAATAGATTCAGGTTATTCTATTGCACTAGATATAGCAGAATACCTTGTTAAGAAGGGAATACCATTTAGGACTGCACATAAGATAGTTGGGCAATTAGTACAAACAGCTTCAAACTCAAAAAAATCTCTTTTGGCACTTTCTGTTCCTGAAATAAAGAAATCAGTAAAAGAAGATGTAATCAAAAGTAAGGAATTATACAAAATAATTCATTCAACAACTGCCAATTCTTCTCTTACTGAGAGAGTATCTCAGGGCTCATCAGGAAGATCCGAACAAAAACGCATGATTTCAGACAGGAAAAGGAAAATTCAGGCATATAGAGTAGGAATCAGTAAAAGGACAAACGAGGTAAAACTTGCACTTGAAAATCTTATTAAGAAGATAAAAACCATAACAAAATAAACGAAAAATCAAAACTAAATTACAATTTTTCTAAATTTACGAACGGGAAAACATGATTTTAATGTAGTAATCTTGACTTTTGTATTGATTTTGATTCACATTCCCCTAGATAAAAAATCCCCGTAATGAGATAGACAGTATGTATCAATTCGTACAACCACAATCCGACAAACCTAACTACACTGCAGGCCAAACTTGGGGGGCGTTAAAAAAAGCATGGCGAGGTTACAAGATTGCTAAAGTGCAGTCAGATTCCTCAAAAATGACTGAGTATGCTAAAAAAATAAGAACCCTTCAGCATGATTTGGGAGTAAAACAGGCAGAATTTCCAGAACTAAACCTGAGTTAGTTAGACCTTCTTTTTATTTTTGGTTAAATATGTAAACAGTAAAATCAGCATATTATCTTGAAAACTTTAAGCAGATAGCTTAAGCAAATACTTTTCAGATTTCTTCAACATCATATTAATAAAAAAGCGGGTTCGCGGGGATTTGGACCCCGGACAGCCGGATTAAAAGTCCGGTACTCTACCTGGCTGAGCTACGAACCCATAGCGAAAGTTGTCAGGTGTGTATAATTTAGTCTTTTACAAAATTTTTTGATTAAAGGAAACCTTTAAACTCGGATTTTCGTCCAAAATATTCCGACGCCCTTGTAGTATAGTGGGGCATGGAAAAAATCCATTCCTCGTAAAACCCGGTCTAGAATGGGGCCCTGTCACGGCCTCGACGCGTGTTCAAATCCCGCCAAGGGCGCCATAATTTTTAATTTAGAAAATTTGTCTCATTTGGGTAATGCCAAAAAGAAATAATCAAAATCATTAACTTGGATCATTTGTTGATTTTTAATTTTTTTACAGTATCATCTAAGTATTCTTTATTTGCAGCAGCAATAAAGGAGATCTTGTTATCAGAACTTAGATCTGAATCCAAAGGTTTTCCAGATTTATCTATAAGATATCCGCCTGCTTCTAATGCGATTAAATAACCTGCAGCAATATCGGTAATTCTTAATTTATCCCTCAAGTCTACAAAAACGTCCACTAATCCACGTGCAAATATGGCAAGTTCAAGTGCCACTGCACCAAAATGTCGTATGTGATTTGATGCTGAAATTATAGGAGATAATCTTTGAAGCATTTCTTGAGAAATGCCAGACATGTCAAGACCAACTACAAAATAGAAATGATTTTTTTCATTGACATGAATTTTTTTCCCATTCAAAAAGGCTCCTTTTCCTTTTGTTGCATGATACATTTCTCCATTAGATAGATCCATTACTACGCTATCCGTAATAGAACTGATCTTATTGCCAGTAGCAAACGCAAGAGAACAACAAAAAAATGGAATTCCCCTTACAGCATTTGTGGAACCATCTATTGCATCCATAATGATAAATCCTTTGGGGTTTTTAGAAAGTTCTACACGACCACATTCCTCACCAAGAACTATGCAATCGAATTTAATTTCTTTAAGATAATCTAGGACTGTTTTTTCTGCTACTATGTCTATTGTCCTTGATATGTCTCCACCTGCACCTCTTCCAAAATCACCACCAGATTCTTCTGTGCCTGCAAGATGCTTTACATTATTGTAGACTCTTAACGATGCTTCTTGTAATACTTCTATTACTCTCATAAATTTTCTATTTTCTGTCCTAATTTATTTCAAATAAATCAAAATGGAGCTTAATGCATAAATAGCAAAGTAAGATTTGCCATTATGTGAGTAGTAAAAATGAATCAATTTTCAGTAAAGAAGCACTTTTGAGCACGAAACCTGGAAAGGAAATAGTAAAACAAGCTCTCTTCAAAAGCAAGGGCTACAAGCAATTTGACAAGTACAAAAAAGAAGCAGAGGAAGAATTTCCAAATTTCGTCAAACGGTTTACTGATGACTTGTTAAAAGAAATTAAATCAGATCAATCTCCTATTGAAACACAACAAAAATTTTCAGAAGAAATTGGCTCTTCTGAAATAACACTTGACAAATCACAGGTGAATGCTGTAAAATCAAGGCTTGAAAACTATGAAACGTTAAAAGATAGAGTTTCAAGAATTCTTAATTCTAATTTTGTTAAAATGACATTCCCCGTTTTTAATGCTCTTTATGATGCATCTTCTGAATATTTTTACGATAAACAAGATTTGCAATTGCGGACAGATATAATTGATGGACATATTATTGCCATAGATTTGAGTGAGCCAATGGATAGGATAATGGATAAAGATGAGGATCTGGAATACTTGGATGACTATAAACTAATGAATCCATATTTGCTCAAACTTGCAAGAAACAAAATTGCGAAAGGTGGTTCTACGGTTCTTGAAGAATTTGAAAATGGTTTCAAAGACGCACGAATAGGCCAATATCTTGATTTCAAACTCAAAACAAAACCAACTAAAATATCTGAGGAAGAAATGATACAATGCTACAAAAAATATCGTGCAGTTATGGGAACAGCAGGGAGAAATATGGCACTTGCAAGATATCCCATCGGTGAAGTATTTCATCTTGGAATGGCAAAGGCAGCAGAATCAGTTGGATGTGGAAACGAAATAGAAGATTCAATAAAAAATAAATTTGTCAAGATTCCGTCATGGCCACTTTACTATGGTTTACTTATGAGAGACGTTAAGAAGGGATTTGAAGTGACTATGAAAAAAAGTGATCTCTATCTAAGTGAAGCAAGACTTGCACTTGAATTATTACCTGAAAACTTTTCACATAGAAACTTTCTCGAGTTTTTATTTTTAACAGTAGAACATTACAATCTTTTTTGGTTTAATCAATTACAGAAGGAAAACCTTTGGCAAACATTTTCAGCTAACCTACCAAAGTGATCAATTTGATGTGGTCAGAAAAATACAGACCAAAAAATTTGCTTGATATGATTGGCAATGAAGAAGCAAAAGAATCAATAGTAAACTGGCTTGGTAAATGGATGAAAGGAAGCAAACCTGTTCTGCTTGTAGGTCCACCAGGAATAGGAAAAACAACTCTTGCAACAATTTGTGCAAAACAATTTGGGTATGATCTTATAGGACTAAATGCAAGCGATATACGCAATAAACAAAGAATTCAGGAGATACTGGGACCAGTGCTTGGTAATGCCAGTGTTCTTGGCAAACCAATGATTTTTGTAGATGAGGTAGATGGCATTCATGGAAGGGCTGATTATGGTGGAGTTGAAACACTTATTGATATTTTAAAAGAACCTACAGTGCCAATAGTTTTAGCTGCAAATAATGACAAGTCTGATAAAATGAAAAGTATCAAAAAAGTTACAAAAACAATTCAAATGCGACCAATTCCACCAAGGCTTTTACGACTTTATCTTGAAGCGATTTTAAAAAAAGAAGGAGAGTCTCTTAGTTTGGGAACAACTGTGAAACTAATCTTACAATCACGTGGAGATATAAGATCAATGCTCAATTCTGCACAAGCACTGGTTACGGGCTTTGAACCAACAATGGAAAAATCTTTTGTGACAATGGACATAGAAGAATCCGTAAATACGTTCTTCAAAGCTAAATCAACTGAAGAAGCAAGAGCAATTCTATTTTCTCTGAGAATTGATCCAAGGGAAAAAATAGATGCATTTTACTCAAGCGTCATATCAAGTCCGCTTGCAAAAGAAGACATGCAAAAAATGCTAGAAATTATTTCGGAAGCAGATATGATATATGGCAAAATTATGCGAACTCAAGAGTGGAGACTTTTGAAATACCTTGATTCTATATTGGTTGGATTGTTTAAGGAAGGAACACCAGTAAGATATTCACAATTCAATCTTCCATGGCCAATTATTAACAGATTGAGATGGGATGGCAGAGCAATAAAAGGAATTATCTCTATTCTATCAAAAAAAATGCATGTCTCAAGAAGTGATTTCGCTACTTTTTATTTTCCCTATGTTTTGTTTTGCATGAAGAATAAAATTCTAGATCTAGGACTTGACCAATCCACTAATGAAATTATGCAAAAGGAGATGGCCATCTTAAAATGAGCTGGAGGAAAATGCCAATGAAGTTTCCAGGAACTTGCATAGTATGTAAAAAGAAAATTGAAATTAATGAAATAGGTCTCTGGGCAAAAGGTATAGGGGTAAAGCATCAGGCATGTGCAGATGAGGTAGAGCTGAAATGTCTAGTATGTGGTGGACCTGCAGGATGCCCACAATGTGAATTCTCAGCTGACTGTGATCTTACCAAAGTTTCACAACTTTGTATATGTAAAAATTGTAACGAAAGCAAGGACGCATTTAATTTCTATCAAAAGGCAGTTGCCAAGAAATTTCCAATTCTAAATCTTAAAATCTAACTAAAAAGAGGGGAAACTGATGGCTGATAAAACCACAAAAATAAAACCTTTAGATCCGAGATATCATGGGGAATCTAACTATGAAGTTGGATTGGAAGATCTTCTTGCACAAACAAAAGAAAAACTGAAGAAAATGCAGTCTGATCCAACAGTTACTAAAGAACAATTGAGACTAGCTGAAGAGGATTTACAGACTTTGGAAACATTGTGGGAAAACTATCACATTGGAATGAATGTGTTTAGAAATGCTAAAGGTGGCCACGATGGATTAAGAGAAGTAAAAGCCGATTAAATTAATATAGGTTGGGAAGTGCTTCTAATTCGCAATCATGCACCCTGAAAAAATAAAAAATTTTTTACATAAAAAAAGAGAGGCAAATCAGGGTGGTGGAGAGGATAAAATTTTATCCCAACATGAAAAAGGGAAACTTACTGCTCGTGAAAGAATAGATCTTTTACTAGATGAGGGAAGTTTTACAGAAATTGATGCTCTTACAACTCATCATTACTACGAGTTTGATATGCAAGACAAAAAATTCTTTGGGGATGGAGTAATAACAGGATATGGAAACATTAACGGAAGACAGGTGTTTCTTTTTGCATATGATTTTACTGTACTAGGAGGAACGCTCAGTGAAATGGGCGCTAAAAAAATAACCAAAGTAATGGATCATGCAATACAAGTTGGCTGTCCCGTCATAGGAATTATTGACTCTGGTGGAGCGAGAATTCAGGAAGGCATTCTTAGTCTCGATGGATTTGCAGATATATTTTATCATAATCAGCTTGCATCAGGTGTTATACCACAAATAACCGCAAGCATTGGTCCCTCTGCAGGTGGTGCTGTCTATTCGCCTGCAATGACAGATTTTGTAATAATGGTTGACAAGTTGGCAACTATGTTTGTCACTGGGCCTGAAGTAGTAAAAACAGTTCTTGGCGAAGAAGTTTCATTTGATGAACTCGGTGGTGCAATGTCTCATGGCAAAAACAGCGGTGTTGCTCATTTTGTAGCAAAAAATGAATATCAATGCATGGATTATGTGAAAACTCTCCTATCATTTATCCCGCAAAACAATACTGAAGAACCACCTCTTGTAATGACAAGTGATGATCCAAATAGACTCGATAGTAATCTGATAAACATAATTCCAGAAAATCCATTACAACCATACGACATAAAAGAGATAATTTATTCAATTGTGGATAACCATGCATTTTTTGAAATTCATGAATTGTTTGCACAAAACATTGTTGTTGGATTTGGCAGATTGAATGGTAGGACAGTAGGTATAGTTGCAAACCAACCAATGTCACTTGCTGGTGCTTTAGACATTGATTCATCTAACAAAGCGGCAAGATTCGTTAGATTCTGTGATTGTTTTAACGTACCGGTAATTACTCTAGTGGATACTCCAGGATACATGCCAGGCACCAATCAAGAACATAATGGTATCATCAGACATGGAAGCAAGCTCTTGTATGCATATTGTGAAGCTACTGTTCCCAAAATAACCATAATTATTGGTAAAGCTTATGGGGGTGCCTATATTGCGATGGGTAGCAAAAATCTTGGAACTGACATGAATTATGCCTGGCCAACTGCTCAAATTGCGGTACTTGGATCTGAAGCTGCAGTAAAAATAATGAATAGAAAGAGATTGCAAGCGCAAAAGATCCCGAAGCTATGAAAAAGAAACTCGTAGATAACTTTACAGAAAAATTTGCTAACCCTTATGTTGCAGCATCATATGGAACAATTGATTCTGTCATAGATCCTGCTGAGACAAGATCTGTTTTAATCAGAGCCTTAGAAGCACTTGCTAACAAGAGAGAAAAAAGGATATCACGCAAACACGGAAACATTAATCTCTAATGGAATATGATTAAAAAAATTCTGATAGCAAATAGAGGAGAGATAGCAATACGAGTTATCAAGACATGTCAGGCTCTGGGATTAAAATCTGTTGCAGTTTATTCTGATGAAGACATTAACTCAAAACATGTCAAGCTGGCATCTGAATCATATCATATAGGACAGGCTTCTCCGTCACAGAGCTACCTTAACATGGAAAAAATTGTTGAGGTTGCACTAAAGTCAGGTGCTGATGCAATTCATCCAGGTTATGGATTTTTATCAGAAAATGCTGACTTTGCAGATCTTTGTGAAAAAAGAAAACTAAACTTCATAGGACCATCTGGAAAATCGATGCGACTCTGTGGTGATAAAATGTTATGTAAAGATGCAATGGCAAAAGCAAAAGTACCGACTGTACCAGGAAGTCCTGGAATAGTTGAAGAAGTAGAAAAGGCACTTGATATTGCTCATAAAATTGGCTATCCTGTATTGTTAAAGTCAGTGTTTGGTGGCGGTGGAAGAGGAATACGATTAGTACATGATGAAAAAGAGCTAAGACAAGCCTTTGATCTTGCATCTGGAGAATCAAAAGCGGCATTTGGAAAATCAGCGCTATTTGTAGAAAAATTCTTACCAAAGATTAGGCACATCGAATTTCAACTTGCTAGAGATGTTCATGGAAATACAGTACATATCTTTGAAAGAGAATGTTCCATTCAAAGAAGACATCAAAAGCTTATTGAAATGTCACCGTCTCCTGTAGTTGATCAAAAAACCCGTGACGAAATAGGACAACTTGCAGTAAAAGCAGCAATAGCAGTGGATTATCGAAATGCGGGAACTGCAGAATTCCTAAGACTAGATGATGGAACATTTTACTTTATTGAAATAAATGCACGACTTCAAGTCGAACATCCTGTAACGGAGCTTGTTTCAGGACTTGATCTTGTAAAACTACAAATTGATATAGCAAATGGAAAAGAAATACCATTCAAACAAAAAGACCTGAAAGTAAATGGTTGTGCAATAGAATGCAGAATAAATGCAGAGGATACATTACTAGACTTCGCACCATCAACAGGACCGATATCTGATGTGAACATTTCATCTGGTCCCGGTGTAAGAGTGGATACGTATCTTTTTCCAGGATGCACAGTCTCACCATACTATGATTCTCTGATGGGGAAGCTTATCACTTGGGGTGAATCCTTTGAGGAATCCAGAGAAAGAATGCGAATTGCACTTTCAGACTTTTACATAGAAGGTGTTGAAACTTCCATTCCACTCTATAAAACCATAATTGAAAGCAAAGAATTCATCAAGGGAGATTTATCAACAGACTTTCTTGATAGATTCAAAATTTTAGATAGATTGCGTGAAGACATGGCAAAGGAAATTTCAGAAAAAACTGACTCAGCTCTTGCTGCTGGAATTATTCATTTGGAGTTTCTAAAAAATAGAATAAAACCACAAAAAGATCAAGGCATTGGTTGGAAAACACAACTGGATATGACATAAAGATGGAATTCAAAATTGAAAATCTTGAAAAAAAATTTGATGCCGAGATTCTTAAAATTTTGAGTAATTCTGAATATCTGTTAAAAATACAGGGAAAAGAGCGGAATCTTAAGATTCTTAACATGACAGCCGAGAGAATCGAGTTTATGTTAGACAATACTTATCATTTTACAAAATACCTTGAGAACACAATTGCAAAGATGACTCTAGTTGTGGATGGTGTAAAGGTAACTTTTGATAAACATTCAGAATTGGATAAAATTGTTTACAAGAATTCTGGAGCAGAAGCTGGTGTAGATTCTCAAGTCTTTCTCAAAAGCCAGATTCCTGGTAGAGTTGTTTCAATTAATGTAGATGTAGGTGACAATGTAAAAAAAGGAGATATGATCTGTGTCTTAGAATCAATGAAAATGCAAATATCTATCAAATCACACAAAGATGGTGTTATTAAGACTATGAAGATTAAACAAGGTAATTCAGTTGCGAAGAATGATGTTCTTGTTGAGATAGAATAAAAAACGTATTTCGGATTAGTTTAGGTTAAATAAAATAAAGAAATTAATTTCCTTTTTTGAGGAAGTCCACTATCTCTTGGTAGTTTGGTTCAATCAGAGGATTATCTGATATCCACTTGTAAATGACCGTGCCCTTTTCATCAACAATGAAGACTGAACGTTTCGCTGCATCATATCCTTTTACGTGTAAGAGATCAGGCATCAATACATCATAATCACGTATTGTTTGGCTCTTATAGTCTCCAAGTATTGGAAAGTTAAGATGGTGTGCTTCTGCAAAAGCTTTGTTTGCAAATGGTCCATCGTTGCTAATGCCAATTACTTGTGCACCTAATTTTGATATCTGATCCCATGAATCTCTGAAAGTGCACATTTCTTTTGTACAAACTGGTGAGCTTGCCGCAACAAAAAATGATAATATCACTTTTTTGCCCTTAAACTCATCAAGACTTCGCATCTTCAGGTCAGTATCTACCAAGGTAAAGCTTGGAGCTTTTTCTCCTGTATTGACAGTCATACTAGAAAATCTATCGTTGTTATATATCAATCATTAAGATTTCTTATTTCCAAACATACGTATCAATAAATAGTGGGATTATGGTGTATCAGCATGCCAAGTATGAAATGTGTATCGTGCGGAATTGGATTCTTTTCGGCAACAGGATCTGACAAGTGTTCAAGATGTGCAGAAAAAACATCAAATCAAACGACAGAAAGTCATGATTCCTGTGGTTGTGGACATTCACATCATTAGAATCAATTTTGTAATTCAATACTAGAAAATTTAATTATAGATATTTGAAAATTTTTAGAAAATTGATAAAAAATAATTTTATCTTAAAATAACGATCGCAGAGTGCATAGCTTTTTATACTCTCCGACTGGCTTGTTAGCTACCTTGGTAGGAGAGGTAGCAAGTAGCTTTAGCCCAATTTTACTGATGTTTGGATTTGCAATCGTAGCAACTGGTCCGGCTCTTATTATATCTAGAATGATTGCACCAAGGCGAACAAGTAATCCTGTCAAATTTCTACCAATGGAATGTGGTCAAGTTCCAGGAGGAGAGGGTAGAACTCATTTCATGATGCAATATTATGCATATGTATTGATGTTTGTAGTTTTTGATGTCATGTCGATTTTTCTATATGCTTGGGGAAGTACTGTAATTAATCTCCCAAAATCAGCTACACTTCCAATTATAGGATTCTTGGCAATAATGTTTGCATCATTTGCCTTTGCATTATACCAATCAGGGAGGAAAAATATTTGGTAACTTTTAAATCAAATACACAATATATCGGAGGTAGGGAAGAAAATTGCTGAAAGAACTTATCACACCCGAAACAGCGGCACATTCCACAAATGTATTAGTTGGAAAATTAGGTGATGTTCTTATCAGAGCCATAGGCAAACCACTTGACTATGCTATCAACTGGGGAAGACTTTGGTCACTTTGGCCAGTTCATTTAGAGACAGCATGTTGTAGTGTAGAGTTTGGAGCTGCATCAAGTCCAAGGTATGATGTCGAAAGATTTGGAATCATTGAGGCCTTTGGATCTCTTCGACAATGTGACTTGATCGTAGTGATGGGGACAATTACAAGAAAAATGGCCCCAAGACTTAGAATGGTGTATGATCAGATGGCAGATCCCAAATATGTTATTGCAATGGGGGCATGTGCAATTACTGGAGGACTTTACTTTGATTCATATAACGTCCTGCCAGGAATTGATGGAATACTTCCTGTGGATGTTTATGTCCCAGGGTGTCCACCTAGACCTGAAACTCTTATACAAGCAACTATGCTACTTCAAGAAAAAATTAAACGAATGAAGGCTGCATAATAATGGGCTCTAAAAAAAAAGAGGACGTAGAATCCAGCGAAAGTGACAATGAAGTAACAGAATCTAGAAATGACAAAAATAAAGAAGAATCAACTGATATTTCTACAAAATTAACAAAAGAAGAAGCTAAGAAGTTTTACGAAGAAAAAGGAATTGATCTATCTCACGATGTACCAATTCACTCTATACCTATACCTCCCTTTGAAAAATCTATGGCGGATAAGATTGTCTCTAAATTTGGGCAAAAAGCCGTTATTGATTATGTAAGGCCAAATAGAATAAGAGTTAACACAAAAAGAGAAGATATTCTGGATATTGCTTATTTTATCCGGGACGAGCTGAAATTTGATCATGCCGAATCCGTAGGAGGAGTTGACTATCCAGATTCAAAAGAAATTGAAGTCGTTTATCATTTAGGATCATATACAGATGAACAGCTTGGAAATAAAATAATAGCACTCGCAACTAAAGTTCCAAGAGAAGATATTCCAAACCCAGGAAAAGACAGTACAAGAACACCTTCTTTACGAGAGGTATTCTATAGTGTAGAATTTCATGAAAGAGAATGCTTTGAGATGTTTGGTGTGTATTTTGAAGGACATCCAGATAACAGAAGATTACTTTTGCCAGAAGACTGGGCAGATATTCCACCGTTTCGAAAAGACTTCAAGATAAAGGGGAGATAAAATGGCAACACAATTGCCACCAGGTATTGAACTAGAAAAAGTAGACGACCGAATAATGACTCTAAATGTTGGACCACAACATCCTGGGTCAGGTCATATGAGGCTTATCATAAAAGTTGATGGAGATTACATTGTTTCATGTGATCCAGATCCTGGATATGTTCATCGTGGAGAAGAAAAAATGGCAGAGTATAGAAATTACATACAAAATATTCCACATCTTGAAAGGCCAGTGATTCACGATTCTTGTAATATTTTGTATCCATACTGTCTTGCAGTTGAAGATCTGTTGGGAATTGAAGTTCCAGAAAGAGCAAAATATATTCGAGTTATAGGTTCGGAGCTCAATCGCTGTACCTATATACTATACTGGCTTGCTATTTATGGAATTTTCTTAGGTCATTCTACAATGTTTATGTGGCCAGTTGGAGACAGAGAATTGTTTATTGATCTGTTAGAAGCAATGTCTGGTGCAAGAGTTACACACGCATATTTCGTTCCAGGTGGTGTAAGAAACGATTTACCAGCTAACTTTGAGGAAAGATGCCTTAGACAAGTAGACTATTTTGAAAAGCGGCTAAAAGAATATGAAGATATTTTCTACCAAAATCCAGTTTTAAAACAGCGAACAGAAGGAACTGGGATCTTATCACGAATGGATGCAATACGACTTGGAACAACAGGTTCTGTTCTTCGTGCTTCTGGTGTAGATTTTGATGTAAGGAAAAAGGAACCATATGATGTTTATGATAATCTTGATTTTGAAACTCAAGTTCTTAGGGAAGGAGATTCGTATGCAAGATCTCGTGTTCCATATCTTGAAATGTTCGAAAGTTGTAGAATAATAAAAGATGCCTTAAAGAAAATGCCAAAGTCTGGTTCTGTGAGAACTAAACTAAAACCAAACCCAAAAGGAGGAAACGATGAGGTCTACCGCAGAGTAGAATCCGGAAGAGGTTCCCTAGGATATCATATCATATCTAACAACAGACCAGAACCATATAGAGTAAAGATAAGTGTTGGTTCATTTAGGAATTTGATCTGTATACCATACTTACTAAAGGGCGAGAAGCTTGGAAACATGCCAGCCGTTTATTGGAGTCTAAACTACTGGCCTGTGGAGGCTGATAGATAAATGTCAACAATCGCACCAGAGTTTAGATTAAGTAGATTTATTGCATCTCTAACTGACATTATATTTTGGATTCTTCTTATTTTTTCGATTATTGGCTTACCGCTTGTTTTCATTTTACTTTTTTACATTAAACTTCCAGTAGTCAACGGTCAACTTCTTACACCATATCTTGCAATGACTTGGATGGCTGATCCCTCGCGAACTATACCTATTATAAAATCACTGATTCATACAGAATTCTTTAGAATAATTGCTTTTCCAGGATTTGGGTTTGCGGCTCTTCTTGCAGCTGCAACAATATTTGTTGAAAGAAAATTTCTTGCAAAAATACAACTTCGTGTAGGGCCACTTTATTGTGGAAAGATTGAGGGAATCTTACAACTTATGGCTGATGGATTAAAACTAATGTCAAAAGAAATAATCATTCCAGCAAAAGCAGACAAGCCTATTTTCTGGGTAGCTCCATTACTTTTTGTAGGAACAGCTGCCGCATTAACATCACTAATTCCTGTTGCACCGGGCTGGGTTGCAGCAAATCCAAATGTAGGATTGTTGACAGTCTTTGCAACAATTGGATTCTTTCCGATAATAACCGTACTTTCCTCATGGTCTGCAAATAGTAAATGGACGTTTATTGGAGGAATAAGGGCACTCCACCAAATGATTTCATTTGAAATTCCACTAATACTATCTCTTCTAGGTATTGTCATTTTGACTGGAACTTTGAACTTGACAGAAATAGTTGAATCACAACAACATTACTGGTGGATTGTTTTTATGCCAATAGGCGCTATTGTATTTTTCATCACAATTATAGCAGAACTTGAAAGAATTCCATTTGATCTTCCAGAAGCAGAAAGTGAAATTGTTGCCGGCTGGTTAACAGAATTCTCTGGTATGATGTATGGACTCATTCAACTTGGGACTTATCTGAAACTATATGCTTTCGCTGGTCTATTTACTGTGTTATTTTTGGGAGGATGGAATGGTCCCATGGTCTGGCCACCATTCCCGCAAGAAATAATCACAAACGGAATAACAATTGGCCCGATAACAGCTCACATTCCTGGACTACCTCTTTTTGATCAAGAAATGCTTAATGGTACACTCTGGTTTGTAATCAAGACTGTTGGTGTCATATTAGTAATTTTGTTGCCAAGGGGAGTATTCCCAAGAATTAGAATAGACATGCTTTTGCATACTGGATGGTACACATTGATCGGACTTGCATTCGTTAACATCTTTATAGCTCTCGGATTGCTATATGCAGGTGTCTTGGGACACGGAGGATTGATGCAATGAGCACTGCAGGTGGAATAATACGAGCTTTGAATTCTGGTGTAAAACACCTTGCCGTGAAGCGATTTACATTACGATATCCAGAACAAAAATTGAAGTTTGTAGGCGATGGCTTCCAATTCGATCCACAAACCGGAGTAGGAATTGCTGGCCTTAAGGGACGACACATATTGTTCCATGACAAATGTACAGGTTGCCAGCTATGTTCTGTTGCATGTGAGGGAATTGCGGAAGCCATTGGTATGGTGAAAGTGAAGGAGACTTGGAAACATAACAAGAAAGCAATAATGCCACAGATTGATTATGGAAAGTGTGTCTTCTGTGGACTGTGTGTAGACGCATGTCCATTTTATGCTCTCTACATGACAAATGATTACGAGCTTTCTTCATTTACCAAATCTGCTTTGATCTATACCCCGAGCCAGCTTGCTGTAAAACCAAACATATCACAAGATGTAGAGATTAAGATTGGCAAACGGGGTGCAACGCATGGTTGATTCTATCTTTTTAGCTGTTTCTGTTTTAACAATTGGTTCTGCAATTGCTGCACTTGAAATTCGTTCACTAATTTATGGTTCAATTGCTCTGATGCTTACTCTCTCTGGAATTGCAGGATTTTTCTTGCTTCTAGATTCGCCATTTGTAGCAATGTTTCAACTTTCAGTTTATGTTGGTGCAATTGCAGTTCTTATACTATTTACTGTGATGCTTGTACGACGTGAACTTATTTTCAACAAGATAGAAGACCCACGCAGAAGATATGCTGGCATAGGTTTGATGATTATTGTAATGCTCGGAATTGGAACGATAATAATTGGTTCTGGATTAAAAACAATGGAGACTAGTGTTACAACTGTAGATTATAGAAAAATAGGAGAAGATTTTCTTACATATTATTCGCCAGCATTAATTGTGATGGCACTTATTCTGACATCATCAGTTATTGGTGCTCTGGCATTAGCAAGAAGGGAGGATGTTACAAATGAGCAACGGACTGATTGACTTTGTACTAGTCTCAGTGGCACTTTTGGCCATCGGGATATATGGTCTTGCAGTAAAACGAAATGCAATAAGGATGCTTTTTGCTATAGAGATGATTGTTAATTCAGCAAATCTAAACTTGGTTGCTTTTGCTAGGTTTATTCCAAATAGCCAAGGACAGACACTTGCGCTATTTTCTATAGCTATTGCTGCAGCGGAAGTAGCTGTCGGACTTGCATTAATTATTGTTGCCTATAGAATGTACAAAAATATCGATATCGCAGATTTCAGGAGTTTAAAAGGATAATGGAGCATGTGTTATTACAAGCGGTCTTTTTGCCGCTACTACTCTCGCCTCTAGCTTATTTGCTTGGCAAAAAATCAGGACCAAATGCAGCAGCTTGGTTTACCTTTGGATTATTACTTTATTGCACAACCATAATAATAGTACCAGTATTTTCAGGAACATATGAAGAACATTATCCTTGGACTAAATTATTTGGAGAATTTGGATTCTTGCTTGATGGACTTGCATCGCCTTTCGCAATTATAATCTATGTAGTATCAACAGTACTTGCATTATTTTCAAAACCATACATGGTTGCAAAAATTACCTCACAATTTGAGGAAAGGATGAACAACCAAAGACAGATAATAGGAGACGGCAGTTCCACCGCCATAATTGAATCATCATCTCTGAAAGGATATCTAAATAATCAGATTGGCGTTTACTTTGCGCTATTTCTTGTAATGGCCATGGGAATGTTAGGCACTGTACTTGCAACAAACTTGATCGAATTTTACGTTTTCTTTGAGGTCATGCTTATCCCAGCTTTCTTTATGATTGCTTTCTGGGGATATGAAGAAAAAAGAAGAGTAGCACTCTTGTTCTTTTTCTGGACTCATGTTGGTGCAGTTGTATTACTTTTAGGATTTCTAGCCATTGGACTGAATGTTGGAAGTTTTAATTTTGCAGACATTAAAGAACACGGAATCCCGCCTAACATTCTCTCACTTGCAGCAGCTGCAATAATAATCGGTCTTGGTGTAAAGATGGCTGCATTTATTCTTCATATCTGGTTGCCACATTTTTATCGTGCAGCTCCAACTCCACTAAACGCACTTTCTTCTGGTGCAATGCTAGGAATTGGTGCATACGGCCTTTTCAGATTACTGATTATGCTTTTGCCAGGTCAGTATGAGCATTTCGCGCTTTATCTGAACTTGTGGGGTATCATTACGATGATTTATGGTGGTGTTATGGCGCTGATGCAAGATGACATTAAAAAATTATTTGCATACTCTAGTATCAGTCAGATGGGATACATAATTTTTGGAATTGGTTCTGCATCTGTGCTAGGATTGTCTGGAGCAGAAATGTTGTTTGTTTCACACAGCCTCGGAAAGGTTTTGCTTTTCATGATGGTAGGAGCCATCATTTTGCAAGTTGGTACAAGAAGTATAACAAAGATGGGTGGACTTGCAGGCAAGATGCCAATTACTGCAGTCTGCGCATTTATTGGGGCTCTTACCATAATGGGCATTCCACCAACTAGTGGATTCATGGCAGAATGGACACTGTTCTATGGTGCATTACAAACTGCAGTTCAACAAGGTTCAACGATCAGGATGATTGCATTTGGGTTGGGATTAGTGGCTACAGTTATTACAATGGCCTATATTTTGTGGATGATAAAAAGAGTATTTTTTGGTAAACTTCCAGAACATTTAGAGAAAACAAAAGAGGCAAGCTGGTATGTTACAGGACCAATGATGGTATTGGCAGGATTTACAATCGTAGTTGGCATATACCCTGATGTTTTCTTTAATCAGATAATTCCGTTTATGAAAGGAGTAATGGGGGTTTAGGATAATGGCTATTGGACCCTTTGATTTTGGTTTATCATCTACTCTAAACGTGTGGGCTATCTGGATTTTGCCTTTTATCGCAGCTCTAATAATTCCAGGAGTTGCAAAAATTTCGAAAAGAGCTACTGGCGGAGTCGCTGTAGCATTTGCTTTAGCAAGTGCAATTTCTGCAGCAACACTTTTG
>Ga0209160_1001086_pt1 | contig 22721 bp, 15 predicted proteins | sample GraSoiAngelo_153_FD_186167 | JGI IMG/M metagenome (GOLD analysis project Ga0209160, IMG submission 186167) | Grasslands soil microbial communities from the Angelo Coastal Reserve, California, USA - 14_1009_12_40cm (SPAdes) (version 2) | ecosystem: Environmental > Terrestrial > Soil > Grasslands ...
CCTGATGCTCCTCGTGATGAACCTCGTCATCGTGACGACCGGCGGCGGCAAGCTCGAGCTCTTCTAGGAGGACCGATGCGACCAGCGGCGGCGATCGTCGGCACCCTGCTCTGCGCCACCGCCGCCAAGGGGCAGCAGCCGCCGCCGCAACCCGCGTTCACGTTCCAGGAAGTCATGATCCCGATGCGGGACGGCGCGCGCCTCCAGACCGTGATCCTGACGCCCACCGACAAGTCGGGACCGCTGCCCATCCTGTTCCGCCGCACCCCCTACGGCGTCCCCGACGGGCCGCTCCCTCAGGTGCCGGCGCACCTCAAGGAGCTCGAGCAAGACGGCTACATCGTGGTGATCCAGAACCTGCGGGGACGGTTCAAGTCGGAAGGCGTGTTCAAGCTGACCTCGCAGGTCGACCTGACGGACTCGACGGCCACGAACGAGACCACGGACGCCTACGACAGCATCGACTGGCTCGTGCAGCATGTACCGAGCAACGGCAAGGTCGGCATGTTCGGCGTATCGTACGACGGACTGACGATCTTTGCGAGCCTCGGGTACGGCACCACGGAGCGATCGTCCGGCCAGTAAGCGACGTGCAGCGCCTAGCCATCCCCCCGGCGCCGCCCCTTCTTTTCGTGGTCGGGCGCCGGGCCGCCCACCGCAACCATAACACGGTCCCGGCCATCGCTCTTGGCCCGGTACATCGCGGCGTCGGCGCTCGCGATCAGCTCTTCCGGCGTGTCGCCGTGCGCCGGATACTCCGCCGCGCCGATACTCACCGACATCTTGCCGCCGTCGAACGCCTCGGCCGCGATCCGCGCGCGGATGCGCTCGGCCACCGTGGCCGCGATCGCGATCGGCGCCTCGATCAGCATCACGACGAACTCCTCTCCGCCGTAGCGCGCCACCGAGTCCACGGCGCGGGTCATCTTCCGGAAGATTTCCGCGACCTTCACGAGCACGGCATCTCCGGCGAGGTGGCCGTGCGTATCGTTGTACTGCTTGAAGTGGTCGACGTCCGCCAGCAGCACGGAAAACGTGCGCCGTAGCCGCCGTGACCGCTGCACCTCGTTGGCGAGCGTGCCCATCAGGTGCCGTCGGTTGTACAGCCCGGTGAGGGCGTCGGTGACGGAGAGACGCTCCAGCTCCCCTTGCGCCTCACGCTCCCGCAGCCGGACGACCATGTTGTTGAATACGCGCATCAAATCGCCGACTTCGCCGCCCGTGCCGGCTGGCAACTCCACAGACAAATCGCCGGCGGCCACCTTGGTCGCGGCGCGCGTGAGGCGCCCGAGCGGGCGCACCACCAGCAGGCCCACACCGCCGGCCACTACTGCCACTCCCGCGAGCAGGGCCGCGAGGAGCAGCCCGGCGCCGTGCCGCGGCTGGCCAACCGGACGGATCGCGGCCGCCCGGGGCAGCTCCGCCACCGCCGCCACCCGCAGCTGCGGCGCGCGCCGCAGCGTCCCGACGGCGTCCTGCCCGTCCGGGCGCTTGTACTCGACCACCTGCCCTTCCTTGTCGAGCAGCGTCTGCACCATCGCCTTGGGCAGCCGCGTCCGCATGAGCTCGGCCGAGCTGCCGCGGGTGCCGATGACCAGCTTGCCCTCGTCGGTCATCAGATAGACGCTCTTCGGGTCGTCGGCGGCGAGCCGCTGCAGCATGTCGCCCACCGAGCGCAGGTTCACCTTGGCGACCAGGGCGCCGAGGAACCGCCCGTCCGCCTCGCGCACCGGCACCGCCAGCACGACCGCGGCCTTGCCCACCCCCGCGTCCCAGTACGCGTCGCCCACGAACGCGTCGCCGGTGCGGAGCCCGTTCAGCCGATCCGGCGGGACCTGCATGGCGGTGGTCCGGCCGACGCTCGTCGCTCCCGTGCGTCCCCGCGCGTCCGCGACCAGCAGGGCCTCGCACCCGGTGCAGCGCTCGCGCACGGAGTTGAGATAGTCGCGCAACCGGGCCACCGCCTGGCCGCCCGCCGCCCCCGGCCGGACCTTGGCGAGATTCTCGGACAGGACAAAGGAGCCCGCGGCCACGCGCAGATCGGATAGGCGCTCGTCCAGCCACACGTCGGCCTGGCGCGCCGCCTCGGAGCTCACGCTGCGGAGCTCCTGCGCGACCGTGTCGCTGAGCGACGGCTGCTCGTGGCGGAACGAGGAGAGGATCGCAACCGTCGGGATCAGGGTCGCGAGCAAGGCGAGCGCCAGGAGCCTGCTGCGCAGGCTGTTCAGGTGCAGGGCGCGGAGCGAGCGTGCGAGGGTCTCTTGCCAGGGGCTCACGGTCTGGGCCGGTTCTTGAGTACTGCAAGATTCACCTGTGGCGGCCACACCACGCAAGTGAGGCAGCCAACGGGCCCCCCCTTCGTGTGACGCCGTCCACGCCCCTCAGGGTATTCGTCTTTAAAGGCTGCGGTATGCCTTCCTCATGTCTCAAGCGAGGTGCCCGATGACCGTCCTCGGCCCGCTTGCCCTGTCGGCGCTCTTTCTTATCACCGCTCAACCGCTCGGAGCCCAGCTCATTTCCATCAAGACGCTCCCCGTCGCCCAGGGCGATCAGTTCGACGTGTTCCCGTCGCTGAATCAGGGCATGGGAGGCGTCTCGATCGCACTCCCCGACACGCTGCTCGATCCGTTCCGCAACCCCGCCAAGGGGGGCCGCCTCTCGACCCCGCGCTTCTTAGGGTCGCCCATCGTCTACGGGGTCTCGAACAACGCTGGCGGCGGGCGCACGCTGCCCGTCGCGGCCATCGCGCCCCTGGGCTCCTGGTTCGGCGCGCTGTCGCTCGCGGTCCAGGAGGTCGACCCGAGCACACCGCCGGGGTCGGTGCTGATGGGGCCCCCGCCGCCGGGGGTGGTGGTGCAGGGTCCGCTTCCCATCGTCGTGACGCCGCCCCCGCCCGAGTCACACGGCAATGCGTACGTGTTCGCCCTCATTGGCAAGACGCTGCCGCAGGAGAAGGTCTCGCTGGCGGCGAGCTTCTCCTGGGCGCGGCTCAACGTGATGGACGGCGTCGACCTCCTCTACCCCGGCAGTCAGAGCATCAACCAGTTCGGGCACGAGGTGGACATGCGGGCGGGGCTGCTCAAGGAATGGGCGGGCGACCGCGCGCTCGACGCGGTCGTGCTCCATAACCACTTTGGCATGTCGCAGGACGTGAGCTATCTCGACCTGTTCTGGGATCCCGGGACGCAGAGCGTGCAGCAGCGTCCGCGCGTCGACCACGAGCTCGATCGCACCGACACTTGGGGACTCGCGCTGCAGTATACACGCCCGCTCACGGCGTCGGGGTGGCGGATCGGCTGGCTCGCGACCGGGAACCTGATGTCACACCCGAAAATCCCGAACTACGCGCTGATGAACATCCCCCGCGACCCCGGACACTCGCATGCCTACCAGGTCGGCGTCGGCGTGGCACGCGTCAGCGGCCCCGCGACGTTCGGGCTCGACGCCGTGTACGAGCCGATCTGGAGCGACACCTGGGCGGCCGCAGCGGCGCCGACCGCGACCAGCGCGGGCGACACGATCCCGGTGGGCGGCAGGACGATCGAGAACCGGTTCCACTTCTCCAATTTCCAGTTTCGCATGGGGATCGGTCGTGACATCGTGCTGAGCGGCCGGCCGCGGGGGGCGACGTGGCAGCTGGGTCTCGCCGCGCGCACGGTGCACTACTGGCTGGTCCAGAGCGACTTCGTGCAGAGCGCTGTCCGCCCGCAAAAGGAGTGGTGGGTCGAATGGACGCCTACCTGGGGCATCACCCTGTGGTTTCCGGAGCTGGAGCTGCACTACCACGGGCGGGTCACCAAGGGCACCGGGCGTCCCGGCACCCAGAGCACGCCGACGTTCCTAGCGGACGCGGCGGGTGTGCGCTCCGGCGAGTTGTTGGTCGCGCCGGACGGCCCCATCACGCTGCAGGGCGTGAGCGTCGTCACGCATCAGATCTCGCTCTCTTTGCCGCTGCACTGAGCGAGCACGTCGAGGAGGGACTCGTGCCACGGACCATCGTTGCAATCTGCTGCGGCCTGCTCGCGCTGGGCGCGGGGTGCGAGCGGACGGGAGCCCCGACCGGGCCAGCGCTCGACGCACAGCTGCGCCAGGATATCGCGCGCTGGGGAGTGATCCCGATCGGGCCGATGCCGGCCCAGCCGGCGGCGCTCGTCGACCTCGGTCAAGCGCTCATGTTCGACAAGATCCTGAGTGGCAATCGCGACGTGGCGTGCGCCACCTGCCACCACCCGTCGACCCATGAGGGCGATGGCCTGTCGCTGTCCATCGGGACCGGGGGCACAGGTCTGGGACCCTCGCGCACCCTGCGCCCGGGACGCCAGTTCGTGCGGCGCAACGCGCCGTCGCTGCTCAACGACGGGCTCGGGTTGTCGTACCTGTTCTGGGACGGCCGGATTACGCGCTTTGGTAACAGCTTCAACGGAGGGCCACCCCAGGGGCTGCCGGGAGGCCAGCCGGACGTCCTCAGCGGGCAGGCCATGCTTCCGGTGCTGGACCGCCGCGAGATGCGCGGCGAGCCGGGGGACCACGACGTGTTCGGCGCACCGAACGAGCTGGCCGCCATCGCCGACAGCGATTCGGCGGCCGTGTGGCGGGCGATCATGCAGCGCGTCCTGGCCATCCCCGAGTACGCCGCCATGTTCCACCGCGCGTTCCCGGATTTTCCGACGATCGGGCTCCCCGAGCTCCGCTTCCAGCAGGCGGCACAGGCGTTGGCGGCGTTCCAGATGTCGGCGCTCACCAAGACCGACTCGCCATTTGATCGCTACCTGGACCACGACGACGCGGCGTTGACTGTCCAAGAGAAGCGGGGCGCGAGCCTGTTTTTCGGCAAGGCGTTGTGCTCGACATGCCACAACGGGCCGCTACTGGGCGGGACGGGCTTCGCGAACGCCGGCGTGCCGCAGCTCGGGCCCGGGACCCCCGAGTCTCCGCCCCTCGACCGCGGCCGCGGCGACCTCCCGACTCAGAACTTCTATCAGTTCGCGTTCCGCGTGGCGCCGCTGCGCAACGTCGAGCTCACGGCCCCGTACATGCACGACGGCGCGTTCCCGACGCTCGAAGCCGTGCTGCGCCACTACAATGACGTGCCGCTCGCGCTCCAGACGTACGACCCCTCGCAGCTCCAGCCTTCGCTGCGCGCCACCTACCACGGCGATGCCGCGACCACCGATTCCGTGCTCCGAACGCTCGACTTCCGGTTGCAGACACCGCTCCATCTCACGGACGACGAGCTGGCCGACCTCGTGGCCTTTCTCAAGTCGCTGACGGATCCGTCGGCCCGGGACTTGAGCGCGCTGGTCCCGACCGCGGTACCGAGCGGGCTGCCGGTGCCGCGGTGACGCGGCCCCCCCTCAGTGCCAGAGGTGCCAGACCGTGTAGATCAGCAGCCCGACCAGCCCACCGACGAGCGTACCGTTGATGCGCACGAACTGCAGGTCGCGTCCGACGGCCAGCTCGAACCGCCGCGCCGTCGCCTCCGGGTCCCAGCCGGCGACGGTCTGGGCGATCAGGTCGCCGATCTCGTGCCGGTAGCGCTCCACCACGGAGGCCGTGAGGTCGATGACCAGGTCGTCGAGCTCGGCGAGCAGGGCGTCGTTCGCGAGCAGGGCCGCGCCGAACTCGCTGAGGCCGCGCTCGAGCGGTCCGGGCGCCGCGCCGTCCGCCCGGGTAGCGTAGGCGACGATGGCGCGCCGCATCGCCTCCCACAGCCGGGCGGACAGGTCGGCGATGGCGGGATCGGCGAGCCATTCCTGCTTGAGCGCTTCCGCCCGGGCGATGACGTCGGGGGCGTGCTGCAGGCGGTCGACGAAGTCCCGTAGCGCGGTATCGAACGCCGCGCGCAGCGGGTGATCCGGCCGGGCGCCGATGTCCCGCAGCAGTCCCTCGACGGTGACGATGATGCGCTGGTAGATCTGGTCGTCCACCACGCCCGGCACCCACCACGGACTCTCGGCCCGCACCTTTTCGCGAATCACGTCGCGGTTGTCGTGCACCGCCTGGGCGGCGAAGCGCACGGCCTCGTTGAGCAGCCCCTGGTGGCGGTCGTCCGCCAGCACCAGCGCCAGCGTCTTGCCGAGCGTGGGCGCCACCTGCGTGGCCTGCAGCCGGGCGCTCACGACCTGGTGCACCAGGGCGCGGACGTCGGCGTCGGGCAGGGTGTCGAGCGTCTTCGCGACGCCGCTCGCGACCTGGCGCGCGATCCGCCGGCCGTGCTCCGGGTCGGCGAGCCACCGGGCGGCGCGCTCCGCGGGACGCACCGCACGCAGGTTGGCGGCGACCACCTCGCGCGACAGGAAGTGACTCTGCACGAAGGTCCCCAGGATCCGGCCGATCCGCTCCTTGCGGGTGGCCACGATGGCGGTGTGCGGGATCGGGAGACCCAGGGGATGGCGGAACAAGGCCGTCACGGCGAACCAGTCCGCCAGGCCGCCGACCAGCGACGCTTCCGCCGTGGCGCGCACGTACCCGAGCCACGGGTACCGTCCCTCGTACAGGCTCGCCCCGACGAACACCACCGCCGCGAGCGCGAGCAGGCCGGTGGCCTGTCGCTTCATCGCGTCGAGCTGCGCCTGCCGGACGGCATCGTCCGGCCGCGACCACGGGGACGGGGGGGCCGTCATGTCACCGACTAAGATAGCGCTGACGCCCGCGTGGCTTTTCCCCGAGCCGTCACAGGTCGAGCTCCCACGTCTCCGAGACGAGCGCCTTGCCGAAACTGTGGTTCCGCTCCTTGCGCACCACCCGAAAGCCGGCCGCCTGATACAGCCGCCGCGCGGCGCGCAGCTCGCTCTGGGTCCAGAGCATGAGCTTGCGGTAGCCCGCCTGGCGGGCGAAGCGCACGCACTCGTCGACCAGGCGGGTCCCGAGGCCCGACCCACGGGCCTGTGGCTCGACCAGCAGCAAGCGCAGTTGGGCGACGGTGCCCGATCGCGCCGCGAGGAACACCGATCCCACGACCGTGCCGTCCCGTTCCGCGATCCAACAGCGCTCCCGTGTCGGGTGGAAGCGTTGAACGAACCGCGCCACGATCTCCGCGACCAAGGCCTCGAACTGTGCGTCGTAGCCGTACTCGCGTGCGTACACCGCGCCGTGGCGGTGCACCACCCAGCCCATGTCGCCCGGCTGCGGGGGGCGGAGCAGATACGCGGCGGCGGGCGGCGGGCCGTCGCGGAGCAGCCGCTCGATCGTATCCATCGCGGCGATGACGCGGGCCTGCGCGGCGGAGGCCAGGCCGGCGAGCATCGCGGCCACCTCGTCGTGCGAGCGGGCGTCGAGTGGGGCGAACGCCTTGCGCCCCGTCGCCGTGAGGGCGAGGTGGCTCCGGCGCCCGTCGGCCGCGGACCGTGTCCGGGTGACCAGGGCGCGCTTCTCGAAGCCGCGCAGGATGCGGCTCAGGTAGCCCGCATCGAGATCCAGGTCGCGGCCCAGCTCGGTGGCCGTCGGCTGCTCGCGGTGCGCCAGCTCGTACAGGACGCGCACCTCCGTCAGCGACATCGGACTGTCGTACGCCCCGCGCCGCAGCAGGCCGATCTGCCGCGTGTAGAACCGGTTGAAGCGGCGCGCCGCCTCCACCCGCCGCTCCAGCTCCCGCGACCCCATGCCGCCAATGTCCGGTCAATAGTTGACGCTGTCAAGTACTTCCCTCGTTCCCCGCCCTGCGTAGATTCCGGTCACGCCCATGGCCGCTTCCCCGACACCCGACACCCGACCGCCCAAGAAGACCATCACGCCGGGCGCCTGGCAGGAAGCCCGCGGTCTGATCTACGCGCACCGCGGCCGCCTCGGCCTCGGGCTCGCGCTGCTGCTCGTGAATCGCCTCGCCGGTCTCGTCCTGCCCGCGTCGTCCAAGTGGGTGATCGACCGGGTCATCGGGCAACACCACCCCGAGCTGCTGCTCCCCCTCGCCCTCGCCGCCGGCGCCGCCACCCTCGTGCAGGCGCTGACGGGGTTCGCCCTGTCGCAGGTGCTCGGCGTCGCCGCGCAGCGCGCAATCACCGACATGCGGCGCACGGTGCAGGCGTACGTCCTGCGCTTGCCCATCAGCTACTTCGACTCGACCAAGAGCGGCATCCTCATCTCCCGCATCATGAGCGACGCCGAGGGCATCCGCAATCTGGTCGGCACCGGCCTGGTGCAGCTCGTGGGCGGCCTGGTGACGGGGGCGATCGCGCTGGGCGTCCTGTTCTACCTGAACTGGCGGCTCACCCTGATCGCGATCCTCATCCTGGCCTGTTTCGGCGGCGGGATGGCGTACGCGTTCACCAAGCTGCGTCCCCTGTTCCGCGAGCGCGGCAAGCTCAACGCCGACGTGACCGGGCGGCTGGGCGAAACGCTCGGCGGCATCCGCATCGTCAAGGCCTACCGGGCCGAGCGCGGCGAGCGTCTCGTGTTCACGCGCGGGGCGCACACCCTGTTCCGCAACATCGCCGCCACGATGACCGGGGTCTCCGGGGTCGGCGCGTTCGCGACGCTTATCGTCGGGGCGATCGGCATCCTCATGATCCTCGAGGGCGGGCACGCCATTCTCTCCGGGACGATGACGCTGGGCGACTTCTTCATGTACGGCGTCTTCATCGGCCTGGTGGCGCTGCCGCTCATCAACATCGCGTCGATCGGCACGCAGATCACGGAGGCGTTCGCGGGCCTGGACCGGATCCGCGAGATCCGGCGGCTCACCACCGAGGACGCCGGGGACGGCGCCCGCCCGCCCCTCGGCGAGGTGGTGGGCGACGTCCGGTTCGAGGACGTGAGCTTCGAGTACGTCCCCGGCCGGGACGTGCTCAAGCACGTGTCGTTCCACGCGCCCGCTGGCTCCACCACGGCCCTCGTCGGGTCCTCGGGCGCGGGCAAGAGCACGCTAATCAGTCTGGTGCTCACCTTCAGCCGACCCAGGGCGGGACGCATTCTCGTGGACGGGCGGGATCTCGACCACGTGCGACTCGCCGACTACCGGCGCCAGCTGGGCGTCGTGCTGCAGGACAACTTCCTGTTCGACGGCACGATCGCGGAGAATATCGCCTTCGCCCGTCCGCACGCCACGCGCGAGGAGATCGAGGAGGCGGCGCGGATCGCCCACTGCGACGAGTTCGTGCGCCGGTTCGAGCACGGCTACGACACGGTCGTGGGCGAGCGGGGGGTGAAGCTCTCGGGCGGGGAGCGCCAGCGCGTGTCGATCGCCCGCGCGATCCTCGCCGATCCCCGCATCCTCATCCTCGACGAAGCCACCTCCAGCCTGGATTCGGAGAGCGAGGCCGCGATCCAGGACGGGCTGCGCACCCTGCGGCGCGGCCGGACCACGTTCGTGATCGCCCACCGCCTCTCCACGATCCGCAGCGCGGACCAGATCCTGGTGATGGAAGGCGGTGAGATCGTCGAGCGCGGCACCCATCCCGAGCTGCTCGCCAAGCACGGGCGTTATCGCCAGCTGTACGACAAGCAGTACCGGTTCGAGCAGGACCGGTTCGTCAACCCCGGCGAGGACTTCACGCCCGAGCCCGAGACGCCGGTGGCGGCTCCTCCCCTCGGACCGCCCACCCGGCTCTGAGCCGGCGCCATCTGGCGCCCGCGCCCGGACGGTCCTACACTAGCGCATGCCCCTGATCGACACGAATCATCAGCGCGCCGCCCTGCTGGTGCTGCTGCTCGGCCTCGCCCTGGTCATCGCGCTCACGCCGTACGCCACGGGCCTCCTGGGAATTCCGGTGTTGTACGCCGTGTTCGCTCCCCTGCACGACTGGCTGGGGATGCGCGTCCGCCCCCGCCTCGCGGCCAGCCTCGTCGTCACGCTCGCGCTGTTCCTGATCGTCGTGCCCGGCGTGTCGTTCGCCGGTCTCATTGTGAACCAGGCACAGGAGATCGCCGCCGGCGTCATACGAAATCCGCTGCTCGGTCGCCTCCGGGAGCTGCGGCTGGGCGGCATCGATCTGGGGCCCCGCCTCGCGGACCTGGGCACGACCGTCGTCGGCTGGGTCGGCTCGTCCGCGTTCGGGCTGGTCGGCACCGCCACCCGGCTTGCCCTCAATCTCACCATCTCGCTGTTCGGCCTGTTCTATCTGCTGCTACAGCCGGGCGAGACGTGGGAGGCCGTCCAGCCGTACATCCCGTTCTCGGCCAAGAACACGGAGAAGCTGCGCCAGCGGTTCCGCGACGTCACCACCGCCACGATCGTCGGGACCGGCCTCACGGCGGCGATCCAGGGCGGCCTCGTGGGGCTGGGGTTCTGGCTGACCGGACTGCCCAACGCGGTGTTCTGGGGCGTGGTCACGATGGTGTTCGCGATCCTGCCCGTGGTCGGCAGCGGCTTGGTCTGGGGGCCCGGCGCGCTCGCGCTGATGATCGGTAACCACGCCCTGGCCGGGGTGCTGCTGGCGCTGGGTGGCATCGTCATCGTCGGGAACGTGGACTACGTGATCCGGCCGCGCGTGTTCCGCCGCTGGGCCAACATCCATCCCCTCGTCACGCTGATCGGCGCGCTCGCCGGCGTGCCGTACTTCGGCATCCTCGGCCTGTTGATCGGACCGCTCGCCCTGTCGTACTTCTTCGAGTTGATCAAGATGTACGGCGAGGAGTATCTCGGATAACAGGACCCACCGGAAAATCCCGCCGCATCCTGTCGCCCGCGCGGCACGCGCGGGCCTTCGCTTTTTCCTGGCGCCCTTTATCTTGCGAACACCGCCATGCGGCTTTCCCTGCGGTTCGTGCTGCCCCTGTTCCTTGCGCTCGGCGCCTTCGCATACGCGGCGGTGCCGCTGGTGGACAGGCTCACCCTCCAATGGTTCGTGCGGGACCTGGACATCCGCGCCAGCCTGATCGCCAGCACTGTGCAGGAGCCGCTCCAGGATCTGATCCAGACGGGCAAGCGGACCCGGATGCTCGCGTTCTTCGATCGGATCACTACGGATGAGCGCCTGTTCGCGATGGGGTATTGCCCCTCCACTGCGGGTCAACCGGTGATCACGTCGACGCTGCCCTCCCAGATCCGGTGCTCGGACCTGGAAAGGTTCTCGGGCTTCTCGGGGCACCTGTTGGAGAGCGCCACGGGCCCGCTGCTCGTCTCGGTGCGGCCGCTGGAAGCCGCGGGAGTGCCGGTCGGAAACCTCGTCGTCGTCCACGACATGAGCTTCATCGCGCGCCGCAGCGCGGAGACGCGGAAGTATCTGTATCTGTTCTTCGTCGGCCTGGGAGCCACGGTGGCGCTGATCACGGTCGTCATCGCCCAGCTCAGCTGGCGCGGCTGGGTCCAGGGGCTGCGAGCGCTGCTGCGGGGCGAGGGGCTGCTGCGGCCGTCCGACGGACGGAGCGTGGGCGACCTGCCGGAGCTGCGGCCCATCGCCAGCGATCTGCGCTCTCTGATCCGGGACCTCGAGGCGGATCACCGCTCGCGTGACGAAGACCAGCTCGCTTGGACGCCCGACACGTTGCGCGCCATCCTGCGCACCGATCTGCCCGGGCACGACGTGATGGTGGTCTCGAACCGCGAGCCATACATCCACGTCCGGCGGGGCGACATCATCGCGCTGTGGCAGCCCGCGAGCGGGCTGGTGACCGCCATGGAGCCGATCATGCGCGCCTGCTCGGGCACCTGGATCGCGCACGGCGGCGGCTCCGCCGACCGGGAGGTGGTGGACGAGCACGATCACGTGCCGGTGCCGCCGGAGCAGCCGGCCTACCAGCTGCGCCGCGTCTGGCTGACGCCCGAGCAGGAAGCGGGCTACTACTACGGCTTCGCGAACGAAGGCCTGTGGCCGTTGTGCCATAACGCGCACGTGCGTCCGATTTTCCGCACGTCCGATTGGGAGCAGTACGCGACCGTCAACCGCGCGTTCGCCCAGGCCGTGGTCGAGGAAGCGAGCTCGCCCGACCCCATCGTGCTGGTCCAGGACTACCACTTCGCACTGCTGCCCCGGATGATCCAGGAGCAGCTGCCGGACGCGACGATCGTGTCCTTCTGGCACATTCCCTGGCCGAACCCGGAGGCGTTCGCGATCTGTCCCTGGCGCGAGGAGCTGCTCGACGGTCTGCTGGGCTCGAGCATTCTCGGGTTCCACACGCAGTTTCATTGCAACAACTTCGTCGACACCGTCGACCGCCTGCTGGAGGCGCGGGTGGACCGCGAGATGTTCACCGTCTCCTACCGCAGCAAGCTGACGGCCGTCAAGCGCTACCCGATCTCGATCGAATGGCCGCCGTCCCCCGCCCTGCTCGGCAAGCCGGTCGAGCCCTGCCGGCTCGCCGTGCGCCAGCGTCACGGGCTGCCCGCGGAGCAGGCACTCGGGGTGGGAGTCGACCGCCTCGACTACACGAAGGGCATCGAGGAGCGGCTGCGTGCCGTCGAGCGGCTGCTGGAGATGGAGCCGCAATGGGTCGGCAGGTTCACCTTCATCCAGATCGCGGCGCCCACGCGCAACCGCATCGAGCAGTACCAGGAATACGAGACGCGCGTGCGCGCCATGGCGACGCGCATCAACGAGCGCTTCGCCGGCGCCCCCTATCCGCCGATCGTGCTGCTCGTGGAGCATCACCAGCCGCAGGACATCTACGAGTACTATCGGGCCGCGGACGTCTGCATGGTCACGAGCCTGCACGACGGCATGAACCTCGTGGCCAAGGAATTCGTGTCGGCGCGCGACGACGAGCGCGGCGTGCTGATCCTGAGCCAGTTCACCGGGGCGGCGCGAGAGCTGCCGGAGGCGATCATCGTCAACCCGTACGACACGGATCAATGCGCGGCCGCGCTCCACATCGCCCTGGCCATGCCCGCGGCGGAGCAGCGCGCCAGGATCCGGTTGATGCGCGGACTGATCCAGGAGTTCAACGTGTATCGCTGGGCCGGGCGCATGTTGATCGACGCGGCGGGCATGCGGCGCCGCGTTCGTCTGTTGGACCGGGCTGCGACTCCGGAACGACTCTCGCGCCGTGCCGCCGGCCGCGAAGCGAGCCGCACAAAATGAAGCCGCCAGCGCCCCGGCCGGACTGGGCATACTTCTTCGACATCGACGGCACGCTGGTGGACATCGCGGAGGCACCCGGCGGGTCGGGCTCGGACGGCCACCTGCGGCAGCTCATCGTGGATCTGTCTCAGGCGGCGGGCGGCGCAGTCGCCCTCATCAGCGGTCGCTCGATCGCAGACATCGACCGGCTCGTCCCCGGTGTGCGCCTCCCCGCGGCAGGGCAGCACGGCGTCGAGCGGCGCGACGCCGCCGGGCGAATCTCCCGCCACGCGTCGCCGTCACCCCAGCTCGATGCCGTCCGCGAGGGACTCGCGGCCGCGGTAGCCCGTCATCCCGGCTTGCTGCTCGAAGACAAGGGACTGTCCCTGGCGCTGCATTACCGCCGGGCGCCACGCCTGGCGGGCTATGCGCACCGGCTGGCCCGCTCGCTGCTGGTCGGCAACGGCGGGACGTTTTGCATCCAGGCCGGCAAGCGGGTCGTCGAGATCAAGCCTGCGGGCAAGGACAAGGGCGCGGCGGTGCTCGAATTCATGCACGAGGACCCGTTCCGCGGCCGGATTCCGGTGTTCGTGGGTGACGACTCCACCGATGAGTACGGCTTTGCGACCGTCAATCGCCTGCGCGGCCATTCGGTGAAGGTCGGGCCGGGACGAACGCAGGCGCGCTGGCGTTTGCGGGATGTCGGCGCCGTGCGCGCGTGGCTGCGGCAAGGCGCGCGGGGAGCGGCCCCATGAGCTCGCTCGATCTCGCCCTGGTGGGGAACGGGACGCTCGGCGCGCTGGTGAACCCGCTGGGCGAGATCGTGTGGGCGTGCTTCCCGCGCTTCGACGGGGACCCCCTCTTCTGTACGCTGCTACGCGATCGGACGCCGGACGCCGATTTCGGCTTCTGGACGCTCGAGCTGCTCGACTACGCCCGGGCAGAGCAGGAATATCTGGTCAACACACCGATTCTCGTGACCCGGCTGTACGACCACAGCGGGGGTGCGGTGGAGCTCACGGATTTCGCTCCCCGTTTCCGCCAGTATGGGCGCGAGTTCTGCCCCATGATGCTGGTCCGGCGGGTGAAGCGACTCGCCGGGAGTCCCCGCATCCGCGTGCGCCTCCGCCCGGCCCGCGACTACGGACGCGAGCGTCCGGCCATCACCTGCGGCTCGAACCACATCCGGTACGTCAGCCCCGACGTCGTGGTACGGCTTACGACGGACGCCCCGGTGACGGCGGTGGTGGAGGAGAATGCCTTCTTCTTGGAGCATGCCGTCACGCTGCTGCTCGGGCCGGACGAGACCGTCCAGGGCGCGGTCGCGGACGTCGGAACCCATTTCCTCGACGAGACGGCCACGCACTGGCGCGAGTGGGTCCGCTCGCTCGCCATTCCGTTCGAGTGGCAGGACGCCGTGATCCGCGCGGCGATCACGTTGAAGCTCAACGTGTACGAGGACACCGGGGCCATCATCGCCGCGGTGACGACGTCGATTCCGGAAAACGCGGGGAGCCCGCGGAACTGGGATTACCGTTACTGCTGGCTGCGGGACGCCTACTTCGTGATCAACGCGCTCAACCGCCTCGGCGCCACCCACACAATGGAGCGCTACCTCGGCTACATCCTCAACATCGTGGCCGACGGCGCAGACGGGCGGCTGAAGCCCGTGTACGGCGTGAGCGGGCACTCGGTCACGGACGAGCGGGAGGTCGATACCCTGCCCGGCTACCGCGGCTTCGGCCCGGTCCGCATCGGCAATCAGGCGTACCGGCAGGTTCAGCACGATGTGTACGGCTCGGCGATCCTGGCTGCGACGCACGTGTTCTTCGATCGCCGGCTGGTGCAGCGGGGAGGCGAGGTCTTGTTTCGCCGGCTCGAAGCACTGGGCGAGCGCGCCGCCCAGCTGTTCGATCAACCCGATGCCGGCATCTGGGAGCTGCGCGGAGCGGCGCGCGTGCACACCTCCTCCAGCGTGATGTGCTGGGCCGGATGCGATCGCTTGGCCCGAATCGCCTCCCACCTCGGCCTCGCCGATCGCGCGGCATATTGGCGCGAGCAGGCGGCCCGTATCCACCAGGTGATCGAGCAGCGCGCCTGGAGCCCGAAACGCGACAGCTTCGTGGCCACGTTCGACGGCGAGGCACTCGATGCCAGCCTGCTGCGGCTGAACGAGCTGGGCTTCCTCTCGGACGACGACCCCCGATTCGCCGCCACCGTACGGGCCATCGGGCGCGAGCTGAAGCGCGGCGACTTCGTCTTCCGGTACGTCGAACAGGACGACTTCGGCGCACCCGAGAATGCGTTCCTCGTGTGCACGTTCTGGTACATCAACGCGTTGGCCGCGCTGGGGCAGCGGGACGAGGCGCGCGCCCTGTTCGAGACCGTGCTCGCCTGCCGCAACCGCCACGGCCTGCTCGCCGAGCACGTCGACCCGCGCACCCTGGAGCAGTGGGGCAACTTCGTGCAGACCTACAGTATGGTCGGCCTCATCGGCTCGGCGATCCGGCTGTCGCGGCGGTGGGACCAGGCGTTCTGACGGTGGCGCGGTGGGTCAGGCGACGCGCCGTCCGGTCGGCGCGCGCCCGCGGCCATCGCCGCAAACGCCCCTCGATCTCCGCCACACCGAAGCGGCGTGGGCCGAGAATCGCCGGGACGAATTCAAGCTGCTCGACGGGAGGGGCACGCCCGGGACAGAGGCCGGGGACCCTACCACTTGTCCACGTGCTGCTTCAGCCCCTCGAGCCCCGCCTTGGTAGTCAACAGGATCAGCCGGTCACCCGCTTCGAGCACCGTTTCGGGACGCGGCGCCATCATGTGCTCACCCCGGATGATCGTGAAGATCTGCGTGTTGTCGCCGAACTTGCCGTGGTCCGTGCCCAGGGGCTTCCCCCGGTAAGGACTGTCAGGCCGCAGCACGCCGATGACGAGACGCCGGTCGCCGGGAAGCTCGACGGGGATGCCGGCCCGCAACAGGGACAGCAGATCAACCTGTCCCACGTCCGCCGGATTGAGCACCCGGCGCTCCTTGAGGATGCGAAGCGCGATTCTCAGGTGCTCTGAGTGGTGCGCTGGCGAATCGGCGCGTGTCGGCACCTGGGCTTCGTAGAGGCTCTGGAACGAGCAGGGTGTACCCCCCGGTCATCTCGGTGACCATCATCAGGCTCGCCACGGGGACGTGGGCGGCTCCGGCGAACACGGCCGCCGTCCCGACGATCACGAAGGGCGCCGCCGGCTGGTGGGTCAGGCTGGCCAGCAGACCGCCCAGCATGGCGCCGACGAACAGCGTCGGCGCGAACACGCCACCGGATCCGCCCGACGAGATGGTCAGACTCATCGCGAGCGGTTTGGCGAATACCAGGGTGAGGAGGGTGACCACGGCCAGCCGGCCATCGATGGCCTCCTGCATCCACCCGTACCCGCCCCCGATCACCTGCGGACAGAGCAGCGCCAGCGCCCCCATCAGCAGCCCGCCGAGGGCCGGCTTCCACTCCGGCGGGAGCTTGAGCCAACGGAACCCGTCGCGTGTGCCGTAGAACACGACCGGCATGATCGTCGCGACGACGCCCGCCCCGACGCCGAGGACCAGGTACCAGCCGTTGTCGAGTGGCTGCGGCAGCGTCAGGTGCCCGGGGACGCGGAACAGGGGCCGCCACCCCACGAAGAATCCGTTGATCGCGTACGCCACCACCGACGCCAGCATCGCCAGGAGCAGCGCGCCCGACTCGAATTCCATGTCGGCATACAGGACCTCGATGGCGAAGAGCGCGGCGCCCACCGGAGATCGAAAGATCGCGGCGATGCCGGCGGCCATCCCCACCAGGAGGAGCAGGCGGCGCTCGGCTCCGGTCCGCCCCATCGCGCTGGCGTACCACGACCCGAGCCCCGCCGCGGCGAGCGCGATCGGTCCCTCTCGGCCGGCGGAGCCGCCCGAGCCGATCGTGATGGCGGACCCGAGCAGCTTGATCGGCGTGACCCGGGCGCGCAGGACCCCGTCGGCGCGGTGAAAGGCCTGCACGACGGTGTCGGTCCCGTGTCCTTCCGTCTCGGGCGCGAGCCGCTGCACCAGGAACCCGACGATCAGTCCGCCCAGCGCCACCACCACCGGCACCAACCACAGGCCGTGGGGTCCGATGACCTCCCGGAGCACACCTCCTTCGTCCGGGAGACCCGGGGGGCGGTAGCCCGCCAGTCGCTCCAGGAACAGCCAGTTCGCGCCGCGTAGCAGGTAGGTGAACACCTGGGCGGCGGCGGCGCCCGCGACACCGAGCACCACCGCGTCGACGATCAAACGTTGCTGGCGCCCGAGTCGCATGATGCCCGAGCCCAGGGTCTTGAGGACCGCGCGATGGCGCACCTTACGCCTCATCCGAGAAGAAAAACCGCGCCTTCACGTCGGTTGCCTCCATGGCGCGGACCAAGCGATCCACTACCCGGCGGATCCTGCGAACCTCGACGACCGGCATTTCCGCGAGCGCGTGCAGCAGACGACCCTGGGCCGCGTCGGGGGCGTCGGCCGCGACGGCCGTCCCCCGCTTGGTCAACACCACGCGCACCACGCGCCGGTCGGGGCGCTCTCGGACACGGCGCACCAGTCCCCGTTTCTCCAGTCGGTCGAGCAGGATGGAAATGCTGCTCTGGTGCACGGCCAGGGATGTGGCCAATTGCCCCACCGTCAGGGGCCCACCTTGTCGCAGCGTCTTGAGCGCCCAGAGTTGCGGACCGGTGAGCGCGTAGGCAGCGAGGACTTCCTGCGAATAGGCGTGGAGCGCCTTCACGATGCGCCGCAGCCCCTGCACGATCTGCGCCGTGTCTCCCCCCGAAGACCCTGCCCGCGCCGTCCTCGCCACGCTGCGGCACCCTCCCATGAAAGTTATATTGATATCAATACTACAGCCGCCAATATACAATCGCGGCCGACCTGCCGGCGAGGCTCCGGCCTATGGCGGGGGGGGTGGGACGGCCTCGACTCGCCGGCGTGAGGTGACGCGCTGCGCGGCAAGCGCCAGGGCCACCCCGTTGGTCCAACCGAAGCCGTCCTGCGTGGGATACTCGCCGCCGCCGGCCCGCCGCTGCAGGTCGACGACATCGTACTTCTCCGTCATCTTGCCCGTCGCCTGATACGTGTGCCGGTTGAGGGCGAGCCACCGGTCGCGCGCTCGATCGGCGAGGTCGGCCCGCCCGTAGCGGCGTACCCCCTCGATCGCCAGCCACTCCAGGGGCGCCCACCCGTTCGGGGCGTCCCATTGCTGCCCCGAGGCGATCAGCGTCGGCACGAACCCGCCCGGCTTCAGGAAATCCCGCTCCAGCCGCGCCGCCACCGCGCGTCCCTGCTCGGGGGTGGCGAGCCCGAAGTACAGCGGAGCCGCGGCCGCGATGGTGGGGCGATCCGTCACGCGCGCGCCGCTCTGCCACCGGACGTCGTAAAAAAATCCTGCGCCGGGGTCGTACGTGGCGGTGACGAGCGCACGGCGCCGGTCCTCGGCGGCTCGGGTGAACCGGTCCGCGACCTCCCGGTCGCCCGGCCGCCCGCGCACCCGGCGCAGTGCCGCGATCGTCACCTCGGCGTGATAGAGGAGACTGTTCAAGTCCACCGGGACGAGCTCGGTCGTTTCGAGCGTCCGCAGATCCTTCGGATCGCGCATCCAGCGGCTCGAGAAGTCCCAGCCGCTTTCGGCCGTGGCCCGCACGTTCCGATACAGCGCCTCGCGTTGCCCCTCGGGCAGCGTCTGCGCCAGCTCGTAGTCGGGGCGATACGACTCGGGCCGCGGCTCGGCGCGATCGTCCCAGTAGCGATTCAAGAGCGATCCGTCGGCCAGCCGGACCACGCGGGCGTATGCCCCAGCCGGCGCGACGCGCTCCGCGCCATCCATCCAGAAGGCGTGCTCCGCCTCCAGGGCGTCGAGGTAGCGCAGCGCCCGGGCGGTATCGGTGGCCGCCGCGTACAGCCCGACCATGGCGGCGAAGAACGGCGGCTGACTGCGGCTGAGATAGTACGTGCGGTTGCCGTTGGGGATGTGGCCGATCGTCTCGACCAGGTGGGCAAAGTTGTCGAGCATGCTGCGCACCAGGTCGGTGCGGCCGCTCGCGACCAGCCCCAGCATCGTGAAGTAGGAGTCCCAGTAGTAGATCTCGCGGAACCGGCCGCCGGGGACGATGTACGGGCGCGGCAGCGGGATCAGCGACGAGCGCGCGTCCGCCATGTCGGGCGGCCGCGTGAGCACCGGCCACAGCGCCCGGATGTGGTCTTCCATGGTCCGGGCGCGGGTGGTGTCGACCGCGACGCCTTCCCCGACCGGCCGGGGCAGCTGGAACTGCCGCTCCACGAACGCCCGCAGATCGAATCCCGCGACGCCGCGGGCGGAGTCGTAGCGGGCGGCGATCACGCTCGGTGGGAAGAGCGGCCGGGCGTCGACGAACGTCTTCGAGTCCGGGAAGATGCCTGACAGCTGGACGGCCTGAAACAGAGACCCTAGATCGTGCGCGGGGTCGTAAAACGAAGGTCGGTGGAAGTCGGTGGAGGTTGTGCAGGTTGTGGAGGCGGTGGCGATGCATGCCGCCGCCAGCACGGGCACAAACCTCCCCCAACCTCCCCAACCTCCTCCAACCTCCCCCAACCTTGCCTTTCTCATCTGAACACGATCCACAACACGCCGAGCAGGATCGCCAGCAACACCGAGAGCCCGATTTCAAATCTCCGTGCGCTAGCCGGCTCTCCCACGGCCGGCTTGCCGTACGTGTAGGTCAGGCCTTCGGTCTTCTCGGGGCTCGGCGGCGGCGTCATCAGGCTCACGACGAACAGCACGACGGTGCAGATGACGAACAGCAGCACCGCGAAGTGCAGGAAGTTGATCGTCGCGATCCAGTGCCATAGCGTGCCGGACTCGAGCCCGCCCGACGCCTTGTTCGTCAGCTCGAGCACGAGTCGCAGGACGCCGAGCACGAGACCGGTCAGGAGCGACGCTATTGCGCCCGAGCCGTTGAGCCGCCGATAGAACAGACCGAGCAGGAAGCAGGCGGCGATCGGCGGAGCGATGTACGCCTGCACGCTTTGCAGGTAGATGTAGATCTGCGAAGAGACGTACTTCATGAAGGGAATCCACAGCAGTCCCAGGAACACCATCACGGCCGCGGACATCCGGCCGACGCGCACGAGCTGCTGCTCGCTCGCGGTGGGCCGCATCTTTCGATACACGTCCCACGTAAGGAGCGTCGAGCACGCGTTGAACGCCGAGGCCAGCGAGCTCATCAGCGCCGCGAGCATTCCCGCCAGCACCAGCCCCTTGGCTCCGTCCGGCAAGAGCCGCGTCACGAGTGCGGGATACGCCGAGTCGGGGTTTGAGTGGATGTCGGTGAACAGCGCCGCCGCGACCACGCCGGGCAGGACGAAAATGAACACGGGAAGAATCTTGAGATAACCGGCGAAGATCGTTCCGGTGCGCGCCTGGGAGATGCTCTGCGCCGCCAGCACGCGCTGCACGATGTGCTGGTCGGTACACCAATACCAGATGCCGAGGATCGGCGCGCCGAACACGATGCCGGTCCACGGGAAGTCCGGGTGGTTGATCGGCTTCCACATCGAGAAGAAGCCGGTGGGGACTTTCGCCTCGAGTCCGGAGAACCCCCCAACGCGCGAGAGGCCGATCGCCATCAGCGTGATGGAGCCGAGGATGAGCACGATCGCCTGCAGCACCTCGGTGTAGACGACGGCGCGCAGTCCGCCGAAGATCGTGTACAGTCCCGTGACGACGATGAGCACGATCGCCGCCGTGTAGAAATCCCATCCGGTAACGGCGCGGATCACGACGCCGCCGGCATACAGCGTCACGCTGATCTTCGTGAGTACGTAGCCGATCACCGAGACCCACGTGAAGTACGTGCGTGCGGCCGGGTTGAAGCGGCGCTCCAGAAACTCGGGCATGGTGTACACGCCGCTCCGCAGGTAGAACGGCACGAACAGCCAGCCCAGGAGCAGCAGGATGAGGCAGGCGAGCCACTCGAAGTGCCCGACCGCGAGCCCGCTCGCGGCGCCGGTGCCCGCGAGGCCGACCAGATGCTCGCTGCCGATGTTGGACGCGAACAGGCTGGCCCCGACGGCGAACCAGCCCACGTCCCGGCTCGCGAGGAAGTAGTCGGCGCTCACGTTCTTTTCGCGCCGCGCGGCCCAGTACCCGATCCCGAGCAAGATGAGGAAGTACCCGGAGATGACGACGATGTCGAAAGCGTGCAGGTTGCTCATGGTGTTGGGGGGTTGAGGAGGTATTGGACAGCGAGGTCGGTCAGGCTCCACAGCTGCACGTCCGAGCTGGTGCCGTAGCGGATCGGCGCCAGCCTCCCATTGTCGATCCGGGAGCTCCACAGCTCTGCGTGTCGCAGGCCGGAGCTGTCCACGGCAGTGACGATCCGCTGCACCGCGTCCTTGAGAAAGCCGACGTCCGACCCCGGCGCGGCGCCGCGTATCTGACGCGCCAGCCCCGCCAGGAGGATGTTCACGTCACGTCCCCAGACGACGGTCGGGGAGTGATAGCGATCCGCGCGAAACGCGTCCCACACCGGACGCGTCGCATAGGCATCGTTGGCTACCAGGGGGCCAAGGTCGTTCACGAACAGGCCGACGGGATATTTCACCATGATCGGAGCGATCAGCTCGCTCACCCGATTCGTGCTGAGGGAATCGACCAGCAGCAGCATGGCGGGATCGGTGTTCACGATAGGAATCGGCTGCCCGGCCGCATCGAGCGACAGGGCGAGAAACCGCACGGTGTCCCGGGGGGACAACATCGTAAACCACGAAACGCCCTCCCAGTACCCGCGCTCAACCTCGGGCAGAGCTTCCAGCCTGGCCCTGATGCGCGCCGCCGCGTCCTGTCCGGGGAGCCCGACCCGAAAATACCGTTCAGCGTCGCGCCACACCGCTACCGCCCGCGCGAGCGCCACCCGATCGCGGGCGAATCGCGCGAGGGCTGCGTCACGGATCGTTGGTGTGACGCCGAGCCCTCTGAGCGCGTCAAGAATGGTCCCCGCCGCCTCCAGGGCGCGCGGCATCCAGATGACGTTCACGTCCATGGCGAAGCGACCGCCGCCGTACCCCACGCGGCTGTCGCGCCAGCTTGCGGACCGCCAGATCCCATCGGATGCGCGGGGGAAACTCACCAGGTTGGTCGCCACTGGATCGCGGGCGTACGGCGCCGCCCGGCGCGCCACCAGCGCCAGATTGGCGAGCAGCCGCTCCAGCCGATGCTCCTCGCTCAGGAAGCGGCGCTTCTCGGCCGCCGGCACGCGCGGGTCCGCGAGGTAGTCGGCGGCGACGAGCGGCAGCTGGACGTCGTCGTCCACCATGGAGTGGCGCGCGCGGGCGAGCTGGCCCGCGGCCATCAGCCGGTTGTACTCGGCGGCGTGCTCGCGGATTGCCTGGCCGCCGAGCGCCTCCTCGTGGCTCACGTCCCCGTCGGGCGCGAGCTTGCCGAGCGCGCTGGCGATCACGTGCTCCGCCATCTCCGGCGACCACACCGGCCGCATGAGCAGCGCCGCCATCAACATGTCGCGGCCGAAGTAGGTGGCGAAATTGGGCAACCCGGCCATCATCTTCTCGCGATAGCACAGCAACTCGAAGCCGCGCACCTCGCGCTCGAGCCGCCGGAAGCGCTCGGGATGCGCCGTGTCGGCCCGGACCCGGGCATAGAACCGGTGAAACTCGTCGTTGAAGATTTCCTGGCGCGTGAGGGGGGTCAGCGCGGCGGCGTCCGTGGTCACCCGGACGCTCCAGCGCACCGCGCCCCCCGCCGGACG
>Ga0209160_1001088_pt1 | contig 22697 bp, 24 predicted proteins | sample GraSoiAngelo_153_FD_186167 | JGI IMG/M metagenome (GOLD analysis project Ga0209160, IMG submission 186167) | Grasslands soil microbial communities from the Angelo Coastal Reserve, California, USA - 14_1009_12_40cm (SPAdes) (version 2) | ecosystem: Environmental > Terrestrial > Soil > Grasslands ...
CTCCCCTAAAACACGTAGACCAGCTCGAGCACGCCCTTGGTGTTCGAGCTCTGCAGCGCGCCCGCGGCATCGGTGAAGAACGGCGCGGACGACCAGTCCGCGCGGACGGCGGCGCGCAACGCGATCTGGGGGAGGTGGAATCGTGTGTGCTCGATGTTGCTGAAGATGCCTTCGCGGGCGGTCGAGAAGTACCACATCGGACCCAGCGTGACCGAGCGGAGGATCTGCGGCGTTCCCGTGAGCAGGCCGTGGGTGTCTTCCATTTGATCGTACCGCGCCGTCAACCCGACCTGGCGGCTCATCTTCAGGAATGCCGTGACCGCAGCTGCACGCCACGAGGGATTGCCGCCGCTCTGCTGATCCCGCCCGAAGTTGGCCTCGGCGCCCACGATCAGGCGTCCCCGGTCAATCGTGAGGTCGCTCGAGAACAGCGACCGCTGGTTCGCATCGCTCGAGTCCCGCTCGGGTCCGTACACACCGGTGAAGCCGAGCGTGACCCAGGGGATCGGGATCACCTGGATTCTGGCCAGCCCTGTCTTGCCGCGATTATTGTCCACCGTCACATCCCAGCCGTTTGCGACCACCCCCCATACGTCGACCCGCGGCGATGCGGTGTAGTGGACCTGCACGCCGGTGAGCTTGCCGGGCCGGGCATAGGTGAAGCTGAACGACTTGGTGGGGATCAGGTTGAGCGGCTCGTCATCGCGCTCGAAGCCGATGGGTGCGTCGAACCGGCCGAACGCCAGGGACCACTTGTTGGCGGTATGGGGCGTCCAGCTGACGAGCAGGTTGTCGATCTCCGTGGACGACGCGCCGTCTTCGAGCGCCGTCGTGAGCTGCGCGAACAGGTACGCATCGCCGACGGGCTTGAACAGGCTGAGGCCGATCTTCCCGGCGGTAAACGTGTTGCTGCGGCTGACGCGATCGTAGTCGGCCCGTCCCACCGCGAAGCCCGTGATGGCGACGGGCGAGGGCTCTTCGAATGTCACGGTCCGCTGCTGCGCGGCGGCGCTCATCCCAACGCCGCACAGCAGGGCGCTCCAAAGCGCACTGCGCATAGATCCTCCGAGTTGTGGGTGGCTAGGGCCTTAAATCAGCCGAGGCCGTTCGGAGGGGGAGGGGTGGGGCTGAACGACGGGGAAGGGGGAAGCGGGAAGACGGACGGATACATCGGGACCTGTTCCGGCATCGCCATCGCGGGCGACGCGGGCAACGGCGCCGGGACGGCTACCGAAAGGGCGAGGTCCGCGCTCCCGGTCATCTGGCCGCAGAAGCACGGCGCATCCTTGGGCGCCCCGGTGTGGCCGGGGTGCGGTTGGTGCAAGGCGTGATGGCGGCACGCCAACACGGCTTGCAGCGTCGCACCGCCCGGCCCCGCGGCGAGCCAGCAGGCCGCCGCCAGCGTGAATAGGATCAGCCGTGGTGTGCGACGCATCGCCTCAAGTGTACGGCCACCGTTTCGCCTGGCGCAACCCCGGCCGGGCCGTGTAGACTGCCTGGCCATGGGCGAGCGCATCGAATACCGCGACGGTCGTTGGGTGGTGCCGAGCCACCCCATCATTCCCTTCATCGAAGGCGACGGCACCGGGCCCGACATCTGGCGCGCCGCCCGGCGCGTGTTCGACGCCACCGTCCGGAAAGTGTCCGGCGGGAAGCGCCAGATCGATTGGCTCGAGGTGCTGGCGGGCGAGAAAGCCTTCAAGCAGGTCGGGAGCTGGCTTCCCGATGCCACCCTCGACGCCATCCGGACACACCGCGTGGCGATCAAGGGCCCGCTGACCACTCCCGTCGGAGGGGGAATCCGATCCCTCAACGTCACCCTGCGCCAGCTGCTCGACCTGTACGCCTGCATCCGGCCGGTGCGCTACTTCGAGGGCGTGCCCAGCCCGATGCGCGAGCCGCAGAAGCTCGACGTGGTCATTTTCCGCGAGAACATCGAGGATGTGTACTCCGGGATCGAGTACCGGGCCGGCAGCCCAGAGGCCGATGCCATCATCGGATTTCTCGGCGAGCGGTTCGCGGCCAAGATCCGCCCCGGGAGCGCGATCGGCATCAAGCCGATGTCCAAGTTCGGCTCCCAGCGCCTGGTCGCGAAGGCGATCGAGTACGCGCTGCGTGCCGGTCGCCGCTCGGTCACGCTCGTTCACAAGGGCAACATCATGAAGTTCACCGAGGGCGGGTTCCGGGAGTGGGGGTACGAGGTCGCGAAGAGCCGGTTCGGGGATAAGACCATCACGGAAGACGACGCGGGAAAGGGGAAAGGGGAAACGGGAAAGGTGATCATGAAGGACCGCATCACCGATGCGATGTTCGCGCAGCTCGTACTGCGTCCCGACGAGTACGCGGTGATCGCCGCGCCCAACTTGAACGGCGACCTGCTGTCGGACGCCGCGGCGGCCCAGGTGGGCGGGCTCGGACTCGCGCCCGGCGGCAATGTGGGCGACGGCTTCGCCGTGTTCGAGGCGACGCACGGCACCGCGCCCAAGTACGCGGGGCAGGACAAAGTGAACCCGGGAAGCGTGATCCTGTCGGGAGCGATGATGTTCGAGGAGCTCGGGTGGGATGATGTGGCGACCGCGATCGCGCGCGGGCTCGGCGGGGCGATCCGGTCGCGGCGCGTCACATACGATCTCGCGCGGCTGATGCCCGGTGCGACCGAGGTCTCGACCTCGGCTTTTGCCGAGTGCATAATCGAGCATGTCTAAGATGACCAGCGGCGTCGCGAGCGCGCCGCTTGCCCAGATCGATGCGCCGCTCCTCGCCGTCGCCCTCGCGCAGGGGAGCGTGCTTCCCACGTCCCTCGCCGACTTGGACCGCGCGGCGGGCGGTGTCGTGGCGCGCGTCATTACGAGCGGCGACTTCAAGGGAAAGCGCGACGAGACGACGCTGCTCTACCCGACCGGCGCCAAGTCGGAGCGCGTCCTGCTCGTCGGCCTGGGGAAGCCGGGCGAGGTCACCCGCAACGCCATCCGGCGCGCGGCCGCCGTGGCGGCCAGGCGGGCTCGGGCGCTCGGCGCCAAACAGCTCGCCTTCGCCGTCGCCCCCGAGGCGCGAAACGGCGTGTCGGCCCGCGACCTGGGCCAGGCGGCGGTCGAGGGCGCCGCGCAAGGCGCCTGGGCGTTCACCGAGCTCAAGGCCACCCCCGACGAGCCGAAGCCCGACGTCGAGGGCGTCACGCTCGTGTGCGATCCAACGGAAATGAAAGAGGTCGCGGCCGGCCAGCGCGTGGGCGACGCCGTCGCGGCGGGGCACCGGCTCACCCGGCAGCTGCAGATGCTGCCCGGCAACGTCTGCACCCCCAGCTACCTGGCGGAGCGGGCGAAGCAGCTGGCGGATCAGCACGGCTTCACGCTCACCGTGTTCGACCGGGCCAAGCTACAGCAGGAAGGGATGGGGGCGCTGCTCGCCGTCGCCCAGGGCAGCGACCAGGAGCCGCGGTTCATCGTGCTCGAGTATCGCGGCGCCGGTGACGCGCCCCCGGTGGCGCTCGTCGGCAAGGGCGTCACGTTCGATTCCGGCGGCATTTCCATCAAGCCCGCGCAGAACATGGAAGACATGAAGTTCGACATGTCCGGCGCGGCGGCGGTGCTCGGCACCTTCGAGACGCTCGGGCTACTCAAGCCGAAGGTCAATGTCGTAGGGCTCATTCCCGCCACCGAAAACCTCCCCTCCGGTCACGCCGTGAAACCGGGCGATGTCGTGAAGAGCCATTTCGGCAAGACCATCGAGATCATCAACACCGACGCCGAGGGACGCCTGATTCTGTGCGACGCGCTCTCGTACGTCCGGCGCTTCAAGCCGGCGGCGGTCATCGACATCGCGACGCTCACCGGCGCCGTGGTGGTCGCGCTCGGCCAGGTAGCGATCGGCGCGATGGGAAACGATGAGGCCCTGCTGGCCGAAGTGCGTGAGGCGGGAGAGCGCGCCGGCGAGCGCTGTTGGCCGTTGCCGCTGTGGGATGAGTACCGCGACCTCCTCAAATCCGACATCGCCGACGTGAAGAACTCGGGCGGGCGCGGTGCGGGGTCGATCGCCGGCGGGTGGTTCCTGCGAGAATTCGTTGAGGGCTATCCGTGGGTGCACCTGGACATCGCGGGCACCGCGTACACCGACGGCGAGGGGCCGCATCAGGCCAAGGGTCCGACGGCGGTCGGCGTCCGGCTCTTCACCGAGTTCATTCTCAAGCGCGCGGGGGCGTGACCCGCGGCCTCGCGAGCGCCGCCGCGTTGCTGCTCGTCGCGGCCGGAGCAGCCGCTCAGGTCGACAGCATGGCGCGCCGCGACACCGTCCCGCGCGACTCCACGACCCGCCGGGACACGACGGCCCGCGATACGACCGCCCGCGACACCCTGCCGCGCTACCTCCCCGTATTCCCCGAAGCGATCCTCACCGGGCCGCTGCCGCGCGGCACGCGCTATACGTTCAACGCCGACTCGCTCGTGCTCTCGAACGTCCAGACGCTGTCGGATCTGCTCGCCCATATCCCGGGCGTGTACGTCGCGCGCGGCGGCATCTACGGCGCCGGGGAGATCGTGTTTTACGGGGGGCGCGGCGCGGCCGGGCTCGAGATCTACTGGGACGGCATCCCGTACCTGCCGCTCGGGCGCGACTCGGTGTTCCTCGACCCCGCCCGCATCTCGCTCGCGCCGCTCGAGCGCATCGACGTGATCGTGCTGCCGGCCTCGCTCCGCGTGTACCTCGTCACGCTGCGCCAACGCTCCACCGAAACCGCGTCGCAGGTCGGGGTCGCCACGGGAGAGGTGAAGACGGCGAACTACCGCGGCGCGTTTCTCCGCCGTTGGCGCTCGGGACTGGGCCTCTCGCTCGTCGCCGATTACAACAACACCGACGGGATCGAGGGCAGCTCGAGCTCGGCCTTCAACGCCGTGGATCTGTGGCTCAAGGCCGAGTACGTACCGAGCCGCCGATTCGGCGTCTCGTATCAGACCTTGAGCTCGCGCTGGCATCGCAGCCCAGGGCCCCGCACCGCGGATTGGAACCCCCAACGGCGCGACGGGATGTTACAGCTGTTCGCCGCCGCCCGTGACGACGGGGTCGGGCTTTCGGCCCGGGCGACGTTCGCCACAACGGGTGTGAGCCGCGATACCGCGGTGCCGGATCGCAGCCTGTCGCAGGCCGCGCTCGAGGTGACGAACGACTGGTCCCGCGCGCACCTCGGCGTGGCGATCCGCAGGCTGGACCACGCCCGGCCGCGGCAGTTCGAAGGAACCGGCGCGTGGAGCCCGTTTCCCGGTCTTACGCTCGCGGGCGACGCCCGCCACGCCGAATACAGCCGCGGGCGCTCCGGCAATCGCGCCCATCTGGCCGCGGGTCTGATTCTGCCGGCAGGGCTCTCGCTCCACGGCGACCTCGCATGGGCGCACGACCTGCGGGCGCCGCTCGATTCGATCGACGGGGGACAGCGCACCGTAGACGCGTCCGGCGCGCTGCGTTGGGATCGCGACTGGATCAGCCTCGAGGTGGGCGGCGCGACCCGCGATCCGTTCGTGCCGATCGCCTTCCCCGTGGCGATCACGGCGAGCGACAGCTCCGGTGCCCTGCGGCTGAGCCCGACGCAACGCACCCGCTATTTCACCGCTCACGGCGGGCTCCGGCTGCTGCCGGGACTCCAGCTCTCCGGGTGGTACTTCGATCCGCTGGTCCGCAGCGGAAACGATTTCGAGCCGCCCTACCACACGCGCGTCTCACTCACGTTCTATTCGAAGTTCTGGCGAGTGTATCGGAGCGGGATCTTCGGGTTGCGGGGCGAGCTGGCGATGGAATCGTGGAGCCGCGGGACCGCGGGCCTCGATACCGCGGGCGCGCTGCGTATCCTCCCCGGCGTGACCATCGGCGAGGTGAACGTGGAGGTGCGGATCGCGGGCGTGACCATCTTCTGGATCCAGCGCAACGTCACGCTGCAGCGCGCCAGCTACGTCCCCGGGTTCGACTACCCGCGTCGCTTTCAGTTCTACGGCGTGCGCTGGTTGTTCACCAACTGAAGTTGACCTAAGTGCTTTGTGTAACTACGTTTAAAGTCTGTGCCGCGGAGCATGACGGGTTTCGGTTCGGCCGAAGGGAAGGTCCTCGGCGGGCGGCTCTCGATCGAGATCCGCAGCGTGAACCACCGCTACTTCAATCCTCAGCTCAAGCTGCCATTCGAGCTCGGCGGGGTCGAGGGACCGCTGCGGGAGCGGCTGCGTCAGCTGCTCGAGCGAGGCCATGTGACGGTCTCGGCGCGCTGGATCGAGGCGCCACAGCGCGAGGCGGCCGTCGCGCTGGACCTGGCGCGGGCGCGCCAGCTCGTGGCGGCGGCGAAGGAGCTGAAGAAGCGCCTCAAGCTCAAAGGCGAGGTGGACCTCGCCTTCGTGGCGCGGCAGCCTGACGTGCTGAACGCGCATCAGGACGGCAGCGCCCCGGCGCAGTGGACCGAGGTCGAGCCGATCGCCGAGCGGGCCGTCCAGGAGCTGATCGGCATGCGGGCACGCGAGGGGGCGGCGCTCGCCGCGGAGCTCGGGGGGCGACTCGGAGCCCTCGAGCAGGCGGCCGGGACGATCGAGCAGCGGGCGCCCGAGCGGCTCACGGCGGAGCTCGCGCGGTTGAAAAAGGCGGTGGCCGAGCTTGCGGCGGGTGTGCAGATCGATGAGCAACGTCTCGCCGTCGAGGTCGCGCTGATGGCGGACCGCGTGGACATCACCGAGGAGCTCGTGCGGTTACGGACTCACCTGGCGGCGTGTCGCACGGCGCTCGCCAGCGACGGGGCGGTCGGGAAACAGCTCGGGTTCCTCGCGCAGGAGCTGTTGCGCGAGGTGAATACCATCGGGTCGAAGGCCAACGACGCCGGGATCGCGCAGACCGTGATCGCCATGAAAGGCGAGCTCGAGAAGTTGCGCGAGCAGCTCGACAACCTGGAGTGACGCCCTCCCCGCGCGTGGTCGTGCTGGCCGCCCCGTCCGGGGGCGGCAAGACGACTATCGCGCGCGAGCTGCGGACTCGGGCTCCCGACAGGTTCGGGTACTCGGTGTCCGCCACCACACGCAAGGCGAGGCCGGGCGAGCGGGACGGTGAGGCGTATCATTTTCTCACGCGGGACGAGTTCGAGCGGCGGCGTGAGGCGGGGGAGTTCCTCGAGTCGGCCGAGTATGCGGGGGAGCTGTACGGCACCCTGCGCAGCGAGGTCGAGCGGGTACTGCGCGGCGGGAAGCATGTGGTGCTCGACGTCGAAGTGACGGGAGCCCGACAGGTTCGGAAGGCGTACCCGCGTCCGGCATCGGTCGTGCTGTTCGTGATCCCGCCCTCGCCGCGGGTGTTGATCGAGCGGCTGCGCAAGCGGCGCACCGAGTCGGAAGCGGAGCTGTCGCAGCGGATCGACATCGCCACGCGCGAGGTCGAGACGGCGCGACGCGAGATCGGGGACGTGTACGACCGTGTGCTCGTGAACGACGACCTCGAGACGGCGGTGCGGGAGGTCATCGACCTGGTACAGAGCGGGGAGCGCGGAGTCGCGCAGCGCGCGCCCGGCGACATGGCTAGCTTGCTGTCGGACTTCGTGCGACAGCTGACGCGCGAGGCAGCCCAACTGAAGCAGTCTACCGGAAGGAGCAGGTGATGCGGATTGTGACCCCGAGCGAAGTCGCTACGCAGACCCAGAACAAGTACCTGGGCGTGCTGGTGGCCGCCAAGTTCGCCCGTTTCGTGAACGAGTTCCCGCGCGATCGCTCGGTGGACTTCGAGGAGAAGCTCACCACGCGGGCGCTGGACGAGCTGGTGCGCGGCCGGCTGACGTACAAGCTGGTGCGGCGGCGGCGCCAGGAAGGCTGATGGCGTTCGCCGGCCGGCACGTCGTCCTCGGCGTGTCGGGCGGGATCGCGTGCTACAAGAGCTGCACGCTCGCCCGGCGGCTCACCGAGGCCGGGGCGACGGTGGACACGGTGCTCACCGCGTCCGCCGCCGAGTTCGTCCGGCCGGTCACGTTCGAGGCGCTCACCGGGCGCCCGGTCCTCACCTCCTTGTGGGAGCGGGACCGGGCGCTCGCGCACATCGGGCTCGCGCGAGAGCCGGACCTCGTGATCGTGGCGCCGGCTACCGCGAACGTGCTGGCTCGCGCCGCGATGGGGCTCGCCGACGATGTGCTCACCGCCTTGTTGCTCGCCCGAACCGGGCCGGTGCTCGCGGCGCCCGCGATGAACGACGCGATGTACGCCCATCCCGCGACGCGGACCAACCTGAAGATGCTCGCCGGGCGCGGCTGGCAGTTCGTGGGCCCCGAGACGGGCCCGCTCGCCGAGGGACCGAGCGACCGTCCCGGCCGCATGAGCGAGCCCGAGGCGATCCTCGCGGCGGCGGAGCGGCTCCTGTTGCAGCGCGCGCCGTGGCAGGGGAAGAGCGTCGTCGTCACGGCGGGCCCCACCCGGGAGCACCTCGACCCGGTGCGCGTCGTCACCAACCCATCGAGCGGCCGCATGGGCTACGCACTCGCGCAGGCCGCCTATGCCCGGGGCGCGGACGTCGTCCTGGTCTCGGGACCGAGCGACCTGCCGCTGCCGTTCGGCGTGACCGCCCATCGCGTCGAAACCACGGCCGAGATGCAGCGCGCGACGCAAGCGTTGGTGACGCGGGCGGACCTCCTCATCATGGCCGCTGCACCGGCTGACTACCGTCCCGCCGAGCCGTCCGCCGCCAAGCGCCCGCGTGCGAACGGCGGTCTGACCCTCGAGCTGGAAGCCACCCCCGACATCCTCGGCTCGCTCAAACGCCCGAAGAAATGCGTTGTGGTCGGGTTCGCGCTCGAGGCGGGAGGAAACGGCTTGGCTCGGGCGCAGGCCAAGTTGCGGGAGAAGGATTTAGATGCGATCATCCTGAACGACGCGCACGAGCCCGGCGCGGGATTCGAAGTGACCACGAATCGCGTCACCATCATCAGGAGGAGCGGTGACCCGATCGAGCTGCCGCTCCTTTCGAAGCGGGACGTGGCCGACAAGATCCTCGACGCGGTGGAGCAATCGCTGACGTGACCGACGGGCGGGCACTGGCGCGCGAATTCCTGGAACAGCAGCGGCAGCTGGGTGGCGACTCGGTGATTCTACCGGAGCTGCCGGGAAGCGGGATGCGGGATGCGGGATCCGTGCCTCCGCAGCCACCCGCACCTACGCATCCCGCATCTCGCATCCCGTCTCCCGATCTTCCCCCTCCCGGGCTCTCCTACGATCCCCCCGGTGGCGATCTGTTCTCCAACGACCCGGTGCCGCAAGCGGGATCGCTCCAGGCGATCGCGCAACTGGTGGCGAGCTGCACCAAATGCCGGCTGTGCGAGGGCCGCCGGCACACGGTCCCCGGGGAAGGGGCAGCCGATGCCCGGCTGGTCGTGGTGGGCGAAGGGCCGGGACGGGTGGAAGACGAAACCGGACGGCCGTTCGTGGGACCGGCCGGCGAGCTGCTCACCAAGATCCTCGGGGCGATCGAGCTGCCGCGCGAGCGGGTCTTCATCTGCAATGTGGTCAAGTGCCGGCCGCCCGAGAACCGCCTGCCGCAATTCGATGAGATCGCAGCGTGCGTGCCATACCTGTTCCGCCAGATCGACATCGTGAAGCCGAAGGTGATCCTCGCGATGGGCGGGACGGCTGCGCAGACGCTGCTCAATACCAAGCAGTCCCTGGGGGCGCTGCGGAACCTGGTGCACCGATTCCGCGGTATTCCCTTGATCGTGACCTATCATCCGGCTGCCCTGCTTCGCAACCCGAACTGGAAGAAACCGACCTGGGATGACGTCCGCATCGCCCGCCGTCTCATCGGCTGAGCGCACCTCCGAGTTCACGGGCCGTCAGACTCCGTGGAGCAACGAAGCGGAGCAGGCGGTGCTCGGCGCCATGCTGCTCGACCAGGACGCGGCCTTGAAGGCCGCCGAGCTGCTCGACGACACAATGTTCTACCGGGAGGGACACCGGCTCCTGTTCCGCTCGATGATCGCCCTCACCGAGCGGGGCGACGTGATCGATCCCGTCACCCTGCGCGACGAGCTGCTGCGGCGGGGAGACTTGGATCGCGCCGGGGGCATGGAGTACCTCGGGAGTCTCATCGACGTGGTCCCGACGGCCGCGAACGTCGAGTATCACGCCAAGATCGTGCGTGACAAGGCGGTGCTGCGGCGCCTGATCGAGGCGGCCACCGCGATCATCCAGGACGCCTACGAGGGCCGCACCACCTCGATCGAAGTGCTCGACAACGCCGAGCACCGCGTGTTCCAGGTCGCCCAGTTCCGGCGCGCCGAGGAGTTCGTCCGGCTGAAGGAGCTGATCTGGCCGACGATGGAGCGCATCGAGCAGCTGCACACGAATCAAGGCGCGCTCACCGGCGTGGCGACCGGCTTCACCGACCTGGACCGGCTCACCGCCGGGTTTCAGCGCGGCGACCTCGTCATCGTCGCCGCCCGACCGTCCATGGGGAAGACGGCGCTCGCGCTCAACGTGGTGCAGCACGCCGCGATCGAGCACAACGTGGGGATCGCGGTCTTTTCCCTCGAAATGTCGAAAGAGCAGCTGGTGCAGCGGCTGCTCTGCTCCGAGGGCCTGGTGGATGCGCAGCGGTTGCGCCGCGGCCAGCTGCGCGACGACGACTACCCCAAGCTCGCCCGCGCGGCCGGCCTGTTGGGCACGGCGCCGATCTGGATCGACGACTCGGCGATGCTCTCGCCCCTCGCCATGCGCTCCAAGGCGCGCCGCCTCAAGGCGGAGCACGACGTCGGTCTGGTGGTGGTCGATTACCTGCAGATGATGCAGGGCCCCACCGACTCCGAGAGCCGGCAGCAGGAGATCTCGTTCATCTCCCGCTCGCTCAAGGCCCTGGCCAAGGAGCTGGACGTGCCGGTGGTGGCGCTGTCCCAGCTCTCGCGCGCCCCCGAGCAGCGGGGCGGCGAGCACCGGCGCCCCCAGCTGTCGGACCTGCGCGAGTCCGGGGCGATCGAGCAGGACGCCGACGTCGTGTGTTTCATCTATCGTCAGGAGTTCTACGACGGCCCCACGGACCCCAAGACGAACGAAAGCATCGAGGGAATCGCGGAGCTGATCGTGGGCAAGCAGCGCAACGGCCCCACCGGAACCGTCAAGCTGTTCTTCAAGAAGGAATACACGCGCTTCGACAACTACACGACGCGCGAGTCACCCCCTGAGGCCGCCCGTGGCTAAGGGAGGCTCGGTGTTCCGCTGCACGGACTGCGGCGCGGAGCAACCCAAGTGGGGCGGACGCTGCGAGGCGTGTGGGGCGTGGAATACGCTGGTGGAGGAGGCGGTCGGGCGGACTGGCAGACGGGCGGACAGGAAGCACGTTGTTCCGTCCGGCAGTCCCCCCGTCCGCCTGTCCGCCCTCGGGGAAGGGGCCGGCGTGCGGCGGTGGCAAACGGGCCTGCGCGAGTTCGACTTCGTCTTGGGCGGTGGCATCGTGCCGGGGTCGGTCGTGTTGGTGGGAGGCGAGCCCGGCATCGGGAAGTCCACCCTGCTGCTGCAGTGCGCGGCGCGGCTCGAGCAGGCCGGGGTTCCCACGCTGTACGTGTCCGGGGAGGAGTCACCCGATCAGATCCGGTTGCGGGCCGCGCGGCTGACGGTCGACGCCGGCGCCGTGCACGTGCTGGGCGAGACGCGCCTCGAGGCGATCACCCATCATGCGCATGCGCTCGGCGCCCGCGTCGTGCTGGTCGACTCGATCCAGACCACGTACACCGACGAGCTCGAAGGCGCACCGGGCAACGTTGGTCAGGTGCGGGAGTGCGCGGCCCGGCTGATGCGCTTCGCGAAGGAGGCGGGGCCCGCGGTGCTGCTCGTCGGGCACGTAACCAAGGGCGGCGGCATCGCGGGCCCCAAGACGCTCGAGCACATCGTGGACACGGTCCTCTACTTCGAGGGCGAGAGCACGCTGGATCACCGCATCCTGCGCGCCGTGAAGAACCGCTTCGGCTCCGTGGACGAGATCGGCGTGTTCGAGATGACCGGTGCGGGACTCGAGCCCGTGGCGGACCCAGCCGCGGCGTTTCTGGCGGGACGCACCACCGGTGTTTCCGGCTCCGCGGTGACCGCGCTGATGGAAGGGACGCGTCCGCTGCTGGTCGAGATCCAGGCGCTGGCGGCGAAGAGCGGCTTCGGCACCCCGCAGCGGGTGGCCACGGGACTCGACCACCGCCGCCTGGCGGTCCTGCTCGCGGTCCTCGAGCGCCGCGGTGGCCTGCCGTTCAGTGAGCGGGACGTGTTCGTGAACGTGACGGGCGGGGTGCGGCTGATCGAGCCCTCCACCGACCTCGCCGTCGTGGCGGCGCTGGTCTCGAGCGTGCACGACCGACCGCTCCCGGCGGACGCTGTGTTCCTGGGCGAGGTCGGCCTGGGCGGCGAGATCCGCCCCGTGGCGGGAGTCGAGCGACGCCTCGGCGAAGCGGTGCGCCAGGGGTTCCGCCGCGTGTTTCTGTCCGCCCGCTCTCGGGTGAGCCTGCCCGGCCTCGATCTGGTGGGCATGGACGGCATCGGTGACCTCGCCCGGCGACTCGCGGCCTGACGCGGGCGTCGTGGTCGTGGCGGCCGGCGCCGGCGTGCGCGCCGGTCCCGGCGAACCAAAACAGTTCCGGCCCATCCTCGGCGTCCCGATGCTGCTGCGTGCGTTGCGGCCGTTCACGTCCCACCCGGACGTGGGGCAGGTGATCGTGGTCGTGCCCGCCGGATTCGAAGCCCGACCTCCCGAGTGGCTTGGCAAGCTGGTGGGCGATCGGTTGGCGCTCGTCGCCGGCGGCGCCACACGGGCCCAATCGGTACGGGCCGGCCTCGGGGCACTCCCGCCGCACGCCACGGTGGTGCTGGTCCACGACGCGGCTCGCCCGTTCGTGACGCGAGAGACCATCGATGGGGTGATCGCCAAGGCACGCCTGGGCGTAGGGGCCGTGGCCGCGATACCGGTTTCCGATACCGTCAAAGACGTCGAGCAAGAGCGTATCACGAAAACCGTACCACGAAACCGTCTCTGGCGGGCGCAGACGCCGCAGGGGTTCCCCCGAGCGATGATCGAGCGAGCGTACGCGGGGCTCGCGAACGGCGATGCGGCATCCACCGACGACGCGGAGCTGTGTGAGCGCGCGGGCTTCCCGGTGGAGGTCGTCCCCGATTCGGCGTACAATCTCAAGGTCACGACCGCCGACGATTTCCGGGTCGCCGAGGCGTTGGCGCGTGAGCTGCGGTGAGCGGCGTTCCTTTCCGGACGGACGAGGAAGTGACGGCCGCCCTTCCTCGGGCGGTGGCGCATCTCCATCAGGGCGGGCTGATCGCCTATCCGACGGAAACGGTGTATGGCCTGGGTTCGCGGGCGCGGGGCCCGGACGTCCTGGCGGTGGCACGCCTGAAGGGCCGGCGGCCCGACAAGCCGTTCCTGTTGCTGGTCGCGGACCGCGACATGGCGGAGGCGCAGGGCCTCGCGTTCAGCGAGTCCGCGAGCGCGCTGGCGCGGGCCTTCTGGCCCGGGCCGCTCACGCTGGTACTCCCGGGAGGGAGCGGCCGACTGCCGGACGTGTTGCGAGGCCCGGAAGGCGGGATCGCGGTGCGCTGGACGTCGCATCGCGGGATGGCCACGCTGGTGCGGGCGCTGGGGGAGCCGGTGACGTCCACTTCGGCTAACTTGCCCGGGAGTCCCCCGGCGCCGGGCGCGGAAGCCATCGTGCAGGATTTCGCGCCGGCGGTCGAGGCGGGGACCTTGCTCGTGCTGGACGGGGGCGTTTTGGGAAACTCTCCGCCGTCGACCATCGTTGATTGCACGCAGCGGACGCCCCGCCTGATCCGCGAAGGCGCGCTGAAGCTCGGTGAGCTGCGCCGGGCCGCGGGTCGGCTTGCTCCATGACCGAGGAACCGAACACGAAACGAATCCTGCTGGTCTGCACCGGCAACATCTGCCGTAGCCCGCTCGCGGCGGCCTTGCTCGAGCGCGCCCTGGTGGAGCGGGGGATCGAAGGGCTCGCGGTAGCCTCGGCGGGCACCGGGGCCTGGGACGGCGCCCCGGTTTCCGAGGGCGCCTATCTCGTGGGACTCGAGCGGGGGCTCGATCTCTCGGGCCACCGGGCGCGGCTCCTGACGCGCGAGCTGGTCGACGGTGCCGACCTGATCCTCACCATGGCGCGGCACCACCGCGCGCGCGTGGACGAGCTGGGCGGCGAAGGTCACGTATTCGTGCTGGGTGAGTATGCCGGCCGAGAGGGAGACGAGGCCGAGGTGAGCGACCCCTTCGGCGGCGACCTCGACGTGTATCGCGACACCTGCGTCGAGCTCGAGGCGCTCCTGCAGACGGCGGTGGAGCGCATCGTCAAAGAGTTCGCGAGTGGAAGTCAGCGCTAGCACACGCCTGCTGGCGGTGATCGGCGATCCGGTCGCCCATTCGCTTTCCCCCTCGATGCAGAATGCCGCAATCCGCGTCCTCGGTCTGGACGCCGTATACGTCGCGCTGCGCACGTCGGCCCCGGAGCTGACCACCGTGCTCGCCGCCCTCGCCGCCGTCGGTGGGGCGGGGAACGTGACGGTGCCGCATAAGGAGGCGGCGGAACGATGCGTGGCGCGGAAAACCGATGTGTGCGCGCGCGTCGGCGCCTGCAATACGTTCTGGACGGAGCACGGAGCGCTCGTGGGCGACAATACCGACGTCGCGGGAATCCTGGCCGCCCTGCGCCAGCTCGGTGCGGACGGTGCCGGCAGCTGGCTGCTGCTCGGCACGGGCGGCTCCGCGCGCGCGGTGGCGGTGGCGGCGGCGGCGGCGAAGGCCGACCTGCACGTGCTGTCACGCGACGCGGCGCGGGCGCGTGACTTCGCCGCCTGGGCCCGCGGGCAGGGGACCCGCGCGGAGCCGGCGCGGGGCAAGCTCCAGCCCGACATCGCCATCAACGCGACGCCCGCCGGACTCAAGGACGCCGATCCGTTGCCGCTCGACCCGGACAGCGCGGCCCACCTGCATGCCGCCCTCGACCTCGTGTACGCTCCCGGCGGCACGCGTTGGGTGCGCACGCTGACCGCGGCGGGCGTGCGGGCGCAGGACGGTCGTGAGGTGCTGGTGCATCAGGGTGCGGCGGCGTTCAGCCGCTTCTTCGCGGATGAGGCGGCGCCGCTCGAGGTGATGCGTGCGGCCGTGAGCCGCGCCCTTGGTGCGTGAGGCCGTCGAGCAGCTCCTCCTCCCAGCCGAGTGCCTGTTGTGCCGCGCCCTCCTCTCGTTCCGCGATTCCGCCCGGCTGGTGTGCGACGTGTGCCGCCACCGCTGGCGCCCCGTTCGCGCGCCGTGGTGCCCCCGTTGCGGGCAGCCCGAGCCGCTGTTCGGGGGTTGCCGGCTGTGCGCCGAGTGGCCGGCGGCGTTCGGGCGGGCGCGATCCGCGGTGTGGCTCGACGGGGGGGCGCGCGACGCGGTCCACGCCCTCAAGTACGGCGGGCTGCCGCGCATCGCCACGGACCTCGCCGCGGCGATGGTCGGGCTGGACGTCCCGGGACTGGACTCGGGCCTCCTCATCCCGGTGCCGCTGGGGCGCGCGCGCCTCAGGACCCGCGGCTACAACCAGAGCGAGCGTCTCGCGCGCGCCCTGGGTCGCCGCTGGGGACGGCCGGTGGTGGACCTGCTGGTCCGGACGCGGGACACCGCCGCGCAAACGGCGTTGACACCCGAGGCGCGGCTGGCGAACGTGGCGGGGGCGTTTGCAATGCGGAATGCCAAATGCGGAATGCGGAATGAGGGCCAACCTGGCAATTCCGCATTCCGAATTCCGCATTCCGCATTAGAACGGCCGCTCATTCTGGTAGACGACGTCTTCACCACCGGCGCCACGCTGGCCGAGGCGGCCCGCGCGCTGGACCAGGCCGGGGCCCGCACGGTTTCGGCCGTGACCTTCGGCCGGGCCGTCGTGCCGGACTTCACTTAGGGGAGAGCCATGGCAGTGCGTGTCGGGATCAACGGGTTCGGTCGCATCGGGCGCAACGTGCTCCGGGCCGCGGTGCTCATGAAGCAGCAGGCGCTCGAGTTCGTGGCGGTGAACGACATCACCGACACCAAGACGCTCGCGCATCTCCTGAAGTACGATTCCATCCACCGCCGGTTCCCGGGCACCGTCGAGGCGCAGGGCGATGCGCTGGTCGTCAACGGCAAGCCGATCAAAGTGTCGGCGATCAAGGAGCCCGAGAAGCTCCCGTGGAAGGCGTTGGGCGTGGACCTCGTGCTCGAGAGTACCGGCCGGTTCACCGACCGACCCGACGCCGACAAGCACCTTGCGGCCGGCGCGAAGAAGGTCGTCATCTCGGCGCCCGCCAAGGGTGAGGACATCACGATCGTGATGGGGGTGAACCACCAGAAATACGACCCCGCGAAGCACCACGTCCTCTCGAACGCCTCGTGCACCACGAATTGCCTCGTGCCGGTCGTGAAGGTCGTGCTCGACAACTGGGGCTTCAAGCACGGCTTCATGACGACGATCCACAGCTACACGAACGATCAGCAGATCCTCGACCTGCCGCACAAGGACCTGCGCCGCGCTCGGGCCGCGGCGCTCAGCATCATCCCGACGACCACCGGTGCCGCCAAGGCGACGAGCCTCGTGATTCCGGAAGTCAAAGGGAAGATCGACGGCATCTCGCTCCGCGTGCCCACCCCCGACGTGTCCGTCGTGGAGCTGACGGCCGAGGTCGAGAAGAAAACGACCATTCAGGAAGTGAACGACGCCTTCAAGCAGGCGGCCCGCTCGAGTCTCCAAGGGATCCTCGACGTGAGCGACGAGCCGCTCGTCTCAGTCGATTACATCGGCAGCTTCTACTCGAGCGTGGTGGACGCGCTCTCGACCAACGTGATCGACGGGACGTTCCTGCACGTGTCGTCGTGGTACGACAACGAAATGGGCTATTCCGCGCGTTGCGTCGACCTGCTCGCGCACCTCGCCCGCAAGTGAGCAAGCGCAGCCTGCGCGATCTCCCGCCCGCGGCCTTGGACGGCAGGCGGGCGCTGGTTCGCGTGGATTTCAACGTCCCGTTCAACGACGGGGCCGTCACCGACGACACCCGCATTCGCGCCGCGGTCCCCACCATCGCCTACCTGCGCGAGAAGGGCGCGCGGGTCGTGCTCCTGTCGCACTTCGGCCGCCCCAAGGGTCCCGACCCGAAGGCGTCGCTCCACCAGATCGTGCGCGACGTCGAGCGCATCCTGGGAACGCCCGTCGAGTTCATCCCCGATCCGGCCACCGGCGTCGCGGCCAGTCGCCGCCTCCCGCGCGGCGGTGTAGCGCTGGTCGAGAACACGCGGTTCTGGCCAGGGGAAGAGGCGAACGACGCCGCATTCGCCCAGACGCTCGCCGCCCTGGGTGACTTCTACGTGAACGACGCCTTCGGCTCGGCCCACCGGGCGCACGCCTCCACGGAAGCGGTGGCGCGCCTCCTCCGGCCCGCCGTGACCGGCTTCCTGATGGAGCGGGAGCTGCGCTACCTCGGCGAGGCCCTCGACCACCCCAAGCGGCCGTTCGTTGCGGTGCTCGGAGGGGCCAAGATCTCGGGGAAAATCGACGTCATCCAAGCGCTGCTCCCCAAAGTGGACGAGATCCTCATCGGCGGCGCGATGGCGAACACGTTCTTCCTCGCGATCGGATTCCAGGTGGGCGGCTCCCTCGTCGAACGCGACAAGGAGGATCTCGCCAAAGAGCTCCTCGCCCAGGCGGGGGCCAAGCTGATCCTGCCCCGCGGCGCGGTCGTGGCGCCCAGTCTCGCGCGCCCCGCCGAACGCCAGGAGGTGTCGAGCGATCGCATCCCCGCCGACTATGCCATCTTCGACATCGATCGATCCACCCGCCTCGACTTCCGCGCCCGGATCCTGAAGGCCAAGACCGTCTTCTGGAACGGCCCCATGGGCGTGTTCGAGACGCCGCCGTTCGACGAGGGGACCCGCGCCATCGGGGAGGCGTTGATCGAGGCGGGGAAGCGCGGCGCGACGACGGTCGTCGGGGGCGGGGATTCGGCCGCGGCCGTGGCCGGGCTCGAAGACAAGCTCACCCACGTCTCCACCGGAGGCGGGGCCGCGCTCGAGTTCCTCGAAGGGAAACCGCTCCCCGGCGTGGCCGCCCTCGAGGACGCGTGAGAAGACTGCTGTTCGCCGCCAACTGGAAAATGCACGTCGGGCCGGATGAAGCCCGAGCCTATTTGAAGAGGTTCCGCACCCGCTACAACCGCCGGGAGGACCGCGAGGTGTGGTTCTTCCCGCCCGCGGTCTCGGTCGAAGCGGCCGCCCAGGCGGCGCGCGACCGCGGCGACCTCCTGGTGGGCATCCAGGACATCTACTGGGAGCCGAAAGGCGCGTTCACCGGCGCGGTTTCCGCCCCGCTCGCGCTCCAGGCTGGAGCTCGCGCCACGCTGATCGGCCATTCCGAGCGACGCCACATCTTCGGCGAGACCGACGAAGACACTCGTCGCAAAATGGGCGCGGCGCTCGGGGCGGGACTCGAGCCCGTGCTGTGCGTCGGAGAAACGCTCGCGGAGCGCGACGCGGGGCATACGCTGGCGGTGGTCGTCCGCCAGCTCGCCGCCGCGCTGAGCGGTCTCGAGGGCGCGGCGCTGTCCCGGGTCGTGATCGCGTACGAGCCGGTGTGGGCGATCGGCACCGGCCGCAACGCGACCCCCCAGGACGCCGCCGCCGTGCACCGGGAGATCCGCGGCTGGCTCGCAGGCCGAGGCTCCCCTACGTCGCGGGTCCTCTACGGCGGAAGTGTGAACGCGAAGAACGCCGCCGCCCTCCTCGCCGAACGCGAGCTCGATGGCGTCCTGGTGGGCGGCGCCTCGCTCGATCCCGAAGGCTGGGCGCAACTTGTGCAGACCGGCGCTGCCTAGGTATTTTCCCGGCCGCATGTACAGCTTCCTGCTGATCCTCCTCACCCTCGACGCCCTGATCCTCACGACGGCGGTGTTGCTGCAGGCGGGCCAGGGCGGGGGACTGGCGTCGCTCGGCGGCGGCGCCGGTACCGAGCAGTTCATGGGTGGCCGGCAGGCGACGACCTTGCTCACCAGGATCACCTGGTGGTGCGCCGGTATCTTCCTGTTCATCTCGCTCGTCCTCGCCTTCATGTCGGCGCACAGCGCGGCGCCGCGCTCGGTGCTCGAGGGAGGCGCTCCCGCGCCGGCCCCCGTGCAACCCACGCCGCTGCCGCTCCCCGCGAGCCCGGCGCCGCAGAACACACCGCCGCAACCGTCCAACCAGAGTCCACCGCCCCATCGCTGACCGTCACCCAGCCTACGTGCTGCTCGAAGACGGAGCCTGGTTCCCCGGCACCGCGCCGGTGCCGTTCGAGCCCACGTATGCCGAGGTCGTCTTCACCACCAATCTGTCCGGCTATCAGGAGGTCTTCACCGACCCCTCCTATCTGGGCCAGATCGTCGTGATGACGGCGCCGATGATCGGCAACTACGGCATTAATCCGGACGACATCGAGTCCGACCGCCCGCGGGTCGCGGGCGTGGTGGTGCGCGAGCTCTCGGTGCAGCCGTCGAACTGGCGGTCCACGGGCGCCCTGGCGGAGTGGCTCGCGGCCGCGCGCATCCCCCTCGTCGCCGACGTGGACACACGCCAGATCACTCGCCACATCCGCTCGAAGGGCGCGATGCGCGGCGCCGTGGCGATAGGCGAGCAACCGAACGACGCCGTGCGCACCGCGCTCGCCGCGAGCCCCTCCATGGACGGTCTCGATCTCGCGACCGAGGCGACCATCGGCGCCGAGTATACCGAAGGGCCGGCGGACGCGCGTCGCCACATCCTGGCGTACGACTACGGGATGAAGCGGAACATCCTGCGATTGTTTCTCAAGAACGGTTGCCGTGTCACCGTCGTCCCGGCCGCCACACCCGCGGCGCGTGTCCGGGAGCTCGCGCCCGACGGCCTGTTCCTCTCGAACGGGCCGGGAGATCCGGCGGCCGTGTCCTATGCCATCGCCACGCTGCGCGAACTGGCGGACGGCTCACTCCCGATTTTCGGGATCTGCCTCGGCCACCAGCTGCTCGGTTTGGCGCTCGGCGGGGAGACGGTGAAGCTCCCGTATGGGCATCGGGGGGGGAACCATCCGGTACGGGATCTTGCGACCGGACAAGTACTTATCACCTCACAAAACCACGGCTTCGCGGTCCGGGGCGATACGGGAGGGGTCCCCGGTGCCAAGGCGCTTGAGGTCACCCACCTTAACCTCAACGACCGCACCGTAGAAGGCGTGAAGCACCGGGAATACCCGATATTCGCGGTGCAGTATCATCCTGAGGCCTCACCGGGACCGCACGACGCCCAAGCCCACTTCGAACAGTTCCTCCAAGCTCTTGACACACAATAGGTAAGCCCGTATGTTGGCCCCTCGTCTTGACTGCCCTTGGGCCCTTCAAGGGGGATGGATGACGAAGGCCGACCTGGTCGAAAAGGTCACCGCACAGATCGCTCGCACCGCCGGTCCTCTGATTTCCAAAAAGGACTGCGCACGTGTAGTTGACTCCTTTCTCGACGCGGTCAAAGCGGCGCTATCTGAGCAGCATAACATTGAGGTCCGCGGATTTGGGACGTTCAAGATCCGCCAGCGCAAGACTCGCATGGCGCGCAATCCGCGCACCGGTGATCCGGTGGAAGTCGCTGCGCGACCGGTGCCTGTCTTCAAGCCCAGCAAGGAGTTGCGGGCCATGGTGGCGGAGGCCAGCGAGCGCGTAACACCCTGAAGCCATCCAGGCGCCACGTTCATCCCGGCGGCCCCGACTAAGCGTCTGGGCCGCTTCGTTTTGCGCGGTGTAGTAGTCACACCCTCAAATCATCGGAGTCGTTCGTGCGTCACCTGCTCGTGCTGCTCGTCGCCGTTCCGCTGTCCGCACAAACCCCAAGGCCGGTCAAGTACGAAGTATCGATTCCATCGCCGGCGGCGCGTCTGTTCCACGTGAGCGCCGAGTTTCCAGCGCGCGGCAAGGACACGCTGTTCGTGTCCCTTCCGGCGTGGAGCCCCGGCAGCTACGAGATCCAGAACTACGCCCGCTACGTACGGCACTTCGGCGCGAAGAACGCGCGGGGCCAGCCACTGTTCTGGGACCGATTGGACAAGGACACGTGGCGCGTGATGACGGGCAGGAGCGATGTCGTGACGGCGGAGTTCGACTACCTCGCCGACACGATCGACCTCTCGCTCGCACGCATCGCGGGTGACTTCGGGCAATTCCTCGGCACCAATGTGTTTCTCTACGAGGAGCGGCAGCTCGAGCGACCGGCCGAAGTTCGCTTCACCCTGCCCGCGGGCTGGCAGGTGACCACGGCGCTCAAGGGCGGCGGCAACGGGCCCTACACCGCGCCCAATTACCACGAGCTCGCCGACGCTCAAACCTTCGTGGGGAAGTACAGTCTCGATTCGCTGCAGGTGGACGGCAAGTCGGTCCGCATCGCGGTGTGGCCCGCCGACGCCTACACGACCGCGGTACAGCGGAACATGCGAGCCGCGGTCGAGAAGATCGCGAAGAGCGAGAACGGGCTGTTCGGCGGCCCGCCGTACGATCACTACACGGTGTTCTTCAATGTGATCCGCGAGCCGATCAACTTCGGGGGCGGGTTGGAGCACAGTGCCTCGCAGTTCGACATCATGCCCCAGGGCGCATTCGCCGATGCACTCGGGAACTTCGGCGATTTCATGGTGCCGCTGATGTCGCACGAGTATTTCCACCTGTTCAACGTGAAGCGCATCCGGCCCGCCGAAATGTGGCCCTACGATTACCACGCCGAGCAGTACACACCGTTGCTGTGGTGGTCGGAAGGCGTGACGGACTACTACGCCGATCTCACGAACATCCGTTCCGGTCTGTGGACGACGCAGCAGTTCCTGGAGAATGCCGCGCAGGACATGCAGCAGGTCGAGTCCGCTCCCGAGCCGTGGAGCGAAGAGGACGGCAGCGTGGCGACCTGGATCCACGAAGTCTTCGTGAACAGCTCGCAGCTCTACTATCCGAAGGGCGCGCTCACCGGAATGCTGCTCGACGTGGCGATCCGTGACGCGACGGACAACCGCAAGAGCCTCGACGACGTCACGCGGGCGCTCTACACGCGCTTCTACCAGCGCCGTAAAGGCTTCACGACCGCCGACCTGCTCGGACTGCTCCGCGAGGCCGGCATGCCCGACGTGGACGGCTTCTACCAGCGCTACATCAACGGGCGGGAGCCGCTGCCGTACGAGAGCGTGTTTCCCAAAGCCGGGGTCGCGGTGGCTCGGCAGACCCAATCCAGTCCGTTCCTCGGCGTCAACGCCCAACCCGGCGACTCCGGCAAGCTCGTGGTGCAGGGCGTGGTGCCCGGGAGCGCCGCGGAGGCCGCCGGGCTCGAGCCCGGCGATGTGCTGCTCAAGGTCGGCGAGATCGAGACTCGGCCGGACGAAGACTGGGGTGTGAAGTTCCGGGACCGTTACCGGGGCCAGGCAGGAGCGCCGCTCGTGATCGGTGTGACGCGCGCCGGTCGGGCCCTGAGCCTGAGCACGCAGGTGCGCGAGCGCACCCTGGTGTCGTTCACGCTCACACCCGCGCCGTCGCCGAGCGCCAAGCAAGCAAAGATCTGGAGCGGCCTCGCCACGGGTTCCACCGGGAACTGAGGACGGCTATCTTGCCGAGAGGCATGGACACGGCGACGCGGGCGACGGTTCGAGTGCGGTTTTTTGCCCGCTACGCGGAGCTCGTCGGACGCTC
>Ga0209160_1001091_pt1 | contig 22684 bp, 27 predicted proteins | sample GraSoiAngelo_153_FD_186167 | JGI IMG/M metagenome (GOLD analysis project Ga0209160, IMG submission 186167) | Grasslands soil microbial communities from the Angelo Coastal Reserve, California, USA - 14_1009_12_40cm (SPAdes) (version 2) | ecosystem: Environmental > Terrestrial > Soil > Grasslands ...
GCTGCACGGCGAGTGCCAGCTGCGCCTCGAGCGCAACCCACTTCGCCTGCTCGACTGCAAGGTCCCGCAGTGCCAGCCGTTCAAAAAAGACGCGCCGCGCATCACCGACTATTTGTGTGACGAGTGCTCCGCGCACTGGACCTCCGTGCTGCGCCTGCTCGATGCGGCAAGCCTCGAGTACGTCCTCAACCCGTACCTCGTGCGCGGCCTCGATTACTACACCCGCACCGTTTTCGAGTTCTATCCAGGCGGTGCTTCTGGGCAGCAGGACGCGCTGGCCTCGGGCGGTCGCTACGACGGTCTGGCCGAAGCGGAGGGCTGGCCGGCGACGCCGGGAGTCGGATTCGCCGGGGGCGTGGACCGGGTCACCGAGCTCATGCCCATCGACAGCATCCCCGCCAAGCCGCCACTGGACGTGCTCGTCATTCCTGACGGCGACCTGGCAATCGAAGCCGCGGAAGTCGCGCGCATCTGCCGCGCGGTCGGCGCGGTCGCGGTGGACTACGCGCCGAAGAGCCTGAAGGCGAAGATGCGCTCCGCGAACAAGCTGGGCGCAAGGTGGGTCGTGCTGCTCACGCCGGATGAGGCGAAGCGAAGGGTTGCGCAGTTGCGTGACATGTCGAGCGGCGACCAGGTTGAGCTCGACTGGGTCGAGCTCCCGACGCGTCTGGCATGAGCGGATTCAACTCTCCCCACTGCGGCTCGCTTCGCGCGGCCGACGAAGGGCGCGAGGTCGAGCTCTACGGCTGGGTCGCTCGCCGGCGCGACCACGGAGGCGTGGCGTTCATCGACCTGCGCGACCGGTGGGGGACGGTACAGGTCGTCGTCAGGTCCGTGTCCCTGGTCCAGACCGAAGTCAGAAACGAATACGTGATTCATATCAAGGGCAAGGTCGCACGCCGACCTGCAGGATCGGAGAATCCGAAGATGGCCACCGGCGAGGTGGAGGTCGTTGCCGACGACCTCGAGATCATCTCGGAGGCCAAGACACCACCGTTCGAGATCGAGGACGAGGTAAAGGCAGACGAAGCGCTGCGCCTGAAATATCGGTACCTCGACATCCGAAGGCCGAAGATGACCCACAACCTCGAGCTCCGACATCGCGTCGTGCAGGCGATTCATCGCTACATGGATGCCCACGAGTTCATGGAAGTCGAGACGCCGATGCTCCTCAAGGGCACACCCGAGGGTTCGCGCGACTTCATCGTGCCGTCGCGCCTGCATCCTGGCGAGTTTTTCGCGCTGCCTCAATCGCCGCAGCAGCTGAAGCAGCTGTTGATGGTCGCGGGCATCGGCCGTTACTACCAGATCGCGCGCTGCCTTCGGGATGAAGACCTCCGGGCAGACCGAGTGGTGGAGATCACGCAGCTCGACGTCGAGATGTCGTTCTGCACGGAAGAGGACGTGTTCACTTTGATCGAGGGCCTTTGGGCCAACGTCTGGAAGGACGTGCTCGGAATCGAGATCCCAACTCCGTTCCCGCGCATCGACATGCAGGAATCACTGCTGAAGTACGGCACCGACAAGCCGGATCTGCGATACGGGCTGGAGATCGCGGATGTCGGCGACGCGCTGCGAGAAACTGGCGCGACCGTTCTGCGCGGCGCCCTCGATGCGGGCGGCGTCGTGCGCTGCTTTGCAGTGCCGGGAGGCAAAGACATGAGCCGCCGCGAGCTCGACGAGCTCGGCGTTCTCGCCCGCGGCGCGGGGGCGAAAGGCCTGGCGTGGATTCCTGGACCATTGGACAGGCACATCAGCGACGGCGAGATGTCGGCCATCAAGTCCGCCGTGCATGCCGGCCCGGATGACGTCGTCCTCGTCGTCGCCGATCGGCGGCGCAAGGCCGAGACCGTGATGGGCCTGTTGCGGCGGGAGATCGCGCGGCGGCGTCAGCTGGTGCGGCACGGTGAGTGGAATTTTCTTTGGGTCTATCCGATGTACCTGTTCGAAGAGGACGACCTCGGCAACCTTACTTACGGGCACCATCCCTTCACGTCCCCGTGGCCAGAGGACATGCCGCTGCTCGAGACTCGCCCCTATGACGTGCGGGCTCGGGCTTACGACTGCGTCCTCAACGGAGTCGAGATTTCAGGCGGAAGCATCCGCATTCATCAACGGGACCTGCAGGAAAAGGTCTTTGGGATTCTTGGCATGGACGCGGAGCGGATCCGGTCGCAGTTCGGCCATCTCCTCGACGCGTTCGAGTACGGCGTGCCGCCGCACGGCGGAATCGCCGCGGGAATCGATCGGCTGATGATGGCGATCATCGAGACTGAGAACATCCGCGACGTCGTTGCGTTCCCGAAGACGCAAAGTCACCAGGACCTGATGCTCGGCGCACCCGGTGTTGTCGACCCGAAACAGCTCGAAGAGCTTCACATTCGCGTGGTGCCGCCCAAGAAACCGGCGTCGTAGCATTGCTCCTGCTCCCGAAGGGTGGCGGGCATGTGCGCGTTGCCCAACACTCGCTGAAAGGGACCCCGGAGTCCGCAAGGCCGACCAAATGCCCGCTTCGACGGGACTTGGAGAGCCGAGGCAGGGGACCCACCTGAGCATGCTCAGGACAACCCACCCCCGCACCCCGGAGGGAGCACTTACTGCACACGCCCCTCTCCCCGCCCTCTCCCCTGGGGGGAGAGGGTGCCTTTGTCACAACCGATGACCTCTATCCCGCCCGGCCTGATCGTCGCAGTGCTCCTCACACTGATCGTCTCCCAGCTCTGCTACGCCTTCCTGCCCTACCGCCGCCGCGCCTACATTCCGATCCTGGTCATGACCGGGATCGGCTTCGGCCTCGGCCAGCTCTGGGACTTTCTCGGGCTGCCCTCGCTCCGCCTCGGCCAGGCCGACCTGCTGCCCGGCCTCCTCTTCGCCCTGCTGCTGCAGCCGCTGGCGCGGTTCGTCCCCCGGCCCAGCCACGAGCCGAAGGAACCCGATCCGGGCAACTCGAACCCGCGCACTTAAGATTGCTGCTGTGTTTGCGGTCGCCGCGCCGGGGGTATTCAGTCGATGAACAGCCAGAGCTTCATGTGGATCGCGTTCGGGGTGGCCGCGCTCATCGTGGCGCTGGCCTTGGCCGCGGTGTTGATCCGGCTGCGCGGAACCCTCGGAGCGGTTGAAGAGCTGCTCGACACGACCAACGAAGAGATGAAAGAGACGCTGCCTGAGGTGCGACAGACCATCGAGAACGTGAACGACATCACGTCGGGGGTCAACGTCGGCCTGAGGACTGGTGGCCGCGGCCTGGCCGCGGTCGGCCGCGGGATCAACTCCGCGGTGCACGGCGCGAGGGTGGCGGGTCAGAGCCTTGTTCGCTCGGTTAAAGGAGGTTAGCGGTGGCTGACGAGAGAGACGGCGGCGGCGGTTTCGGTTGGTTCATCCTCGGCGGCCTCGTTGGTGTGGCGGTCGGCGCTTACATCGCCTCAGGCCCCGGCAAGGAGCAGATCGACAGCCTGCGCAGCAAGACCATCGAGCTCAGCGGCAGCGAGCCCGTCCAGCGGGCACGCGACGCGGCGCAGAAGGCGCGCACCATGGTCACCGACCCGGATCACCCCGTCGGCAAGGCAATCCAGGACGGCGTCGCGGCGGCGAAGCGAAAGCGAGAAGAGCTCGAGGCGGCCGCGTCCCGCAGGATGCAGCAGGCCTCGACCAACCTGGAGGAATAGGCGCCGACCCATGGCCAAGCGCAACCTGGCTGAGCTGAAGATCCCCGCCACATCAGCCTTCATCCCTGTCGCCAAGCGCGTCGCCACGACGCTCGGCGGCCAGCTCGGGTTGAGCCTGATGGACCTCGACGAGCTGGCGATCGCTCTCACACAGGCGTGTGACAGCGCGATCTCGGCGGCCGACGACCTCGGCACTCCGGCGGACCTGAAGCTCACGTATTTCGCGACCAACCGGGCCCTGGTCGTCGACGTCGACCTGATGCCGACGGGGGCCGCGCTGTCGCTGCCGGTGGTCCCCCACGACTCGACGATCGACCCGGAGCTGCAGCGGCTCGCGTACGAGATGATCCGGTGCTTCGTCGATGATTTTCGACCGACCATCGAGCCGCGCACCGGTCACGTGAGCTTCCGAATGGTCAAGCACCTGGCAGGCTGATCCCAGACCGGCGGACACTTAGTACGTGGCTAGTTCAACGCGGTTGCCCCGCGAGGAGCTGCGTGCGCTCCACCGCCGGTACAAGGAATCCACCGACCCCGCTGAGCGGGATCGCATTCGCGCACAGCTGGTCGACTCCTACCACGACTTTGTGTATTTCCTGGCCCGGAAGTTTCAGAACCGTGGGGAGCCGCTCGACGACATCGTGCAGGTCGGGTATCTCGGCTTGATCAAGGCCATCGAGCGCTTCGACCCCGACCTCGGCTACGAGTTCACCACCTTCGCCACTCTGACCGTCGCCGGCGAGATCAAGCGCTACTTCCGCGACAAGGGGACGGCGATCCGTTTTCCCCGACGGCTCCAGGAGCTGCACCAGTCGGTGGTCCGGGTCAACGAGCAGATGAAGAACGAGCTCGGGCGGGAGCCGACCGTGACCGAGCTCGCCGATCGGCTGGGCGTCACGCCGGACGATGTGACGGATGCGATGGAAATGGGGCCGGCCTATGTACCGATCTCGCTTGATCAGCCGGTCGCAACCGGCGATGGTCAGGACAGCCGCTCCATCGCGGAGCAGATCGGCGGTGCGGATCCCGAGCTCGACAGGGTGGAGATGCGCGACGTGCTGGATCGAGCGATGGAGCACCTCACACCCCGCGAGCGCGCGATCATGGCGATGAGGTTTTACGAGCAGATGTCGCAGTCAGAGATCGCGCGCCGGCTCGGCATCAGCCAGATGCACGTCTCCAGGCTGCAGCGCGCGGCGTTGGAACAGCTGAGGAAATACGTGCCCGAAGAGACTGCAAGCTGATGCCACTGCTCGAAAACGAAGCGCCCGACGATCCGTACCAGCTTTTCAGCAAATGGTTCGGCGAGGCAATGGACGCGGGCGCCCCGCAACCCGATGCGATGACGTTGGCGACTTCCGGCGAAGAGGGACCGTCCGCGCGCATGGTCCTGTACAAGGGTTTGCAGAACGGCGCGTTCATCTTTTACTCCAACTACGACAGCCGGAAAGGCCGTGACCTCGGGCACGACCGCCGGGCGGCGCTCGTCTTCTACTGGTCTGTCACGCGGCATCAGGTGAGGGTCTACGGCACCGTGTACAAGCTGAAGCGCGAGCTTTCGGCCCAATACTTCGCCACCCGGCCGCGCGGCGCGCAGCTCTCAGCGCTCGCATCGCCACAGAGCCGCGTCGTGCGATCGCGCGATGTGCTGGAGAAGCGCGTGCTCGACGCTGCGGCGGCCCATCCGGATGAGGTTCCGATGCCCCGCGCCTGGGGCGGGTACGCGCTCCGCCCGATCTGGATCGAGTTCTGGGAGAACCGAGACGACCGCCTCCACGACCGCCTGCGCTACTTCCAGAACTACAAAGGCGCTTGGCGCACCGAACGGCTAGCGCCCTAGACTGATCACCTCCCCGTGACCGGGAATGAGATCCGCACACGTTTTCTAGAGCATTTCGCGAGCCGGGAGCACCTCGTCCTGCCTAGCGCACCGCTGGTGCCGCACGGCGACCCGAGCACGCTCTTCATCTCGGCCGGAATGCAGCCGCTCCAGCCCTACTACCTGGGCTTGAGCAAGCCGCCCGCGCCTCGACTCGCGAGCGCCCAGAAATGCCTGCGCACAGGCGACATCGAAGAGGTCGGCAAGACGGACCGCCACAACACCTTCTTCGAGATGCTCGGCAACTTCACGCCGACCGGCGACTACTTCAAGGAGACCGCGATCCCACTGGCGTGGGAGCTCGTGACAAATGGATTTCACATGCCGGTGGATCGGCTTCGCGTCACTGTCCATCCGTCCGACGACCAGTCGTTCGAGATCTGGACCAGCAGAACCGCCATCCCCGCCGGGCACGTGACACGGCTCGGCGACAACTGGTGGGGCCTGGGTCGCGGGCCGTGTGGTCCAGACACCGAGATCTGGTGGGACCGCGGACGTGACGCGGGATGCGGCCAGCCCGACTGCTACCCAGACCACTGCGCCCGCTTCACCGAGTTTTGGAATCTTGTGCTGCCGGAGTACGACCAGCGCGCCGATCTCTCCAGTCCTCCAACGACGGCCGAAGCGATCCAGCGCGGTGTGCAAGATGGAGCGTTGGTCCGCCTCGCCAAGCCTGCGGTCGACACAGGCATGGGCCTGGAGCGCATCAGCTTCATCCTCCAGGGCAAGAGCAACATCTTCGAGTCGGACGTGCTGGCGCCGCTCGTTGAGTTCTTTCACGAGCACAGCCACAAGCCGACGCAGCTTTCGGAACGCATCATCGCCGACCACATCCGTGCGATCACCTTCTGCATATCCGACGGCGTGGTGCCGTCAAACGAGGGACGCGGGTACGTCCTCCGTCGCCTGGTTCGGCGCGCCGCGCTCCATGCGCGGAACGTCGGCTTGTCGACGAAGCTCTCTGCGGGTGCGCAGCGCACCGTGGCGATGTTCAAGGGGCACTATCCCGAGCTGGCAGATCGCGAGAAGTTCATCGCAGAAACAATCGACGCGGAAGCCGACCGTTTCGCGAAAACGCTCGAGCAGGGCATGGAACAGTTCGAGAAGGTCGCTTCGCGGGGCGCGAAGACGGTGTCGGGTGAGGATGCCTTTCGCCTGCACGACACATTCGGCTTTCCCCTCGAGCTGACACGCGAGCTGGCCAACGAGCGTGGCATCGCGGTCGATGAGGAGGGATTTCGCTCCGAAATGACGGCGCAGCGCGAACGCTCCCGCCGCGCGATACCGCACCAGTGGACGCTGGCGAAGGACCTTCCGAAGTCCGAGTTCACCGGCTATCGCGAGCTGACGACCGCGAGCAAGATCACCGGTCTAAGGAGGGGCGGATCCCCGGTGGACGTCGCGACAGAGGGTGAAGCAGTAGAAGTCTTCCTCGAGCGCACGCCGTTCTACGCCGAGTCCGGTGGACAGGTCGGTGATGTGGGAATCATCGAAACGTCCGGCGGGCGAGTGCGCGTCGAAGACACGCAAAAGCCGATGGAGGGAGCGATCGCGCACCTCGGAACTGTCATCACAGGTGCTGTGCGTGTGGGGGAGAAGGCGACCGCCTCTGTCGATGACAAACGCAGGCGCCAGATCATGCGCCACCACTCGGCCACGCACCTGCTGCACAAGGCGCTGCGCGAGACGCTCGGTGAGCGTGTGGTGCAGAAGGGTTCATGGGTGGGGCCCGACCACACGACCTTCGACATCCCTCTAAACCGCGCGATTACCAAAGAAGAGCTCGGCCGCATCAACCGCCGCGTGATGGAGAAGGTCCGCGCCGCGCTGCCGTTTCACGAAAGCCAGAAGCCTTACAAGGAAGCCGTGGCACAGGGCGCTATGCACCTCTTCGAGGAGAAGTACGGCGACGTCGTCCGCGTCGTGTGCTTCGGCGACTGGACGTGCGAGCTCTGCGGGGGCACGCACGTGACGAACACGGCCGACATCGGGACGGCGGTCATCGTCTCCGAATCGAGCATCGGCTCCGGGTTGCGCCGGATCGACATGGTCGTCGGTGAGGCCGCGGACGATCTGGTGCAAAGGGACCGCGACCTCCTATCCGACCTCGCGAAGTCCTTCAATGCGACCCCGGAGCAGCTTCCGGAGCGGATCCACGCCCTCCGCAACCAGCTCAAAGAGGTCGAAAAGGAGCGTGAGCGCCTGCGGGACCAGCTCCGCGCGGCCCGGGTCGGCGGCACGGATGGGTTCGCCGTCAAGCACGGCCGGGTCGACTACGTGGCTCAGACCGTCGACGCGTCGAGCGACGACGAGCTCAAGGCGTACGCGGACCGCTACCTTGAACGGGTCAGATCGGGGGTCGTAACCCTTGTCGCCGGAGACAAGTTTGTCATCAAGGTGTCCAATGACCTCGTGCCGCAGATCGATGCCACGCGCCTGAAAGAGCTTTTCGGCCGTGGCGGCGGCCGCCCGAACCTGGTGAGCGGCAAGCTCACCGTCCCCGCCGACGAGGCGTTCAAGCGCCTCGAAGAGGCATTGAAATGACGAAGTTCAAGTTCCTGCGCAAACGCAGCGACTACTACCGCCATTTCACCGTGCTCGACATCGGCACCGATCTGATCAAGGTGCTGGTCGTGCGGCGCGAGGGCCCAGACGGCGAGGTGCTGGGAGTGGGGAGGGAGCCACAGGCGCCGGCCGCGATGTCAGGCGGCGCGATCGCCGACCTCGAGTCGGTCATCCGCTCGTGCAACCGCGCGCTCGAAGCGGCCGAGGACATGGCGAGGACTGTGCCGGGCCAGGTCGTGGTCGGCATCGCGGGCGAGCTGATCAAAGGCTTTTCATCGACCATCGCCTATCCCCGCGACAACTCGAAGTCGCGGGTGCGGTCGGGCGAGATGTCGACCATGCTCCAGATGGTCCAGCGCCGGGCGCTGCGCGAAGCCCAACACCTGCTGGAGATGGAGCGCAGCTACGGCCAGCTCGAGGCTCGCCTCGTGCATTCCGCGATCACCAACGTCCGCGTCGACGGCTACCCGGTCACCAACCCGGTCGGCTTCACGGGGAAGAACCTCGAGGTCACCGTCTTCAACACGTTCGCGCCCATGACGCACATCGACGCTGTGGAGACGGTGGTGCGCGAGCTCGACCTGGAGCTTGCGGCGGCGGTGGCCCAGCCCTACGCGCTGGCGCGGGCTTGCGCCAACGAGGAGATCTGGGCCGAAGGCGGAATCTTCGTCGACGTGGGCGGCGGGACGACCGACGTGGCGCTGATCCGCGACGGTGGGGTCGAAGGCACCCGGATGTTCAACCTCGGAGGTCGTGCGTTCACGCGCCGGCTTGCCCTCGCCTTCGGCCTCAGCTACGAGGAAGCCGAGGCACGCAAGCTTCGCCACTCAGAGGGTCTCCTCTCAGCGGATCAGCACCGGCAGGTGTCCGAGCTGCTGAGCGCGGACGCGGAGGTTCTGCTGCAGGGCCTGGCCCTGAGCATCAAGGAGCTTTCACGAGGCGAGCGCCTCCCCTCCAGCATCTACCTGTGCGGCGGGGGCAGCCTGCTTCCCGAGCTGACGCTGGAGATGGTCAAGAACAACTGGGCTGCGGGTCTTCCGTTCCCCCGCGAGCCGCGCGTGCGGCACCTGGTGCCGTCCGACGTCCGCAACCTGACCGACTCGACAGGGCAGCTTTCGAGCCCCCAGGACATTGCCCCGATGGGCCTCGCCAACCATGCTTTGCGAACCGAAGCCGAGGAGCGCGATACGGTCAACACCGTCATGAGACGGGTCCTAAGCGCTATAAAAGTCTGACCAGAACCTCAGGAGACCTATAAACGACATGGCAACGAACCCGATTTACGTCGAAACAGAAGAGGAGATCCCCGAGCTCGTAGAGCGGCTTCGCCGCTACCACGGCGAGGACACGATGCTCGTCCTGCCGATGCGATCGCGCATCGGGCAGAGCCGTTTCAACTTTCAGTTGCTGCGCAACTACTCGGCCCGGCTGGGCAAGCGCGTCACGGTCGTCTGCGACGACCCCGCGGTCCAGAAGATGGCCGCCGAGACGGGATTCGCCGTGTTTGGGGCGGTCGGTCCGGAAGGAGAGGGCATCCCCTCCGAGGCCGAGGCTCCCACGGCGATCAACAAATGGTGGCAGCGCAAGCGCGTTGCTCCGACCACGCATGTCGGCGTGGCCGCGCCGACCCGGCTTCTCACCAAGACGGCGACGGAGCTGAAGCCCGGCCGCTTCCTTCTGTACGTCACCGCCATCACTCTGATCCTGGTCGGCATCTTTGCGGTCGGGGTGTTCGTGCCGTCGGCGTCGGTCACGCTGGTGGCGCAGGCGGCGCCGTTCACCGAGAAGGATGTCGAGATTCCGGCCCAGCCCGGCAAGGGGTCCATCCACGTGCGCGCCGTGACCATCTCGAACTCCAACTCGCAGGGCTTCAAGGTCACCGGCTCGATCGACGTGCCGCTCGCGCCCTCGACCGGACAGGTCGTCTACACCAACAACCTTTCGGCCAATTTCGGCACCAACTCGCCCGGCCTGCTGTTCAAGTACGGCCAGCGGCTGATGAACACCAACGGACTTGAGTTTGCGCAGACCTCTGGCGACACTGTCGTGCCGTGGAACGGCGGTCAGAAGACCGTCAACGTGGTCGCGGTGAAACCGGGGACCACGGGCAATGTCGGCGATCACACGATCACTCAGATCGAGAACTGCTGCGACCCCTTCGACGGGTCGAAGATCCACGTCACCAATCCGCTGGCGACGGGCGGCGGGACCGATCCCTCGTCGACCCCTCAGATGACCGTGGCGGACTTCGACGCCGCCCGCGCCCAGCTCGAGCAGTCGCTCCACCAGTCGATCGCGCAGCAGCTGGCCGCGGCCGGCCAGCAGGGCGAGAAGCTGAGCGAGACCATCATCTTCGGCGCGCCCCAGTTCACGACCGACCACCAGCCACAAGACAAGGTGCCCACCTTCACCGGCACGATGACGGTCGTCGGTGAGGGCGATTTCTACAGCGACTCGGACGTCATCACCGCCTTCAAGACCTACCTGGCCCAGCACGTGCCGAACAACCAGCAGCTGCTGACCGAGAGCCCGATCCAGGTCACCTACCGCCTGCTCAGCTCGGCCAAGGGCGGATTCCTCGTCTTCGTCGGGAGCGCCTCCGCATACGTCGCTCCGACGCTCGACGAGGCGCAGATCCGCGCGGCGATCGTCGGCCGGCCGGTGGCGCAGGCCCGCTTCTACCTCGAGAAGCTCCCGATCCGATCGGTCGCGATCAAAGAAGAGCCGCTCGCGCTTCCGCTCATGCCGCTGCTCGACCGGCGTATCACCCTCCACTACGTGGTGGAGTCGAACGCCCCGTCGGCCGCTGCCGCTTCCCAGGGCACTCCCAAGGCATCACCGTCGCCCTCGCCACAACACTCCCCTTAGCCGTGCGGGTGCTGGCGGTCGATCCCGGAACCAAACGGGTGGGCATCGCCGTCAGCGATCCGACCGGGACGATCGCGCAGCCGCTGACCACCGTCGACGCGGAGCCGTACGCGACCCTTGCCGTGCGTCTGGTCGAGATTGCGCGGGCCAATGAGGCTGGTCGCATCGTGGTCGGCCTGCCCCGCCGGATGGACGGTTCCTACGGTCCGGAGGCGAAGGCGGCGCGAGAGCTTGCGGACGCCGTACGAAAGGAATCCGGGTTGCCGGTTGAGCTCGCGGACGAGCGGCTGACCACGGTTGCCGCCGAACGTTCGATGCTGGAAGGCGGGGCGCGGCGCGCCAAGAGGCGCGCGACCGTCGACCGCGTGGCGGCCGCGCTGCTGCTCCAGTCACATCTCGACCGAAAGAGATGACGGACGACGAAGTCACGCTGATCGACGAAGCCGGCGTCGAACGCCGCTTCAAGCTGCATGACGCTTTCGACCTCGACGGCGTGGCTTACTACCTGGTGGAGGACGCGTCGGACCCGGAGAGCGTGCTCCTGCTCCGGGAATCGGGGTCGGGCCTCGAGACCGTCGACGGCGACGAGTTCAAACGCGTGATGTTGGCCCTCGAGCAGGACCGCGTCGAGTGAGGCGCCTGATCGCCCTCGTCGTGGTCCTCGCGTTGCTCGGCTTTGGCACGTCGCGGGCGATCGACTGGTGGAACTTCAACGTCAACACGCCTGTGTCCTCGACCAGTCACTCCGTGCCCTTCCACGTCGACATCGGGGAGACGTCTTCAGAAATCGGAGCCGAGCTGTTCAACCAGAGGCTGATCCGGAGCACCATCGCGTGGGACCTCTACACGCGGGTCACCAACGCCGGTCCGAAATTCCAGGCCGGCTCGTTTTTGCTGAACACCAACATGTCGATGAGCCAGATCGTCAACTCGCTTCAACACGGACGCCCGGACGAGAAGACGATCACGTTCCCCGAGGGATTTCCGCTGCGCTACCAGGCGCAGCTCATCGATCAGAAACAGGTGACCGGCGTTACCGGCGCCGCGTATCTGGCGGCGGCGAAGGACACGGGTTGGGCCTCGCTCTACAACTTCCTGCCTCCACCGGGCACCAACGCGGACTACCCCTACGAGGGCTACCTCTTCCCGGACACCTACCTCGTCGACCCGGCCGCGGGGTCGAGAGGTCTCGTCAAGGAACAGCTGGACCAGTTCGGGGCCGTGTTCACGACCGACTGGCGCAACCAGATCTCCAGGGCCACCGACTCGAGGCCGGCAGAGGACATCCGATCCATCGTGATCCTCGCGTCGATGGTCGACCGCGAAGCCAACAACAAGACCTCGACCGACCGCGGGAACGTATGCAGCGTCTACTACAACCGGCTTGCCAGCAACACTCCTCTGGGCGTCGACGCCACGCTGCTGTACGGCCTGGGTCGCCTTTCCCCGGAGCCGAGCGGGACAGAGCTGGCGATGGACAACCCATACAACACACGCAAGCACGCCGGGCTGCCGCCCAGCGCGATCAGCAACCCGGGCCGGGCGGCGCTGCTGGCATGCATCAACCCGCCGAAGACCAACTACCTCTTCTACTTCACCGATCGCGCGGGGACGACCCACTTCGAGACCAACCAGCACGACTTCGACGCCGACATAGCGAAATACGGAACAAGCGGAAGTTGAGTCGCAAAGGCACCCTCTCCCCTTTGGGGAGCAATCAGATGGCGCGCGTGACGCGTCCTTGACGGGCTTGTCCCGCAGGGCCGGGGTGAGGGGGACTCGCTGAGGGTCTTCTTACTCGGCAAGGGAATCTCCTACTCACGCAGCCCGGCCATGCACGACGCTGCTTTCCGGGCGCTGGAGATGGACTGGAGCTATGACCTGCTCGACGTGCCGCCCGAGGGGCTGAAAGCGGCCGTTGCGGCATTGCGCGCACCCGATGTGGCCGGCGCCAACGTCACCATTCCTTACAAACAAGCAGTGATGGAGCACCTGGATGCGATCGCGCCTGACGCCATGCGCGCTCGTGCGGTCAACACCATCGTCAACGACGGCGGTCGACTCCGGGGTTTCAACACCGACATCCCGGCAATACGTGGCGCGGTCGAACAGGTAGGCGTCGAACCCAGGAGCGCAAACGCCGTGATCCTCGGCGGCGGCGGGGCTGCGCGAGCGACCGCGGCTGCGCTCGAAGGTTCGCACCTCACGTTCGTCGTGCGTCACCTACGGGGAGCGGACGTGCCAGGCAAGGTGATCGGGTGGAGCGATCCCTCCGTCCCCACCCTGACCCGCGCGGCGGACCTTCTCTTCAACGCCACACCGCTGGGGCGCAATGAGGAGATGCCGCTGCGCCCCGCGGCGCTGCCCAGGTCAGGGGCCGTGATCGACCTGGTCTACGTCACCGGCGGGACGCCGCTGGTCCGCAAGGCGCGGTCGCTCGGCCTGCCGACGGTCGATGGCTGGCAGATCTTGCTGGCGCAGGGGACTGAATCGTTCTTGTTGTGGACCGGACGCGCCGCGCCGGTCGACGTGATGCGCGACACTCTCCAGCCGTGAGCCAATACATCGTCGCCGCGCTGTGGGCCGTGGTCGGCGCGGCCGCTGGGCTTGCAGTGCGCTGGGGCTCGGTGAAGCTCGCTCGACTCGAAGAGCTGGAGCCTGGAAACAGGTGGTGGCAGCGGTACGGCCCACCCGTGCTGTGCGCGGTGATCTTTGGGATCTACGGCTTCGAGATCAGCTCCTGGCTGCTGCTGGTGGTCCGGAGCGTCTTTGTCCTCGTCCTGGTCCAGGTGATCTTTTTCGACTTCGAGCACCACCTGATCCTCGACCGGGTGATGTTCCCCGCGATGGCCTTCGCCCTCCTGGTGAGCCTTTCCCCGCTGCTCGGCGGCGGCCTGGGGCTGTGGCACCAGGACTGGTGGGTCGGCATCGTCATGGGGCTCGGGGCCGGTCTCCTCTTCCTCTTGCTCTCGATCGCGGGCTCGGCGATCTTCAAGGCCGAGGCTCTTGGTTTTGGCGACGTCAAGCTCGCCGTCTTCATGGGCCTCCTCCTCGGCTGGCCCTTCACGTTCAGCGCGCTTTTCTACGGCGTTTTGCTCGCCGCGATCGGCGCCATCGTGTTCATGGTCACGCACCGCTCGATGAAGGGCACGATCGCGTACGGGCCCTACCTGGCCCTGGGCGCGCTCCTGGTGCTCCTCCAGCTGCCCTAATTGGTGGACAATGTCGCGCCATGAGCAAGCTCCTTCCCGGTGAGAACCTCGTCCTGAAAGACCACCCGCACTGGATCACGGTCGTCGGCAGCTTGATCCTGCCCGCCGTACTGGTGATTGCCGTCGTGATCGCCGACTTCACCATCTTCAGCCCGAACAACGTGAACAGCATCTACGTCCCGCACCTGCGGACCTTCTTGAGCCTCGGCATAGCCGCCCTGGCGCTGCTCTGGCTCATGGTCGTCTGGATCGGCTGGAGATCTATCACCTACACGTTGACCGATCAGCGGATCACGATCCAGACCGGCGTGTTCAGCCGGCAGGAGAAGATCATCCCGGTCGACAGGGTGCAGGACTGCACGACCAGGCAGTCCATCATCGGCCGGATCTTCGGCTACGGCCGAGTGGAGATCGACGCCGCGGGCGCGCAGGGCGCCGAGGTGCTCGACTATCTCCCCAAGCCCGGTGAGTTCCGCGACCAGGTCTTCATCCAGTCTGAGAAGCGCCGCGGCGGCGGCACGTCCGCCGCACCGACGGGCGCCCACGTGCCGGCCAACTCCAGTGGCGTGTAGGCGATAACCGAACGCAAACCGCTCGCGCTGCTCGGATTCATGGGCGCGGGCAAGACGCTGGTCGGAGCCCTGGTCGCGGAACGTTCGCATGCGCCGTTCTTTGACCTCGATCACCTGGTCGAGGACAAGGCGGGCATGTCGGTCCAGGAGCTGTTTGCCACCCACAGCGAGGAGGCCTTCCGCGCGTTTGAGAAGGCGATCCTGCCCACGGTGCTGCGGCCGGGCGCCGTGGTGGCGCTGGGCGGCGGGGTCACAATCGACGACGGCAACTGGCGCCTGGTTGCCACGGAGGCGACGACGGTCTACCTCGAGGTTCCCTTCACCACGATCTGGGAGCGCATCCACCATCTCCCCGGCCGCCCGCTGGCCTTCAACCGAACCTCGGCGGAGGTCGAGACGCTGTTCGAGCGCCGCCGGGCTCGTTACGAGGAGGCGGCGCACCGGGTTGACGGAACGCGACCGGCAAGCTCGGTCGCGGACGAGGTCATGAAGATTTGGTCCGCCTGATCCTCGACTCGGCTTCCGGCGGTTATCCGGTCCTCATCGGGACCAACCTGAACCGCGAGCTCCGCAACGTGATCACGCGACTGGATCCGACGGGCGCCGCGATCATCACCGACACCAACGTTCGGCCGTACGCCACCAAGGTCGCCAAGGCCATCAAGCGGGCTGGGCTGAAGACTTCGATCCACGTGATCCCGGCGACCGAGCGCTCGAAGTCGATGACTCAGCTGCAGTCAGCGCTTGCATTCCTCGAGAGGAATCGGATCGACCGCGGAGGCTGCGTTATCGCGGTCGGCGGCGGCACAGTCGGCGACCTTGCCGGCTTCGCGGCAGCCGTTTGGCAGCGAGGCGTGCGGTTGGTCGCGGTGCCGACGACTTTACTTGCGATGGTCGACTCGAGCATCGGGGGCAAGACCGGGGTCAACGGGCTCCGCTCCAAGAATGCGGTGGGCGCCTTCTGGCAGCCGTCGGCGGTGGTGGCCGACCTGGCGAGCATCGAAACGCTTCCCGCAGCGAACTACCGAGACGCCTTCGCGGAGGTTGTAAAGTACGCCGTCGCCATGGATCGCGGCCTGTTCGACCTGCTGCAGCGCAACAGCCCACGCCTGCTCGAGCGCGATACCTCCATGCTCCAGCGCGTCGTTTTCCGCTGCGTCGCGGCCAAGGCGCTCGTGGTCGCCAAAGATGAAAGAGATCGTGGGCCCCGGGCCATCCTCAACTACGGGCACACCGCCGGCCACGCCCTCGAAGCGGCCACCGGGTTCCGCATCGCCCATGGCCGGGCCGTGGCGTTTGGCATGAGGGTCGCCGCGCAGATCGCGCTGGCCATGGACCTGTGCAGCAAGCGTGTGGTCGAGTCGCAGGACGCGCTCCTGGATGCTTTTGAGCTGCCGCACCGGCCGCCGCACGCCAACCTTGACCGCGTCCTCGCGGCGATGGCGGTGGACAAGAAGGCGCGCCGCGGCAAGGTTGCGTGGGTGATGCCGCGCCGGATCGGCCATGCCGAGATCGGGCACACCGTTCCCGGCGCGCTCGTGCGGCGCGTCGTCAAGAGGTCGCTGGCATGACGAGGCGGGTGGTCGTCGTCAACGGGCCCAACCTCAACCTGCTGGGCAAGCGAGAGCCGGAGATCTACGGCACGAGGACCCTGGACGACCTTTACCAGGTGGTGCGGGCAAGGGCGGCCAAGCTTGGGCTGGAGGTGAGCCTCTTCCAGAGCAACGACGAGGGCGCGATCATCGACTACCTCCACCGGCACGGGCCCGGCTCCGCCGGCATCGTCATCAACCCGGCCGCGCTCACCCACTACTCGGTCGCGCTCTACGATTGCCTGCAGGCCCTCGCGCTGCCGGTCGTGGAAGTCCACATCTCCAACATTCACGCGCGCGAGGAATTCAGGGCCAAGAGCGTGACCGCGCGCGCCGCGCGGGGCGTGATTACAGGCCTTGGATTTGTGGGATATGAGCTGGCACTGGAGTATCTGGCCGCACAAGAATGATTTCAAGCAACGACTTCCGAAACGGGACCATGTTCGAGATGGATGGCCAGCTGCTGTCCATCGTGAGCGTGGAGCACATCAAGCTGGCGCGCGCCGGTGCGGTGATCAAGGCCAAGCTGCGCAACGTGCTGACAGGCTCGATCTTTGAGCAGAGCTTCCGCAGCGGTGACAAGTATCGCGTCGTGCGCATCGACAACACCGAGGCGACCTACTCGTACTCGGACGGCAACCATCACTACTTCATGGACACCAAGACGTACGACCAGGTCCCGGTCGATGACGACATGCTGGAGTCGGTGCTCCCGCTCCTGAAAGAGGGCAGCACCGTTTTCCTGCAGCGCTATGAGGACCGGCTGATCGGCGTGGAGCTGCCGATCAACGTTGACCTGAAAGTCGTTTCAACCGATCCCGGTTTCAAAGGCGACACCGTGTCGGGAGCGACCAAGCCGGCCAGGCTCGAAACCGGGGCCATGGTCCAGGTGCCGCTGTTCATTCAGTCCGGGGACGTGATCCGCGTCGACACCCGCGATCATTCGTACGTCGAGCGCGCCTAAAGCGGTTCAGCAGGAACTGGAGGCTTGCTGCGAGGCGTAGGATCTACCGGTTATGAGTGAGAACGGTTCCCTGGGGGCGGTCCGTGTGGCCAACGAAGTGATCGCAAGCATCGCTGCGTTGGCCGCATGCGAGGTCGAAGGTGTGGAGGGCATGGACGAGGCTGCGGCCCGTCACTTCGGTGACTTCGTACGGCGACAGGCTGCGCATCGTGGAGTCCGCGTGCACATCGAGGGCGATCGTTCGATCCATCTCGAGGTGTTCATCACCGTCGACTCGGAAGCGAAGCTCGCCGATGTGGCGGCGGCCGTACAGGCCAACGTTGTCGAGGCGACCGAGCGCATGCTCGGCCTCGAGGTCGGTGAGGTGAACGTCTTCGTATCGAGCGTCGCCTTCGCCACCTAAGCGGGCGGCGGTGGGCAAGCGCCACCAGGCGCGGGAGCTCGCGCTCAAAGTCCTCTTCCAGCTGGAAGGCACGAGCGATGATCCTGCGGAGGTGCTCGCCTACCACGCGTCCGAGAACGCCGCGACGGATGACGTGGCTGGCTTCGCCGGTCAGCTCGTCCGGGGCGTGATGGCGAACCAGGACAGGCTTGACGCCATCCTCAGCGAAGCCTCCGAGCACTGGAAGCTCGACCAGATGGCCAAGGTCGACCGCATCATCCTGCGCATCGCGGTCTACGAGATCGCGATCGACCGCCGCGTCCCGACCAAGGCGGCGATCAACGAATCCATCGAGCTTGCCAAGACTTTCTCGGGTGACGAAGCCGGACGGTTCGTCAACGGCATCCTCGGCAAGGTGGCCGCGACGGCGACTTGAGCGAGCGTGAATTCGACGACATGCTCGCCGACCTCGAGAAGGCGATCGCGAAGCTCGCGGACGGGACGGCCCCGCTGGAGGATCTTGTGAGGGCCCACGAGGTGGCGGTGCGGCTGCTCGCCGAAACCCAGTCGCGGCTGGTGGAGCTCAAGGCCCGCGCCGACGCTGCCGCACAGTTGCTGTCGCAATGACGTTCCTCCTGGCTCCCCTGGTCGCGTGGGCGATCGCACAGGCGGCAAAGCTGACGCTTACGTCGGTCCGCGAGCGGCGGCTGAACCTCAGGGTGCTGGCTGTGACGGGGGGCATGCCAAGCAGCCACAGCGCGATCGTGATGGGCCTGACCACGGCGATCGGTAAACATTCCGGAATAGCTTCCGCTCCATTCGCGATCGCCCTTATCTTCACCTTCGTGGTGATGTACGACGCGGCGGGATTGCGGCGTGCCGCGGGCCGCCAGGCGGAGGTGTTGAACCGGCTGGTCGAGGACCTGGTGCATATGCGAGGCGTCCAGGAAGCCAGGCTGCGCGAGCTGCTGGGGCACACGCCTTTCGAGGTGCTCGTCGGCGCGTTGATCGGTCTCGTGGTCGGGCTCATCCTTTAACCGGTGCCTCGGCTTGACGTGCTGGTGACGCGGAGCGGGCTCGCCGAGTCGAGGGAGCGGGCGCAGGCGCTGATCCTGGCCGGGAAGGTGCGCGTCGCGGGGGAGACGGTCCGCCGCCCGGACCGGACGGTCGACGAGGCTGCGGCGATCGTGGTCGACAGCGAGCCAGGGTACGCAAGCCGCGGCGCGCTCAAGCTCCGGCCGGCGCTCGATACTTTTCACGTCGATCCGGCGGGCCGCATTTGCGCGGACATCGGGGCCTCGACCGGCGGCTTCACGGACGTGCTGCTTCGCCGCGGAGCAGCGAAGGTGTATGCGCTCGACGTCGGGCGCGGCCTTCTCCACTGGCGCCTGCGCCAGGATCCGAGGGTCGTGGTCATCGAGCGGGTCAACGCGCGTGACCTCGCCGAGTTCCCCGAACCAGTGGACCTCGCCGTCATCGACGTGTCGTTCATCAGCCTGCGCAAGGTCCTGCCCGCCGTTCGCAACGCCGCGCCGCAAGCTGAAGTCGTCGCACTGTTCAAGCCGCAGTTCGAGGTCGGGCGATCCGAGGTGGGGAAGGGAGGCATCGTGCGCAGCGCCACTGTGATCGAGGAAGCGGCGATGAGCTTCCGCCGATGGTGCGCGACCAACGGCTACACGGTCAAAGCCGAAGCCGCATCAGAGGTCACCGGCGCGCAGGGCAATCGGGAGATCTTTTTCCATCTCTTGCCGGAGCAGACGTGAAGATCTGCTTCCTGCGGGGACCGGGAGCGGAGCAGTCGGTGGTCGACCGGGCCCTGGCCGTGGCACGGGCCCGCAAGGCGGAGGCGATCGAGGTTCACCGCGACGACGGTGCGTCGGCGGTCGACCACACCGACCTCATCGTCACGCTCGGTGGAGACGGCACCTTCCTCGCCGGCGCGCGACTCGCCGTGCCGCACGACATCCCGGTCCTCGGGGTGAACCTCGGACGCCTCGGCTTCCTCACCGAAGTCGAAGAACCGGAGCTGGAACGCGGCCTCGAGCATTTCCTCGAAGGCTCGTATCGCATCGAAGAGCGGAACATGCTTCAGGTCACTCTCTTGAGCGGCGACCGCGCGCGCGGCCACACCATCGGCCTCAACGAGGTCGTCGTCGAACATTCGGGCGAGGCGCGAATCCTGCGTCTCGAGATCGACGTCGGCGGGCAGGCGGTAGGCGTCATCGATGCCGACGGGGCAATCGTCGCGACGGCCAGCGGATCGACAGCCTACGCCCTGGCCAGCGGCGGCCCGATCCTCGAGCCGACGCTGCGCGACCTCGTCCTCGTACCGATGAATCCCTTTGCTCTCACGGTGCGCCCCATCGTGTTCGCGCCCGGCCAGGACATCACGCTCAAGGTCGTGCGCGGGCCGGCCGAGATGCGAGTCGACGGGGGGCGCCGGGGCCGCGCGGTGGCGACGGGCGATGCGGTCCGCTGCGGGTCTCACGAGCGCAGCCTGAAAGTGGTGCGGTTCAGCCCGCCAGAAAGCTTCTACCTCCGTCTCGCCGACAAGCTGGGCTGGGGCCGCCCACTGGTCCCAAAAAAATAGTTGTTGAAGGAGCTCAAGGTCCGCGACCTCGCCCTGGTCGCGGAGTCGACGGTGCGCTTCGGTCCGGGACTGAACCTGCTCACAGGCGAGACAGGCAGCGGCAAGTCGCTGATCATCGATGCGCTCAGCCTGGCCCTCGGTTCGCGCGCCGATCCGGGCCAGGTCCGGCACGGCGCGGATCGCGCGACTGTGGAGGCGGTGTTCGATTCCGTCGCCCTGCAGCGCGAGGTCGGCAAACGCAGCGTGGCGCGCGTCGATGGCCGTCCCGCTTCTCCAGGCCAGCTGCGCGAGCTCGGCGGCAACCTCGTGGCGATTCACGGCCAGCACGCATTCAGTGGGCGCGGGCAGCGCGTCCTTAACGGGCTTGGCCCGCAGCACCACGCTCTCCTCGACACCGAGACGCAGACCGACCTGCTCGATGCGTACGCGGGGGCGCTCGACATCCGAGCCGCGGTGGCGACCGCACATGGCGCCTGGGTCGCCGCCGCCGCGGCGGTGCGCGACCTCGAGCAGCTGCGATCGCGTGGGCAGCGCGAGCAGGAGTACCTGCGCTGGCAGCTCGACGAGCTGCGCGGGGCCGACCTGAAGCCCGGCGAGGATGAGGCGCTGAGCGCGGAGCGCACCGCTGTGCGGCACGCGGCGCGCCTCGCCGAGCTGGGACGGCAGGCGACAGACGCATTGCACGAGGACGGTCTGGCCCGCGCCGCCGCTGCCATCTCTTCGGCCGCCGCGATCGATAACAGGCTGAGCGAGCAGGCAACGCGGCTGGAGGCGCTCGCCGAAGAGCTGACCGACGTCGCGGCCGACGTCCGTCGCTACGTCGAGCTGCTGGACGCCGACCCGCGGAGGCTGGAGGCGATCGAGTCGCGCCTGGCCGCGATCGAGGGCATCAAGCGCAAGCACGGCGGTTCGATCGAGACTGCGATCCAGGAGCGGGACCGCCTCGAGCGGCAGGTCGGCGCGACCGAAGACCTCGACGCGGCAATCACCGCCGCCAAGGCCGAGAGGCTGAAGCGCCGGGCGGAGCTCGAGACGGCGAGCGCCAGGCTGTCGAAAGCTCGGACGGCCGCGGCTCGACGCATGGAAAAGGCGGTGGCGGCGGAGCTGCTGGGGTTGCGGCTGGAAGGCTCCCGGTTCGAAGTCCCGCTGCGGCCTCAGGCCGAGATCGGACCGGCGGGCGCGGAGATCGCCGAAATGATGTTTTCGGCCAACCCGGGCGAGCCCATCGCGCCGCTGGCGAGGGTCGCGTCCGGGGGAGAGCTGGCGCGCGTCATGCTCGCGATCAAGACGGTGAGCGCCGATGCTGACCAACTGCCGACGCTGGTCTTCGACGAGGTTGACGCGGGCATCGGCGGCGAGGCAGCGATCCAGGTCGGACTCCGGCTGAAGGCGCTGGGCGCCCGCCACCAGGTGCTGGTGGTGACGCACCTCGCTCAGATCGCATCCTTTGCCGACCATCATCTTGTGGTCGAGAAGGCGCCCGACAGCGCGGGCCGGAACGTGGTGGTGGTCCGTGAGCTGGCGAGTGAAGAGGAGAAGGCGCGAGAGCTCGCGCGCATGATGAGTGGAGGCGTCACCGTCAAGGCCGTCGCACGTGCCCGCGAGCTGCTCGAAGAAGCGCGCCGTTAGCGCGAAACTCCGCACCGCCCGCCAGACTTGCGGAATCCGCTGCGCGATCTGAGATAGGCTTGCCCCTCGTGGAAGCTGGCGCCGGGCGCGCGCAGGGCGCACCCCTCGAACGGACCAGCGGGCTTACCGTCAACACAGCCGTTTTCGAAGGTCCACTGGAGCTGCTTCTCGCGCTGGTCGAGCGCGAGGAGGTCGACATCTTCAAGGTCTCCCTCGCGAAGGTCACCGACGGCTACCTCGCGGAGCTGGCTTCGCGTGAGATCCCCGACCCGCAGGAGATGGTCGAGTTTCTCTGGATGGCTTCGCGCCTCCTTCTTCTCAAGTCGATCCGGCTGCTCCCGGGCGAGGCGCCCACCGATGAGGAGACCGAGCTGCTCGGCTGGGAGGACGAGGTGCGCCAGCGCCTGGAGGAGTACCGCGCTTACAAAGAGATCGCCGGCGAGCTGCTGGAGCGCGCGGTGCAGGAAACGTTCGCCTTTCCGCCGCCCGCGCGCCCGGTCGAGGCCGGGGGCCAGGAGCAGCCGCTCGACATCGACTTCCTGGTCGCGGCGTTCAACAGCGTGCTGGCGCGGATTCCGCCACGCCCGATCGTCGTCATGGGCCGGACCTGGACGCTGCAGGAGAAGCTCGACCTCATCAACGATCGCCTGCGCCAAGGACCGCTGGAGCTCGTCGAGCTGATCCTCGAATCGGAGGATCGCCTCGAAGCTGTGATCACGTTCGTGGCCCTCCTCGAGCTGATCCGGCGGTCCGCCGTGCGGGTGCG
>Ga0209160_1001093_pt1 | contig 22677 bp, 24 predicted proteins | sample GraSoiAngelo_153_FD_186167 | JGI IMG/M metagenome (GOLD analysis project Ga0209160, IMG submission 186167) | Grasslands soil microbial communities from the Angelo Coastal Reserve, California, USA - 14_1009_12_40cm (SPAdes) (version 2) | ecosystem: Environmental > Terrestrial > Soil > Grasslands ...
CGGCCCGGAAGACAACGATCTGACGGTCGACGAGTGCGTGACCAAGATCCTGCCGCGGATGGCCCGGCGCGTGCTGGAGACGTCGGGCACGGAGGAGCTCTCCGTGCTCGGCTACTGCATGGGCGCGCCGATCTCGGCGTCGTTCGTCGCCTCGCACCCCGAGGTGCAGGTGAAGAACTTCGTCAACATGGCCGGCCCTATCGACTTCACGAAGGTCGGGCTCTTCGGGCTCTGGCTCGGCAAGGAGAATTTCAACGTCGACCGCTTCGTCGATACGCTCGGCTCGATCCCGGCCGACATGGTGAAGGCGGGCTTCAAGCTCCTCAAGCCGACGATGGACCTGTCGACCAACCTGAATCTCTGGTGGAACCTGTGGAACGACAAGTACGTCGAGGGATTCCAGGCGCTGAACAAGTGGGCGAACGAGTACGTGGCGTTTCCCGGCGAGTTCTTCCGTCAGTGGGTGAGGGACTTCTACCAGGACAACAAGCTCTTCCGCGGTGAGCTCGTCATGGGCGGCCGGCCGATCCGGCTCGAGCGCATCACGTGCCCCATCTTCGTCGTGGGCGCGAAGGAAGATTACATCGCGCCGCCCGAATGCGTACGCGCCCTCATCGACAGCGTCGGCAGCCGCGAGAAGGAGTACATCGAGCTGCCCGGCGGACACATCTCGCTCATCGCCGGGCGGGGCGCCGCCGTCCATTGCTGGCCCAAGGTGTCGGCCTGGCTGGCTCCGCGCTCGTAGCTCTTGATTCACAACGCGTTCGTTGACGCGCGGCGTCACGATGGCGTAACATTAGGGCAATGATGGGTGACGGGTCAGGTCCGAGCCAGCTGTTCGAGCAGTGGCGGAAGCAGTTCGAGGAAGGCGCCCAGGCCTGGATGCGCTTGATCAGCCCGACCACCGCCGCGTCTGCCCCGCCGACGCCGGATCCCACCGCGTTCTGGCGTCCCGTGCTCGACCAGGGAGTTCAGACCTGGGCCAAGCTGTTCTCGCAGACCCCGGCCACCCCCGAGCTCGTCACGCAATGGAAGCAGTTCCTCGATCAGTGGATCGAAGCCTGGTCCAGGGTGCTCGGCCAGGCGATGGGCACCGAACAGTTCGCGAAGCTGATGGGCCAGTCGCTCGACCAGATCCTGGTCGCCGCCGCGCCGGCGAAGAAGGCCATGGATCAGCAGATCGAGCAGGCGCTGCAGGCGCTCAACCTGCCGTCGCGCACCCAGCTGACGGCGATCGCGAAACAGCTCGTCGAGCTCGAAGATCGGATCGACCGCCTCGAGGACTCGATCAGCGCCAAGCTGCGGCGCCTCGCGGAGCGAGAGCCCCGATGATCGGCAGGACGATCGCGGATCTCGCTCCCGGCGATCACGCCGAGCTGGTCCGGCAGGTCGAAGAGGACGACATCGCCAGCTTCATCGACGCCGTGGGCGATCTGAATCCCGTCCACAGCGACGCCGACTACGCGGCGACGACTCCGTTCAAGGAACCCATCGCGCCGGGCATCTTCACCGCCGGACTGATCTCGGCGGTCATCGGCACGCAGCTCCCGGGGCCCGGCGCCGTGTATCTCTCCCAGAGCCTCAAGTTCATCAAGCCCGTCAAGGCGGGGGATACGATCACGGCGCGAGTCCACGTGCTCGAGGTGGTTCGCGAGCGCAATCGCCTCCGCCTTCAGACGGTCTGTATGAACCAGCGGGGCGAAGAGGTGCTGTCGGGCGAAGCGTGGGTGATGCCGTCGAAGGCGCGCGTCGTGTACGACGAACGGTCGCGCCGTGCTGGATCCCTCGCGGCGCTCGCGATCCAGCCCTGGGCGATGGCGGCCCACGCCATGCGGCTGTGGGCCGCGCTCGTTACATCAGCAGTCCGCCGTTGATCGAGAGCTCAGCGCCGGTGATGTAGTCGCCGTCGGACGAGACGAGATAGACGACCGCGCGACCGACTTCCTCCACCGTTCCAAAGCGCCTCAGCGGGATCTGGCTCAAGAGCTTGTCGCGTACCTTGTCCGGGATTCCCTGGACCATGTCCGTCTCGATGAAGCCCGGCGCTACCGCGTTCACCGTGACGCCCTTGCCGGCGAGCTCCTTCGCGAGCGACTTCGTGAACGCCGCGACGCCGGCCTTCGAGGCCGCGTAGTTGGCCTGACCGAAGTTGCCGATCTGGCCGATCACCGACGTGATGTTCACGACGCGGCCCCACTCCTGCCGGAGCATCTGGTCGACGAAGACCTTGGTGCAGTTGAAGACCCCGTCGAGATTGATGGCAAGCACCTTGCGCCAGGACGCGTGGTCCATTTTGACGAACGTCTTGTCCGAGTTGATTCCCGCGTTGTTGACGAGGATGTCCAGATGGCCGAACTCCTTCAGGACGTCCTGCGCCATCCGGAACGTGTCGGGATAGTCGCCGACGTCGGCCTGCGCGAGGACCGACTGCCGCCCGATCTTCCGGATCTGCTCGACGACTTCCTTGGCCGCGGGCTCGCTCGAGACGTAATTGATGGCGACGTCGGCGCCTTCCTCGGCAAGGGCCAACGCGATGGCGCGCCCGATGCCGCGAGATCCTCCGGTGACGAGCGCGGTGCGCCCCTTGAGCTTCATGAGAGCCACCTCCTGTGGGCGTGGATCGTCAGTCTAGCACGGTGTCTCCGGGCCAGGCTCTTGACGCGGGGTGTTACGCCATTCATAGTGACCCTCAAGGGCCACCCCGTAGAGGAATGCCATGGCGTACGTCATCAAGCGGTACTCGAACAGAAAGCTCTACGATACGCAGGAGAGTCGGTACGTCACCCTCGAGGAGATCGAGGAGATGATCCGCGCGGGCAAGGAGATCGCCGTCGTGGACGCTGCCTCCGGTGAGGATCTGACCTCGGTGACCCTGGCCCAGATCATTCTCGAGAACGAGCGCAACCATCGCGCCGCGCTCCCGACCGCTTTCCTTCACCAGCTCATCAAGCACGGCGAAGCTTGGCAGGATTTCGTCCAGCGGTCGATGAAGTCCAGTCTCGAGGGCATCGTGTCGAGTCAGCGAGAGATGGAGCGCATCTTCCAGGACTGGGCCTCGAGAGCCGGGTGGGGGATGTCCGCGCCTCGCGTCGAGCCGCGGCGCGACGGGGCCGCCGAGCCGGATGCCGAGCAGCTCCGCGAGGAAGTCTCGACGCTGCGTGAGCGTCTACGCTCCCTCGAGGAGCGGCTCGAGAAACGTAAGAATCAGAAGTAGCCGTCTCTAGCTCTGGTAGACGTCCTTCATCTTCTCGACGATGGCCGTGTAGGTCTCCTGGATGCCCTTGCCGGCCTGCTCCGCCGACGTCTGAAGCCGCTCGGCCGAGCGGGTGATTGCCTGCGCCTGACCTTCCATGAGCTTGAACGCCTTCTCGACGCCGTCGACGCCGGTCATGAGCGCCTTCTGATACAGGTGCCCTGGATCCTTCGTGCCGTCCGCCCAGGCGCTCTGCCAGTGCGCCGCAGCGGCGGTCTGGGAGCTCCGGAGCGTTTCGAGGGCGCCCTGCTGTAGCTCGCCGCAGAGCCTCACGCCTTCCTTCGCCGTGGCCGTCGAGAGCTCGACCAGCTCGCGAAGCACGCGCTGATTGGCGTCCGCCCACACCGTCATCGTCTCGACCACCTTCCCCGTGAGCTGACCGAACATCTCCTGCGCTCTCTTCTGATCGTCCATTTCGTCCCCTCCTGCTTGGATCGCGTTTCTTTTCGTTCGACTTCTTCGATTCGCACGACTCGGATTCGAGTATAACGCGTCGCGTTACGCCGTCAACGATTATTTCGCGCACCGCGTTATCAGCCATGTGCTACGGTCGGTTATCCCTTTCAGATTGATGCTTTAGACGGAGGACCCTATGGCCACCGACACCCTCGCTCGGATGTTCTGGGATCGCGTCGAGCGCAGTGGTGACCGTCCCGCGCAGCAGTTCAAGCAGGGCGCCGACTGGAAGACGATCACCTGGCGTGAGGTGGGCGATGTCGTCCGCGAGGTGGGCCTGGGCCTGATCGCGCTGGGCCGCGAGAAGGGTGAGATGGTCGCCCTGCTGTCGACGAGCCGGGCCGAATGGGTCCAGGCCGATTTCGCGATCTTCAGCGCGGGCTGCGTGACGGTCCCGGTCTATCCGACGTATCCACCGGATCTCATCTCCTACGTCGTGAACGATTCGGGAGCCAAGACGATCATCGTCGAGGATTCCGCCCAGCTCGCGAAAGTCTTGCAGGCGCGCGACAAGATGCCGGCGCTCCAGCAGATCATCGTCATCGCCGGCTACGACGCGCCCCAGCCTCCGAAGATCGTGATGACGTGGGAGTCGCTCCGCCGGCTGGGCCGTGAAAACGTCGCGGCGCACAAGAGCACGCTCGCCGACCGCGTCGCCTCCACTCGGCCGACCGATCTGGCGACGATCGTCTACACCTCGGGCACCACCGGCCCCCCCAAGGGAGTCATGCAGACACACGGCAATCACGTCGCCGCCGTGACCGCCTCCAAGCAAGCGACCCCGGTTCAGGAGGGGTGGGTGCACCTCCTGTTCCTGCCGCTCGCGCACTCGTTCGCGCGGCTCGAGTCGTTCCTCGGCGTCACCCACGGGCTGACCACGGCGTTCGCCGAGAACCTCGACAAGGTGGGAGAGAATCTCAAGGAGACGCGCCCGCATTTCATCTGCAGCGTGCCGCGCGTCTTCGAGAAGGTGTACGGAAAGATCCTCGCCGGCGTCGAGGCGGGCTCGCCGGCGAAGAAGAAGATCTTCAGCTGGGCGGTGTCGGTCGGGCGCGACGTGAGCCGCCATCAGCAGCGCGGCCAGCCCGTGCCGGCGACCCTGGAGCTCAAGCGAAAGGTCGCCCACAAGCTCGTCTTCTCGAAGCTCCACGCCGCGCTCGGCGGGCGACTGCAGTGGGCCGTGTCCGGCGGCGCGCCGCTCGCGCGCGATATCGCCGAGTTCTTCCATGCCGCCGGCATTCTCCTTCTCGAGGGCTACGGTCTCACCGAAACGTGCCCGGCGCTCACGTTCAACCGGCCCGACCGCTTCAAGTTCGGATCGGTCGGCCAGACCCTGCCGGGAGTCCAGCTGCGCATCGCCGAGGACGGTGAGATCCTGGCGCGCGGCCCCAACATCGCCACGCTCGGCTACTACAAGCAGCCCGAAGCGACGCGCGAGGTCTTCGATCCGGACGGGTGGTTCCACACGGGCGACATCGGAACGGTCGACCAGGACGGCTTCCTCGTTATCACCGATCGGAAGAAGGACCTGATCGTGACGGCGGGTGGCATGAACATCGCGCCGCAGAACATCGAGAACCTCCTCAAGGCCGATCCGTTCATCAGCCAGGTGATGGTCTACGGCGACCGGCGTCCGTATCCGGTGGCGCTGATCACGATCAACCCCGAAGAGCTCTCGAAGTTCGCGCGCGAGCAGGGGATCCTGACCAGCGAGGCGGCGGCCATCGTGAAGCATCCGAAGGTGGCCGAGCGCGTCGGCCGCACGGTCGAGGAGAAGAACACGCAGCTTCAGTCCTACGCGAAGATCAAGCGCTTCACGGTGCTGCCCACCGATTTCTCCCTCGACGGCGGCGAGCTCACCCCGACGCTGAAGGTGAAGCGCAAGGTCGTCTCGCAGAAGTACAAGGACGCGATCGAGGAGCTCTACCGCTGACCGCGGAGCCGGGGGTCCTCGCCGGCAAGGTCGCGATCGTCACCGGCGCCAGCCGCGGCCTCGGTCGCGCGATCGCGGTGGCGCTGGCCGGGGCCGGCGCGGACGTCACGCTGGCCGCCCGATCGAAAGAGGCGCTCGAGGAGACGGCGCGCCTGGCCGCGTCCGGGGGCCGAGCGCTCGTCGCGCCCACCGACGTCTCGAGCTACCCCGAGGTCGAGGCGCTCGTGCAGCGGACGATCCGCGAGCTGGGCCGTCTCGACATCGTCGTCAACAACTCGGGCGTCGCGAAGGTGGCGCCGCTCGTCGAGATGACGCCGGAGGACTGGCGGTTCATGCTCGACGTGAACCTGACCGGCGTCTTCAACGGCTGCCGCGCGGCCGCCCCTCACCTGATCGCCCAGAAGTCCGGCAAGGTGATCAACGTGGCCTCGGTGCTCGGTCAGGTCGGCCTGCCGGGCTACACGGTCTACGGCGCGACGAAGGGTGGCATCATCGCGCTCACGCGCACGCTCGGCGTCGAGTGGGCGCGGCACAACATTCAGGTGAACGCGATCGCCCCCGGCTGGTTCGCGACGGACATGACCAATGAAGCGTTCGCCGATCCGGCGATCAACCAGCGGCTGACGCGCGACATCCCGGCCCGTCGCATCGGGCGGGCGGAGGAGATCGGCCCGCTGGCCGTCTACCTCGCCTCCGCGAGCTCCGACTTCATGACCGGCCAGACGCTCTTCCTGGACGGCGGCCACTCGGCCGCGTAGGTTGCCCGAGGGTGAGCCGTCGAGTAGGCTGTGCGCGATGAAAGCGGCGAGGCTTCACGGGCCACGCGATCTTCGCCTCGAAAGCGTGCGCGAGCCACGCCCGGAGCCGGGCGAGGCGATCGTCCGCATCACCGCGGCGGGTCTGTGCGGCACAGACTACGAGATCTGGTCGGGCGCGAGACCCGTCGCATATCCGCGCGTGATGGGCCACGAGCTCGTCGGCCGCGTCGAGGCGGTCGCGCCGGACGTGACGCGGGTCGCCCCGGGTGATCCGGTGGTCGTCGAGCCGAACTATTCGTGCGGACGATGCCCGCTGTGCCGCGAAGGCAATCGCAACCTCTGCCTGTCGCGGACCACGATCGGCATCAACGTCGACGGCGGCTTCGCCGAGCTCGTCCGCGTCCCCGCGCAGTGTTGTTGGCGCGCGGCGGCGAGCGCCGGATCCGACGCGCTCTTGCTCGCCGAGCCGCTTGCCGTCGTCGTCCGCGCCGTCGCGCGCGGGGCGCCGAAGCGAGGCGAGACCGCGGCGATCGTGGGCGCCGGCACACTCGGGCTCCTGGCCCTCCAGGTCCTTCGCGCCCGCGGGGCGCGGGTGATCGTCGTGAGCCGCTCGCGACGGCGCTTCGCCCTCGCGAGCGAGCTCGGCGCCGAGGTCACGCACGCGACCTCCGAGGGCCAGCCCGCTGACGCCGCCCGGCGGTTTTCCGGGCGCGAAGGCGTGGATCTGGTCGTCGAGACCGCCGGCACGCCCGAGGCGGTCTCGCACGCGCTCGAGCTGGTTCGGCCCGGCGGCCGCATCGTACTCACCGGGCTGCCTCACGAGCCCACGTCGGTGTCGTTCTTCTCGGTCGTACGCCGCGAGGTCACCTTGACGGGCTCGATGATCTATCAAGACGAATTTCCCGAGGCGCTCCAACTCGTCGACAGCGGCGCGGTCAGGACCGGGCCGCTGATCACCCACCGGTTCGGCCTCGACCGCATCGGCGAGGCGTTCGCGGCGCACGCGGACGCCAACTCCATCAAGGTCGCGCTCGAGCTCTGACCCCGGGCCCGCTCGCGGAATAGGATCGCGCACCATGTGGCTCCTCCTGTCGCTGGCGGCCGCCCTGTTCCAGGTCCTTCGCAACACGACGATGAAGCGTCTCGGCCACTCGCTGGACGAGTACATCAACGTCTGGGGCCGCTTCACGTTCCTCCTGCCGTTCGCCTTCATCGCCTGCGTGGCCAGCGGCTGGCCCGAGCTCAAGCCCGGCTTCTTCGTCTGGTGCCTGCTCTTCGGCGTCTGCCAGACGCTCTCGACCCTCGCGCTCTCGAAGGCCCTGAAGCTCTCGCAGATCTCGCTCGTCACCGCGCTCTGGAAGGTGAGCCTCCTGATCCTCCTGGGCATGGGGGTGCTGATCGGCGAGCAGCCGAGCGCCATGGGCGTGGCGGGGGTGTTGCTGAGCGCGGCCGGCGTGTATCTCCTGAACATCCGGAGCGCAAAAGTCTCGCCGCTCGCTCCGCTGCGCGTCCTCTTCACCGATCGCGGCCAGCGCTACACCCTGCTGGCGGCGCTGCTCTATGCGCCGTCGGTCATCACGATCAAGAAAGCGATCCTCGCCTCCAACACCGCCGTCGGCACGTTCGGCACCTATCTGGCGGCGAGCCTCGTCGTGACGCCGCTGGCGCTGACGACCTCGGCACGCCACTTCAAGGCGGTGCCGCGCTACTGGAAGGAATTCATCGCGCTCGGTCTGTTCGCGGCGCTGACGACCTTGAGCCAGGGCAAGGCCTACACGCTCACGCTCTCCTCATACGTGGAGGCGGTCAAGCAGGTCGAGATCCTGTTCGCGATGGCGATCGGGGTCCTCGCGTTCGGCGAGGGTCAGAAGGTGAGGGAGTCGGCGCTGGGCGCCTTGGTGATGCTGCTCGGGATGGTGCTCCTGGCTCTCGCGACGTGACGCCGACGCGACGTCGCGGCTGGGCGAGACGCCTCAGACGTCCGGGCGCTTGCCGTGGGTGACGCGCACTTCGGTCTTGATCCCGCCGCGCACGTTGAAGTCGCCCGTTACCTCGAGCCAGCGCGGGTTGGCGACGGTCACGAAGTCGTTGAGGATCCGGTTGGTCACGTCCTCGTGAAACGCTCCTTCTTGCCTGAACGACCAGAGATAGAGCTTCAGCGACTTCAGCTCGACCAGATGCCGGTCCGGCACGTAGCGGATGCGGATCGTGGCGAAATCCGGCTGGCCGGTCATGGGGCAGAGGCACGTGAACTCCGGCACCGTCATCGTGACTTCGTAGTCACGATCCGGATGCGGGTTCGGCACGATCTCGAGCGTCTTCGACGGGGCCGACGGCATGACGCGATTATACTCGCCGCCCCGGCGATTCGACCGATCGCTACCGGCTCGTCAGCCCGATTCCCACCGCCACCGCCGCGCACGCGATCAGCAGGTCCGGCGTCAGCGGGTCGCCGGCGACCAGCGCCGCCGCGATCACGCCGAAGATCGGCTGGGTGAGAAAGAACGCCGAGAGCGCGCTCGGGCGATACCGGCGCAGGAGCGCCAGGTTCACGACGAAGTTGAATCCGGAGATCAGTATGCCCTGATAGGCGATGGAGCCGGCGAGCCGTAACGTCCAGCGGGTGGGCGCCGGCTCGACGAGCGACGACACGACGACGAAGAGCGCGGTACCCACGATCGCCTGGGCCAGCAAAAGCTTCACCGGGTCCAGGCGCTGGACCGCGCGCGCCAGGTAGACGGTGCGCTCGGCGAGGAGGACACCGGCCACCGTCACGACCACGTCGCCCAGCAGGGTGGGCGAGCCGTGAGCGACCTGGCGCGCGCCGAGCAGCACGATTCCCGAGTAGGCGATCAGGACCCCTGCGAGCTTCCGAATCGTGAGCCGATCGCCGGGGATCAGGAAGTGGGCGAGCACGACGGTATGGACGGCGTAGAGGTTGATGAGGACCGAGGCGTGCGCCGCGCTGGTGAGCCAGGTGCCGACGTTCGTCGCAGCCATCTGCACGCTGAACAGGAGGCCCAAGAGCGCCAGCGGGCGCCACTCGGCGGGCTCGATCCGGAAGCCGGCAAAGCGGCCGGTGGCCCAGGCCCAGAGACAGATCACGGCGCCGCCGACGACGAACCGCATGCACGCCAGACGAAGCGGCGGGGCCTCCTCGAGGCCCATCTTGATCACGACGGTGTTGGCGCCCCAGAGAACCGAGATGAGCACGGCCACGGCCGCGCCCTTGAGGTCCATGTCTTTCGAAGGATGGCTCAGAACGCATTCGAGGATACGACACCTGGCATAATCGCCCCATGAAGATCGGCCTGATCGGGCTCCCCAAGTCTGGCAAGACCACGCTCTTCAACCTGCTCACCGGCTCGAAGGTCGCGACCGCGCGCTACGACTCCGGCCGCGCGGAGCTCCACACGGGCGTCGCGCGGGTGCCGGACCCGCGCGTGGACCGGCTCTCCGTCATCTTCAAGCCGAAGAAGACGACCTACGCCACCTTCGAGGTGGTCGACCTGGCGGGCATCGAGCGCGGCGAGCGCGCCGGGCTCGACACGAAGGAGTTCCGCAACGCCGACGCGCTCCTGCACGTCGTCCGGGCCTTCGCCGACGAGGCGCTCGGCGCGCCGGCGCCCAGGCGGGACATCGAGGACCTCGACACCGAGCTGATCCTGGCCGACCTGGAAGTGGTCGAGCGGCGCCTCGAGCGCCTGGAGGCGTCGATCAAGAAGCAGCGCAAGGAGGCGGACGTGAAGGAGCAGGCGATCCTCGCGCGCCTCAAGAAAGACCTCGAGAGCGAGACGCCGCTGCGCGCGGTCTCGCTCACGCCGGACGATGCGCGCGCGATTCGTGGATTCACGTTTCTCTCGCAGAAGCCGATCTTGCATTGCCTGAACCTCGACGAGAAGGCGATCGGCGACGGACCGCACGCGATCCAGAAGCTCGGGCTGGAGGCGGCGGCGCAACGCGCACGAACGCGGATCGGCTGGGTGTCGGCGGTGATCGAGGCCGAGGTGGCCGAGCTGGCCGGCGACGAGCAGCGCGCCTTCCTGACCGATCTGGGCCTGAAGGAGCCGGCGATCCATCGGGTGCTGAGCGAGTGCTACGCCTTGCTCGGGCTCGTCTCCTTCTTCACGGTGGGTGAGGACGAGGTGCGCGCATGGCCGATCCCGGAAGGCACGCGGGCGCAGGCGGCCGCGGGGACCGTGCACTCGGACATCGAGCGCGGCTTCATCCGCGCCGAGGTCAACAGCTACGACGACCTGGTGGCGGTCGAGGGCTCGTTCGCCGACCTACGGGCGCGCGGCCAGCAGCGGCTCGAGGGCAAGGACTACGTCGTGCGGGATGGCGAGATCTGTCACTTCCGCTTCAACGTGGCGAAGTAGCTCGGAGGAAACTGCCCGCTCGCTCCAGGGTTAGCCGGCCTCTCGCCGAGACGCCGCAAAGCGCAGACGTGCGCAGGCGCTTCTGCAGCTCGTGCCGCCGTTTTTCAGCGCCCATCGCGGCCAGATCCTGCGTGCTGCTGTTGGCTTCGCCGGATGCTCTCCGCCGCACGAGGACGGGACTCGGTACGATGACCGAGGCTGGCGGGGCACGCGGTCAGCGGGTTATCCACATATCCACGCTGGGTCACAAAACTCAAATTCTCCACTGTGACAGACGATAAGGGCACGCAGTCCACCAGAAGCCGCGCCGTCAGCAGTGTTCACCACGGTGGCCCATCAGCGGTGTAGGTGCGAGGCGGTGAAAAGCGATTTAGACGAACGAAACCCGCTAAAGATGCGGGTCAAACGAGGCTTGACTCGGCCCGGCATGGCGCGCTCTCATCGCGCCGTATGCTCGAGGTTCGGGCCTCTCCGTCGCGCTAGACGGATCACTCTTTCCGGCATCTCTCGGTGGATGGCTGCGTGATCGGTGGCGGTCAGCATGGCCCGACGGGCTTCGTGAGGCGTCACGAGGGAAGCGAACATCGTCCATATCGGTAATCCCGGCTCATAGCTCCAGCGGATCCAACGAGAGGGATGATTTGTGAAACACTTCTGGCCCGCTCTCCCGAAATGCGTGATCAGGCGTTGCTCCCTCGTGCCCCTTCTTCTCCTTGGTGTAGTGGCCCCGTGCCACGCGGTTCCGCTCCTCGATCAGTCGTTCACGACACCCTCGAATCTCGGAGGCGTCATCAATGAATGTTGTGCGTTCATTGCCCAGACCTATACCGGAGGGCTGACCGGCACGCTTGCGGGAGTCAACATCGATGTGCAGTCGTCCAGTCGCTTTCCCTTGCATGTGACCGTGCATGGGGTGACGGGTGGGGTACCAAACTCGCTGCTCTTGGGCGAGACGACCTTATCGTCGAGTAGCGCCCCTCTCTCGCTGCTCATCACCTTTCCCGAGGAGATCGAGCAAGTCGCCGGCACACAATACGCGATTGCGGCGAACTATGTCGGTGCGCCGCCGCCAGGCCCCGGGCAATCCCAAGGCGTATGGATCGGGGCGATCGGCAACTTCTATTCCGGTGGGGAGCCGTTTGCGAGTGTCGACGGAACGTCCTGGTTTCAGCTCGGGTCCGATGATCTGCATTTCCAGACCTTCGTTGAGGTAGTCCCAGAACCGACCACGCTGTTCATCTTCGCCACGGCGGCAGGACTCGGGCTCGCCCTCTGGAAACGGCGGAGGCAGAAGTAGCCCGGCAGGCACGCTCACTACTCGGATTCTTCCGCGCCCAAATCGCCGTAAGGTGATCTTGAAGGGGAACGCCGAGAGCCAGGCTCCGGCGTCCGGCCGAATATCCCGAGAAGCAGGCGGTGCCAAACTCACGAAGGTTCATGGGGATGAGAAAGTCCGCGGTCCTCGGCATCGTTTTGGCGGCGATCAGCGCGTGCCCAACCATGCTGGGTCTGGAACTCGTTATTCGAATCCATCGTGGAAGGGCGTTCCAAGTCCAGTCCTCGACCGCCGATCTCTCGAATAGAGTTCGACCCGTGGCATATCATCCCAGGCTGGGCTGGATTCCAACGCCCGGCCAATTTAGCAGGGGCTGGACCTCGAATGCCGATGCATCCAGCATCCGAAGCAACGGCAGATCGATCTCGACTGCAAGTCGTCCTATTCTGGCGGTCGGCGATTCATTCACTTTTGGGGACGAGGTGGAAGATGGTGAGACGTGGGCGGCGCATCTGGAAGAAATCCTGAACAAGCGTGTGCTCAACGCCGGCGTTGGCGCCTACGGGATCGACCAAGCTTTTCTTCGCGCCGAACTTCTCCTGGACAAATACGACCCTGATGTCGTGATCCTGTCGTTAGCGCCTTGGCGGTTACGATGCGATCGCGGCCGTGGCGAATGATCGTTGCCCCGACTCCCAAGCCGATCCACAGCTTGGCCGTTTCTGGGAGCATCGTGGAGCAGACGGCGTCAACCGCGAGAAGCAGCTCTGATTGACTTCCTGTGCGCGAGCGCTGGCGGACCGGTGTACTACCGCGGCAGGGACATGGCGCTCTGCCATCGGGGAATGCGTATCAGCCAGAGCGACTGGAATGTATTCCTCGGTCACGCGGCGGCGACGTTGGCGAAGTTCCGGGTGCCGGAGGCCGAACAGCGCGACGTGGTTGCGTTTGTCCAGAGTCTCCAGAAGGAGATCGTTGGATAGCGCCCATCTTCCTCTGCGGCTGATCGGGCTCGTTCTCGCGCTTCGCATCACCATACCCAATCAATGCTACGACGCGTGGACCAGATAATCCGATTGATGGACCGGCGAGCGTTCATCACCATGGTGGGCGGGAGCATCCTTGTCGCGCCGGTCGCGACTACAGCGCAGCGGCCGGGAAGGATCGCGAAGGTTGGCGTGCTCGCCCTGCCACTCTCAGATGACCCGGAGTTCCGGATGCTTTGGGAAGCATTCACAGGAGGGCTCCGCGATTACGGTTGGATCGAGAACCAGAATCTCGTCTTCGAGCGTCGGGCGGCCGTGGAGGGCCCGGAGCGCTATTCTCGGCCCGCAGCGGAATTGGTAGGGCTTCAGCCGGACATAATCGTCAGCGGCCTCGGCGAGCCGGCGATTCTGGCGCTCAGAAAAGTCACGACGACAATTCCTATCGTCATGCTGGTCGCCGCGGATCCAGTCGGTACCGGCCTCATCGCGAATCTTGCACGACCGGGCGGGAACGTGACCGGCATGAGCCTCCTGGCGCCGGAGTTGGGCGGCAAGCGGCTCGCGATACTGAAAGAAGCTGTCGCCACCGCGACTCAAGTAGCCGTGTTGTGGAACGCGGCGTACCCGGGAAAGGCCGCGGAGTTCAGAGACAGCGAAGCCACAGCCGCCGCTCTCAAGGTGACACTGCATTCGGTCGAGGTGCGCGGGCCGAATGACTTCCATCGCGCCTTCTCGAGTCTCGGGCGACACCATCCCGACGCGATGGTGACATTTGCCGATCCTCTGACAGTATCGAATCGTCGCCAAATCGTGGACTACGCGACGCGGCAGCGCCTGCCGATGATCGCCGAGCTACGTCAGTTCGCCGAGGCCGGGGCACTCATGAGCTATGGTGCCAGTCTTGCCGATCTCTTCCGGCGTGCTGCTGGCCATGTGGACAAGATCCTGAAGGGCGCGCAACCCGCCGACCTGCCAGTTGAACAACCCACGAAGTTCGAGCTCGTGGTCAACTTGAAGACGGCCAAAGCTCTCCGCCTGACGATTCCGCAAACGATCCTGTTGCGAGCAGACGAGATCATTCGGTGATCAACCGGCGCACGTTCCTCTGCGGGCGCGGATTAGGCGATCGAGTCGCCGTGCTCGACGCACGCGGCCAGCTCCTCCGACGTTGAAAGCGGTCGCGTCCGCTCGTGCAGAGTCGCGCTCTTCCTCGGGGCATGCGCCATCGCGAATACGCCATCCAGGCGACAACGGGCCGCGGTGACGTCAGGAGCGACGACGGACTGCGCGTGGCCATCACACTTGGCCTTCAGGACTCTTCCCCTTCCGCTTCAACCTGGCGAAGTGACGCCCTCAGGGCGCCACTCCGGGGATTTTCTTGAGCGGGCCGCCGAGCGCTTGCACGACGGCCGCGACGTTCGCGTCGGGAGTGTTCATCGGTAGCACGCAGCCCGGGCCGACGATGAGTCCCGTGCCGCCGGTCTGAGCGATCGCGTCGCGCGTCTCGCCGACGGCGTCCTCCGCCGTGCCGTCCCGCAGGGTCTTCCACTGATGCAGCCCGCCGATGACCGCTCCCGGAACCTTGGCGGCCCCCTCCCGCAACGACGGCGGCGTCGCGCGATCGTCCCAGTTCCAGGCGTGGCCCGGCAGGCGCGCCAGCCGATCGAACATGAGCCCGTCGCCGTGGCAGTGGATGATCGTCAGGGTCGACTGCGCCTCGATCGCGTCCAGGAACTGCCGGTCGTAGGGCTCGCCGAAGCGCGCGTAGTCTTCCTCCGAGCTAGCCGACCGGCTGGCTGCCTGGATCGAGTAGAAGATGCCCGACACGCCCTCCGTGAGCGCGAGCTGGGCGAACTTGACCAAGGTCTCGGTGATCGCCTCGAGCGCCCCCGTGACCGCGTCGGGGTGGTCCCGCAGATCGTGCTGAAGCCGATCCCCCGACAGCTTCCTGGCGAGCGAGAGCGGGGAGAAGAGTGTCGGCACCACCGGCGCGTCGCCGATCCGACGATCGAAGCCCAGGCGGATGATCGTCTCGATCTCCTCCGCCCAGCCGGGCGCGGCGGCGGGATCGAGGGCGCGGATCTTCTTCCAGTCCTCCGGCGATCGCACCGCGCAGCTGGCGCAAGGGCGATGGCCGTCCTCGCGAACGGCGTCGCTCTCCACGCAGCCCCAGGCCTCGACGGCGTAGCCGCCGCGCGGGGTGATCTTGAGGAAGTCCGAGCCATAGCGCTCGTGGAATCGAAGCGTCGCCTGGGCCAGTCCGGCCGGCGAGTGATCGACGCTGGGGAAATGGCGCCACACCGCGTAGGGTACGCGGTCGACCGGCTGGCGATTGAGCGCGGCAAGAACGCGTTCGCGTCGACTCATCTGCTTCATGCGCGTATCACTCCGTCGCTCAGCACCGGCTCACCCCGCTCGTCGACGGCGTCGAACGCGAGCAGATCGCCCGCGCGTCCGCGGCCGCGCACCGTGACGGTCGATGGCATGAACACCAACCCGGTGAAGCGCACGGCGATCTCCTTGACGCGCGCCGGGTCGCCGTCGAGGTCCTGCCCGATCACTTGCGACACGGCCAGCGCGAGGGTCGCCGAGCCGTGAAGGATCGGCGCCGCCAGCCCGGCCGAGCGAGCGACGGCGATGTCGGTGTGGATCGGATTCCAGATGCGCGCGCATTCGGAGTACACGTGCGACGCGCGAGACGCGACCGGGACGGGCGCGCTCCAGCGCGTCTCGCCAGAGGCCGGCGGCGCAGGTCGGGCGAGGGGCTCGACCTGAGCGCGCCGCTCGCCCTCGGTCGTGATGCCGCGATAGACGGAGCCGTAGTCGGTCGTCGTCACCGGCCGTCCGTTCCGGTCCACGGTCGAGAGGCGCGCGACGACGAGCGTGCCGGCGCGGCTCGGCCGTACCACGATGATCTGGGCGCGCGTGAGCAGCCGATCGGCAGCGGAGGGGAGCCGGTGGATGACCACATGATGAGTCGAGTGGACGCCGAGAAGCGCCCACGACTCCTTGACGGCCTTGGCCCGCAGCGCGAGGACGGCCGGCCACTCGTAGCACACCGAGAAGAGCGGGTGGGCGACGGGACCTTCCGCGGCCAGCGTGTCAAAGTATCGCGGATCGTCCACACCGAGCGCGGCGGAATACGCCATCATCCAGCGCGCGTCGAGCGAGGTGCTGAGCGCGCCGACCTCCGTCCCGGCGATCGTCCCCGACATCACGCGCCCATCGTCTCGTCGGGTCATCGCGCTTGCGGGAAGTTCATACAGTCCACGAAGATCCCCTCGAAATCCGGATGCGCCGCGAGCGACACGTGCTCGATCCGCGCCGCCACGGTCTCGGCGCGCGCGCGCTCGGTCTCGGACACGAGACAGAGCTGAGCGCCGAGCGAGGCGGCGTTGCCGACGTAGCGGATCCGCTCGCGGGGCAGCGGCGGGATCAAGCCGATCCTGAGCGCGCTCTCGACCGACACGTAGTTGCCGAAGCCGCCCGCCAGCATCAGCTCCGAGATCGCCTCGGCCGGAACGCCCGCGACGTGCTGGAGCATCGTGACACCGGAGGCGATCGCGCCCTTCGCCAGCTGGACCTGACGGACGTCGTCCTGGGTGAGCACGATCTCCTGCCGCGCGCCGGCTTCACCCGGCCGGAGCACGATGACTTGCCGCTCCTCGCCTCGCATCACGACGCGCGCGGCGAGCCTGGGCGGGAGCGAGTCGCGCAGGTCGACCTGGATCAAGCCCGTCCAGTCGATGACCCCGCGGTCGAGGAGCCCCGCCAGCAGGTCGATGATCCCCGAGCCGCAGATGCCGAGCGCGTCGGTCTCACCGATCGTGTGGACGTGGATGTCGTCGTCCACCGTCACGCGGTCGATGGCCCCGAGCGCGCCGCGCATGCCGTGGCGGATCTGGGCACCCTCGAGCGCCGGCCCAGCCGGCGCCGAGCACGCCCAGAGGCGGTCGCGCGAGCCCAGCAGCACCTCGCCGTTGGTCCCGATGTCGACGGCGATGCGGATCTCGGCGCTGTCATAAATCCGTGTGGCGAGCGCCACGCCGACCGCGTCGGCGCCGACGAACCCCGCCACGAGCGGCAAGAAGCACACGCGCGCCTCCGGCGCGATCTTCAGGAAGAGCTCACGGGCCGACAGGGTCACCGCGTGGCGCATCACGGGCGCATAGGGGGCCAGGCCCACGTGCGAGGGATCGATGCCGAGGAGGATGTGGTGCATGCACGTGTTGCCAACCACGACGACCTTGTAGATCCACTTCGCGAGCACGCCGGAGTCTCGGCAGATCTGCGCGATGTGCTGGTTCAGGAGACCGACGATCCGCGTGTGGAGCTTGCGGAGATTGCCCGGGTTGAACTGGGCGAAGGCGATGCGCGACATGAGGTCGCCGCCGAAGACTGTTTGCGGATTCAGGCTCGAGACCGACGCGAGCTGCTCGCCCGACTCGAGCTCGACCAGGGTGGTCACGACGCTCGTCGTGCCGACGTCGATCGCCAGGCCGAACTTCATCAGGGCGGTGTCGCCGCGCTCCACCGCGAGGATCCGCTGCCGACCGGTCGACTCGCCGGCCGACGCGCCACCCTCGGCGAACGTCGTCACGGTCACACCGGCCGGGTCGTCGCGAAGGGCGGACGGTAACCACTGCAGCACCGCCGGCACGACGTCGGCGGTGGTGAGGCCGACGGCCGCGAGCAGCTGCTCGAGATCGGAGGTCTGGTGATGCTCCTCTCGTGGCAAGGCGACCTTGACCACCTGTTTGGCGATGCCGGAATCGAGCAGGACGCGACCGAACTGCCGCACGCCGGGCCCGGCGCCGAGGATCTGGAACGAGCGCTCGTCGAGCGGCGGCGCCGGCTGGACGGTGACGGCCTCGTGCAGCACGCACTGACAGGCCAGGCGATAGCCCTCGCGGACGAGGTCGTCGCCGAGCTGGACCTCGTCCATGATCGTCGGCGGCGGAGGCAACCCCGCCAGGAACTTGACCCGGCACGACGTGCACCGGCCGCGCCCTCCGCACGTCGCCGTGATGTCCACTCCGCCCGCGTGAGCCGCCTTGAGGATCGTCGTGCCCGGCGCGACCGTCAGCGTCCGGCGCGCGCCGGGATCGTTCGGATCGGTGACGAGCGTCAGCGGGACGGCCATGGCCTCACATTCTAGTGGTATGCTCGCGCGCATGGAAATAAGCGTGGAGATGCTGAAGCGCACGGCGGCGCTCGGCGGGTTCGACTGGAGCGACGCCGAGCTCGAGCCGATCCGCCCGGCGGTCGAGCGTCTCCTGGAGGCGCTGGAGCGCCTGGACGCGCTGCCGCTCGGCGACGTCGAGCCGACGACTCAGTACCGGGTGATCTGATGAGCGAGCTCGGCTGGGCTTCGATGGCCGATCTCGGCCGCATGATCATGACCAAGCAAGTTTCTCCGGTCGAGGTCGTGCGCGCCCACCTCGATCGCATCGCCGCCCTCGACGGCACGCTTCGCGCGTTCATCACGGTGTGCGCCGACGCGGCGCTCGTGTCGGCGCGCGCGGCCGAGGCCGAGCTGATGGCCGGACGGCCCGTCGGCCCGCTGCACGGAGTTCCGTGGGCCCCGAAGGACCTCTATTCGACGAACGGCGTACGCACGACCGGTGGCTCGAAGATCCTGGCCGACTCGGTGCCGACCGCGGACGCGACGGTCGTGGCCCGGCTCACGAGGGCGGGCGCGATCATGCTCGGCAAGCTCAACATGCACGAGTTCGCGTACGGGCCCGAGGGCATCAACGCGCACTACGGCGACGCGCGTAACCCCTGGAGCGCAGACGCTCACCGCATCACCGGCGGGTCGTCCTCGGGCTCCGGCGCGGCCGTCGCGGCCGGTCTGGCGCCGGGCTCGCTCGGCTCCGACACCGGCGGGTCGATCCGGATCCCGGCCTCGCTCTGCGGCATCACCGGGCTCAAGCCGACCTACGGCCGCGTGAGCCGAGCCGGCGTACTCCCGCTCGCGTGGTCGATGGATCACGTGGGCCCGATGACGCGCTCCGGACGGGACTGCGCGCTGATGCTCGGCGCCATCGCCGGCTACGATCCGGCCGACCCGACCTCGAGCATTCTGCCGGTGCCCGACTACGGCGCAGCGCTCACCGGCGACGTGAAGGGCCTGCGAGTGGGATTGCTGCGCGCTCATTTCACCGACGTCGCGGCTGCGGAAGTGAAGGCCGCAGTCGAGGCGGCCGCCAGAGAGCTCGAGCGCGCCGGCGCGGTCGTGGACGAGGTGAACCTGACGCAGGTCACGCACGTGGCCACGGCCTCCGCCGCGATCGTGGCGTCGGAGGCGCTCGCGTATCACGCCGCGTGGATGCGATCCCGGCCCCAGGACTACCAGCCCGACGTGCGCGAGCGGCTCCGGCTGGGCGCGTTCGTGAGCGGCGCGCACTACGTCCGATCGCAGCAGGTTCGCGCGCTCGTCGCGCGCGAGGTCGACGAAGTCCTGGCCCGACGCGACGTGCTCCTGTCGCCGGCGACACCGCTCGCCGCGCCCGTGCTCGGCGAGCGCGAGACGACGCTGGGCGACGGCCCGGCGGACGTGCGAGCCGCGCTGCTGCGCTGCACGCGTCCCTTCAATCTCTCCGGCCATCCCGCGTGCGCGGCGCCCTGCGGCTTCACCGCCAGCGGGCTGCCGATCGGCCTGCAGATCGTGGGGCGGCCCTTCGACGAGGCGACCGTCCTGCGCGTCGTCGACGCGTATCAGCGAATCACTGACTGGCATACTCGCCGGCCGGCGGCCGCATGAGCGGTCCCGGCTCCCGGAGGACCCGATGAGCGAAGCGAACGTGGACGCGCGGCTGGCCGCCCTCGAGTCCAAGCTCGGCCGCCTCGAGCAACTCCTGGCCGCCGTCAACGACAAGCTCGACCGCGCCGCGCCGAGCGTCGACGAGACGCGACGCGGGATCCAGGCCTGGGTGACCGAGTACGTGTCCCTGCGTCTGCAACAGCTCGTGCCCGAGACGTGCGAGCACCCGGAGCGCGAGGCCGACGCGATCGTCGCCGAGGGCCCCGTGCTGCCCGGCACGCGCATCCGCTGCACGGACGAGGTCCTCCATCGCCTGGGCCGCATCCCGATTCCGTTCGTGCGACAGATGGTCGCCGAGAAGGTCGCCGAGACCGCTCGCGCCGAGAAGGTGGGCCTGGTCGACGTGCCCTTCTTCGAGCGCGCGGCCACCTTCTGACAGTGCAAGCTCTCGGGAGAGGATCTCCTGACATTCGACCACTGGAAGGACCACGTGCTGGAAGGGCCACGGCTGTAGCCCGCGAGGACGAGCCCGTCCGCATCCCGATCGATGATGCGCTGGACCTTCACGCCTTCGCCCCGCGCGACGTGGCCTCCGTCGTCGCGGAGTATCTCGAAGCCGCTCGGGCCAAGGGGTTCACCGAGGTGCGGCTGATCCACGGTCGCGGCATCGGCGTCCAGCGGAAGATCGTGCAGGCCGTCCTCGCCCGGCATCCCGTCGTCGCCGGCTTCGCCGACGCGCCGCCCGAGCGCGGAGGCGCCGGGGCCACGATCGTCCGCCTGCGCCCGATTTAGGGCCGGCGGTCAGTCGCGATCGGCGCGGATCAAGACCTGGCGATCGTTGAAAGAGACGATGGCGTCCGGGGTGAGCTGAAACTGGAAGGCCGCCCGGCACCGCTCGGGAGCCCGCCGCACGAAGTCGTCGAGGGCGCGCCGCGCCTCGGCCGTCATCCGCATCCGGCCGGTCCATTCGTTCCACTCGCGGAGCTTCCAGATGACGGAGTCTTCCATCACGGTCAGGCCCGCCGCGCGCAGGAACGCCTTCCACTCCGTCGCGCGGTAACTTCGTACGTGCGAGGGATCGCGGCGCTTCTCGACCTCGAGGATGAAGGCATTCGCGTCGGCGTCGTCGTGGCCGAGGATGTCCTGGAGCAAGAGCGATCCGCCGGCGCGCAGGATCCGATGAATCTGCCTGACGGCCGCGGGCACGTCGGCGAAATGATGCGCGGCGGTGCGGCAGGTGACGACGTCGAACGACTCGTCGCGGAAGGGAAGGTCCCCGGCGTCGCCCGCGACGAACTCGACGTTGGCGGCGCCGCGGGCCCGCACGTGCCCGCGCGCGGCGGCGAGCATCGGCTCGGTGAGGTCGTAGGCGACCACGCGCCGCGCGACGCCGGCGAACGCGAGCGCGGTGTGGCCACCGCCGGTGGCGACGTCGAGCACGCGATCGGGCCGCCGGGCGGCGCCCCACGCCAGCAGGCGATCGAGGTCCTCGCCGGCCGCGTGCAACCGACTGGTCACGTACGCCGCCGCGCTCGCGCCGAATTGCTCCTGGACGCGCCGGGCCTGGGCGTCGCTCACTTCTTCGTCGGCCGCTCGGCGAGGTGACGGAATAGGAAATCCGCGTCGAGCGGCGACAGGTCGAAGCGGCGCGATGCCTCGTCCACGAGCTTCACGCGATCCGCGTCGGGATTGTCCTGGAGCTGATCATCGATCCACTTCACCGCCTGCTTGATGGGCGCTTCGCCCGCCATGACGATCCCCCTTCGGTTGCCGGCCCTCGACCACGAGATCCCGCGGACGGCGATTTGATGCGCGGTCATTGTACCCGGGTCTCTTGCCGGGACGTTCGAGGCCTGGAAATGGCCTGCCGGAATCAGGCCAATTGGCCCTTGACGACAATCTGAATCCGGCCAAAATGGCTTGCAGGCGAGGGGGCCCCGGTGAACATTCCACTCGACCGCGACAAGCCGACGGCGCTGCCGCGCCAGATCCAGGCGCACCTGGAGCGGCTCATTCACGAGCGGCTCCTGACGCCGGGGATGAAGCTGCCGGCCACGCGTGAGCTGGCCCGCCAGCTCGGCGTCAACCGGGGCACCGTGGCGCTCGCGTACGAGGAGCTGGTCGCGACCGGCTGGGCCCGCGCTCACGTCGGGCAGGGCACCTTCGTCGCCGAGCGCCCCGTGAGCGGCGCCGCGCCGGCGGTCCAGGTCGCCGTGCAGCCCGTCGCCCTCGACTGGTCGGGCCTCTTCTCGCGCAGCGCGCAGATCCTCGGCGCCGACGACGAGCGCTCGCGCGCGGTGACGCCGATCCCGTCGAGCGGCGCCGTCGTGTCGTTCGCGGGCGGGATGCCCGACAGCGGACTCTTCCCGACCGACGCGTTCCGTCGCGTGCTGAATCAGGTGATCCGCGAGGAGGGTCCGGCGCTGCTGCAGTACTATCCGGCCGGCGGCTATCCTCCGCTGCGGCGGTATCTCTCGACCTATCTCCTCCGGTTCGGCCTCGAGGCGCGCCCCGAGGAGATCCTGATCGTCAACGGCTCGCAGCAGGGGTTCGACCTGATCGCGCGCACCTTGATCGACCCGGGCGACTTCGTGGCGATCGAGCAGCCGACGTACCCGCGCGCGATGCAGGTGTTCCGGTCGTTCGGCGCCCAGCTCCTCAGCGTGCCCTGGGACGGCGCGGGACCGCGGGCGGAGATTTTCGAGCGCCTGCTCGAGCGGCACACGCCGAAGCTCTTCTATTGTCAGCCGAGCGCTCACAATCCGACCGGATTGGCGGTGGCCCCGGAGACCGCGCGGCGGTTGCTCGAAGTCGCGGCGCGCCACCAGGTGCCGATCGTCGAGGACGGATTCGACGGCAGCCTGTATTAC
>Ga0209160_1001095_pt1 | contig 22665 bp, 23 predicted proteins | sample GraSoiAngelo_153_FD_186167 | JGI IMG/M metagenome (GOLD analysis project Ga0209160, IMG submission 186167) | Grasslands soil microbial communities from the Angelo Coastal Reserve, California, USA - 14_1009_12_40cm (SPAdes) (version 2) | ecosystem: Environmental > Terrestrial > Soil > Grasslands ...
GCCGAGGAGGAGTCAGAGCCGCACTGGCGGTACCAATGGCGCTACCCTCGTCCGGACTCCCGGCTCTCGGTGCGCGTGGGCACGGTGTTCTGGGCGATGATCCCGCTGCCCCGGGAGGCCCTGCCCGGTCCGGGTCGCTACACGGTGCGCGCTTCGTTGTGCGGCGTCCCCGACTATCAGACGGAAGCCACGGTCGAGGTGACCGGGTAATAAAACGGGCCGGCAAAGCGCCGGCCCTCTTGTTCACTAACCGCTTGTTCTCTAGAGCGTCGGATCCACGGGCAGATGCCGGTGGGTGTGATCGCCGTTTTCGCCCTCATCAGCGAACCAGCAATAGGCCCAAATCTTCGCCGGGCGCAGGGCCAGTTGGCCAGCCCGGAGAATGATGCCGAGGGGTTCGTCGTCGAGTACAAGAGGCAGGCTGGTCATTGCAAACGGTTCCCGGTTGCCGGACGGCCGGCTCAAAAGCAAGACGCCTGCCACTGGGGGTGATTGGCAACTGGACGTCCGGCAACAGGTTACCTGGGAGGGGTGGAGGTGTGGTGGCTACTCCGACACGTTCGCCCGCGTGTCCGCCTGACGCGCCGGCTTCAGGGCTGTGAACCCTCCCCCTTTGCCGCGCCGGTGGCGCTGCAGCTGCCAGCCGTCGTATTCGCCCTGGAGGCCCTTCAACGCCAACGGGATGACGGCCTCGCCCCTGGGGCCGGAAAGGATGATGTGCACGCCACCGGGCCGGGTTCGGGCCTGGAGGTCGGCGAGGAAGCTGCGGCGATCCTTGGCGCGCGCGGACGCGAGTGCGCCGGGGTCGATCACCACGAGCGCCGGAAGGACGTCGGGGAGCCAGCTGCCGAAGTGGACGACGAGCGACTCGAAGCGCGTCGCCAGCTGTTCGGTGACCGCGCGGCTCTCGGCGCCTTCCACCGCCGCGAGCTCCTGATCGAGGAGCAGCACCGCTACGTCGTGGGCGGCGATGAGCAGGGCCGCCGGCAGCGCCGAGGCGCCGATCACGAGCGCCAGGTCTCCTGGCTCTAGCCGCGGCGTCCACGACACGACAGGATGCTCGGCGTCGAGCCCCCAGTGCGTGGGCTGGCGCTGCGCATCGCGCAGCGCGCGGTGCTTCTGCTTCCAGCGCTGGAACGAAGGCAGGCGCAGCCGGCGGGCGATGAGCCGGTCCACGTGCTCGAGCAGCAGCACTTCGGTGAGCAAGTACTGGTCCTGGGCGTTCGCCTCCAGCTCGCGCACGGCCTCGTCGCCGATGCGCAGCAGTTCCTCACGGGATACGGTGTTCTTGTACTCCTCGATGCGCTCGAGCAGAAACTCCTGGTACTCCTGCTTGGGCGAGGGGGGCGGGCGCCGCAGCGGGGTCAGCACGGCTCGACGTGCACCGTGACTTCGTCGAGCTGCAGATCGCGCTTGAGTCGCTCCTCGACCTCGTCCGCGATGGCGTGCGCGGCCGCGACGTTCGCATCCTTGTCCACGGCGATGGTCACCTCGGCGTACCGCGCCGCGGCGCCGTCCCGGGAGCGGATTCCATACGCCCCCTTGACCCCGGCGACGGCTTCCGCCGCCCGCTGGATGTCCCCGGCGAAGATCGCGCGCTGGTCGACGAGCACGGGGACGGCGCTGCTGAGGATCTGGTAGGCAACGCGCACGATGAGCACGGCGATCACGAACGTGAGGACGGGGTCGACCCACCACCAGCCGCGCCGGCCGAACAGCATCCCAATGACCACCCCGATCGTGATCAGCACGTCGGTGCGGGTGTGGGCGGCGTCGGCAATCAGCAGCTGGCTCCCCAGCTGGCGGCCGCGGCGCTGCTCGTAACGCGTCACCAGCACGTTGATTGCCAGCGTCGCCAGCAGGATGGCGAACTGCGCCTCCGAGAGCAGCGGCGCGCGGTGGTCGCCGGAGAAGCGGTACACCGCCTGGCGCACCAGCTCGAAACAGGTGATCGACAGGAAGCCGACGATCGCGAGGGCGCCGAGGGTCTCGAACTTGCCATGCCCGTACGGGTGGTCCTCGTCCGGGGCCTTCGTGGCGACGCGCATGACGACGAGCGCGAGCGCGTTGTTCAAGGCGTCGACGCCGGCGTGCAAGGCGTCGCCGAGGACCGCGAGGGAGTGGGCCACGAGGCCGACGCCGAGCTTCGCGGCGACGACGACAAGGTTGGCGAACAGCAGGCCGAACAACACGCGCCGGATGCGGCCGGTCCGGTCGGAAGTTGTGGGCTGCTGATTCGGCATGGGGTGCAAGCTTGTAAAAGGAAGCGAAGGAGTCAACGGACTTGACAATATTTAGACATACGTCTAATTATCGGCGCTATGCGTGACGCCCTGTTCCGAGCCCTGGCGGATCCGACCCGCCGCCGAATCCTCGAGCTGCTGGCGGAGCGGGACCGTACCGCGGGTGAGATCGCCGAGCATTTCCCGATCGCGTTCGCCTCGGTGTCGCACCATCTCGGCGTGCTGAAGGGCGCCGGGCTGGTCGCCGCGGAGCGTGAGGGCCAGCACATCCGCTACCGGTTGAATTCGACCGTCTTTCAGGACGTGGTCCGCTACCTGATGTCCAAGTTCGCGGGAGGGTCCGATGCGTAATCGCTGGCTCGGGTTCGTGGTGGCCGCTGTCGCGCTGGCGCTCGGCATGTGGGCCTGGCCGCGGTTGCCGGCCCGCGTGCCCATCCATTGGAACATCCACGGCGTCCCGGACGGCTATTCGTCGCGGGTGGTCGCGGTGCTCCTCATGCCGGGCATCGTGCTCGCGCTGAACGGCCTGTTCCGGGTCCTGCCCGGCCTCGACCCACGGCGGGTCAACTACGAGAAGTTCCAGGACACCTACTGGCTGATCGCCAACGCGCTGGCGCTGTTCCTGCTCGGCGTGCACGCGCTGGTGATCGCCAACGGGCTCGGCTATCCCGTCGCCATGGCGCGCCTCATGCCGGTGGGCATGGGGCTGTTGTTCATCGTGCTCGGCAACTCGCTCGCGCGCGTGCAACCGACGTGGTTCGTCGGCATCCGCACGCCGTGGACGCTCTCGAGCGATACGGTGTGGCGGAAGACGCATCGCACCGGCGGGTTCACGTTCGTGATCGCCGGGGTGGTGATGCTCACAGCGGCGTTCGTGTCGGGCCCGCTGGTGTGGATCCTGCTCGCCGCGGCCGCGGTCCTGGCCGTCGCGGTGCCGGTCGTACAGTCCTACGTCCTGTGGCGGAGGGAGCAGCATGAGAAGCCCTGAGCGGGTGGCGTTGGCGCTCGTTGTCTTCGCGCCGCAGGCGCGCGGCCAGGCCATGACGCGGGCCGACACCGTCCCGCCTGCGGCCGCGACCGAGAGCCCGTACACGATCTGGAACGGCGGCCTGGGCCTCGCCGGAACCCTCACCGTCCCGCGCGAGGCGCGGGGGGCGGTGCCGATCGCCGTCATCATCGCCGGCTCGGGCCCCACCGACCGCAACGGCAATTCGCTGATGGGCATCAGGCCGAACTCCTACGCCCAGCTCGCGTGGCGTCTCGCGGAGCGGGGGATCGCCACGCTGCGCTACGATAAGCGCGGCATGTTTGGAACGCAGGGCACATTCGATATCACACGAACGACGGTGGATGACTTCGCGGCCGACGCGCGGGCGGCGGCGGAATCGCTCGCGCGCGAGCCGCGGTTCTCGCGGGTGGTGTTGGTAGGCCACAGCGAGGGAGCCTCGCTGGCGCTGATCGCCGCTCGCCAGGGCGCGCCGGTCGCCGGCGTGATCAGTGTTTCCGGTCTGGGCCGTCCTCTCGGCGAGGTGATGCGCGACCAGCTCAGCCGGCAGTTCGACAGCGCGACCATGGTGCGCTACGACACGGCAATGAAGCATTACCTCCGTGGCGAGCAGCCCGGGGACGTGCCTCCACAGCTCGGGATGCTCTTCCTCCCTGTGAACCAGACCTTCATGCGTTCACTCGCGGCGTTCGATCCGCCGGCGGCGATCCGCGCCGTGCGCCAGCCGGTGCTCATCGTGCAGGGGGAGACCGACCTGCAGGCGTCCCTCGCCGACGCCGAGCGGCTGCACGCCGCCCGGCCCGACGCCCGGCTCGTCGTCGTGCCGGAGGCGAACCATGTGTTGAAGCATGTCACGGACCGCACGCTGGCCGGGCAGATGCCCACCTACACGGACCCATCGATCCCGATCGTGCCCGAGGTGGTGGCGGCGATCGCGGAATGGATCCTGGCGCTGGGCGGCCGCTAGTCGAGGGTTTGGAGCAGCGCACCCTTGAGGTAACCCGTCTCCGGGGCGGTCAGGAGCTCGGGGTGATCGCGCCCGGCGCCGACCCAGGCGAGAACTTGGAGGCGCCGACCGCTGTCCTGGGCGGCCGCTCCCAGCATCTCGGCGAAGACGCCGCGGTTCACGTGATAGGAGCAGCTGCACGTGAGCAGCACGCCCCCCGGGGCGAGGATGCGCATCGCGCGCAGGTTGATCTCCTTGTAGCCGGCGAGCGCGCGCGGCACGTTGTCCTTTGTCTTGGCGAACGCCGGCGGGTCGAGCACGATGGTGTCGAACCGCTCCTCGCGCCGCTCCAGGTCGCGGAGATAATCGAAGGCGTTTGCCTCCCGCCACACGATGTTGGTGAGACTGTTCAGCGCCGCGTTCTCGCGCCCGCGCGCCAGCGCGTCGCCGCTCGAGTCGACGGCGGTCACTTCCGCGGCGCGGCGCGCCAGGTGCAGCGCGAAGGAGCCGTGGTAGGTGAACAGATCGAGCCCGCGGCCGCCGGGCCGGGTGTGCGCGCCCGCCAGCGCGCGGTTCTCCCGCTGGTCGAGGAACGCCCCGGTCTTCTGCCCGCGGTGGGGCGCGGCGAGATAGCGGATGCCGTCCTCCTCCACCTCGACCGTCTCGGGCACGGTTCCGCGGGCCGGGGTCACCTCGAGGGGCAGGCCCTCATGGCGGCGGATGGTGGCGTCGTTGCGCAGCAGGATGCCCTCGGGCGCGAGGGCCGCCTCGATGCCGGCAACGACCGCTTCGCGGACCCGCTCGAGTCCCGCCGAGAGCAGCTGGGCGACGACGAACGGTCCGTAGCGGTCCACGACCAGCGCCGGCAGGCCGTCGCCCTCGGCGTGCACGACGCGATAGGCGCTCGCGGCCACGGTGCCGCGACGCGTCAGCGCGGCGCCGATGCGCCGGCCCCACCACGCGGCGTCGATCGGCGTGTCGTCGCGCGACAGCAGCCGCAGCCGGATCTCGGATCGCGGGGAGTACAGCGCTTGGCCGAGGAACTTGCCGCGCCGGTCCGCGACTCGGACGACGCCGGGGTCGGGGGGCGCCTCGACGACGTCGCTCCGATAGATCCACGGATGGCCGAGCTTCCAGCGCTCGGCTCCTTTGGCCTTGACCGTGACGAGCACCTCGCTCATCCGTCCGCCGGGGACCGGTCCGGCCGCAGCTTGGCGGCCTCGCGCAGGTACATATGTTTCAGCTCGCGCTGTGCCTGCGTCGTGTAGAAATGCAGGAGCACGCGGATGCAGCGGGGCAGGCCGTCGGGGACGGCGACCTCGCTCGCGCCCAGCAGCGGGACGCCGGTCCAGCCGAGCAGTCGCGCGGCCCGCGCCGGATACTCCGCGGTCAGGTCCGGCGACGACGTGAAGATCGCGCTCTCGACCTCGCCGGGCCTGAAGCCGTTCGCGTCCTGGAGCGCGCGCAGCAGCTCCGCGGTCGCTTCCAGGATCGCCTCGCTCGTGTTCGCGGCCGCCGTGGTGGCGCCGCGCAGTCCTCGCAGGATCTTGGCCATGGCTCTGGTCGAATCGTTGCGCTTGATGGTGTTGACCGACGCGGCGTTGCTCAAGGGCCGCGACATTGTGGACGTGTGCCGCCGCGCCGTCAGCGGCGGCGCGACAATGATCCAGGCCCGCCTCAAGAGCGCTCCCGCCCGGGAACTCGCCGCGCTCGCTCGGGCTCTCGTGAGCGCGCTTCCCGTCCCGGTGCTGGTCAACGACCGCGTGGACGTCGCCCTCGCCGTCGGCGCCGCGGGCGCGCACCTCGGTCAGGACGACCCTCCGCTCGAGGCCCTGCGCCCTCGCATTCCCCCGGGGTTCATTCTGGGCCTTTCGGTCGGCTCCCGCGAGGAAGCCGACCGGGTGGCGGCGTGGCCCGCCGACTACTGGAGCGTGGGCCCGTGTTTCCCCACGGCGACGAAGCCCGACGCCGGCGCGTCGCTCGGCACGGAAGGGTTCGCGGCGCTCGCACGCCGCGCGCCACCCGGGGTCCCCGTCATCGCCATCGGCGGCATCACCGCAGCGCGTGCGGGGGCCATTCTGGCGGCCGGCGCGGCGGGAGTCGCGGTGACAGCCGCGGTCTTCGGCGCTAGCGACCCGGCGGCCGCTGCGCGCGCGCTGCGCGCTGCATTCGATGGACCGCTTGAATCGCCGCCAGGTGCTCGCGGTAGGTGACCGAGAAGATGTGCTTGCCGTCGGGCTGTGCCACGAAGAACAGGAACGGCGTGCGCGCCGGGTACAGGGCGGCCGCGAGGCTGGCGCTGTCCGGCTGGCTGATCGGCCCCGGCGGGAGGCCCGGGACGAGGTAGGTATTGTACGGCGAGCGGATCCGCAGATTCTTCTCCCAGACTCGGGTGAGGCGACGACCGTACGCGTAGATCACCGTGGGATCTGCCTCGAGCTTCATCCCCTTGCGCAGGCGGTTGTGGTACACCGCCGACACGTATTCGCGGTCGGGCGCGTAGCGCACCTCCGCCTGGATGATGGACGCGAGCGTGACCAACTGGTGGCGCGTCATCCGCAGCGTGTCGAGACGTGGCCGCCACTCCTCCTGCCAATGCGCTTGGAACTGATCGGTCATGAGCCGCACGAGCTCGCCGGGGCCGACCCGCACGCGCACCGTGTACGTCGTGGGGTAGAGGTAGCCTTCGGCCGTGCCGGCGAGACCCGCGACGCCGAGCTGGCGTAGCAGCGTGGGATCCGACGCGGCGGCGAGGAGGGAATCGTGCGGCACCCCGAGTTGGCTTTGGGCGAGGTCGGCGATTTCCCGGAGCGTGAGGCCTTCCGGCACGGTCCAGCGCAGCAACGCGCCGCGGCCGCGCTTCAGGGCGTCCACGAGCACGCTCCAGCCCTCGTCGGGGTGAAAACCGTAGGTGCCGCTCTTCAGGCTGCCCGGGAGGCCATGCAGGCGCGCGTACCAGTGGAACGTCGTGGGATGCCTGACGATGCCGTGGGCGACGAGCGAATCCACGGCGGCGTCGAACGTCGCGCCGCGGGGGATGGTGACGATCCGGCACTGCGCCGCCGGCTCGCAGGGCGTGGCGGTCGGGCTGCTACACGCGCTCAGGCTCGCCAGCAGGCCAATGCGGAATGCGGAGTGCGGAATGCGGAATCGCAATGCGAGCGTCGACGTGACACTCCGCATTCCGCCTTCCCCATTCCGCATTCTCATGCCGCCGTCCCCTTCTTGGCGTCGAGATAATGCTGCAGCACCAGCGTCGCCGCCCACGCGTCCACGTCCGCTTTGCGGCCACGCGTGGAGCCGCCCATGTCGCGAACCGCCCGCAGCACCCGGGCGGTGGAGAGCCGCTCGTCCCACAGCTCGACCGGCCGCCCGGTGCGCCGCGCGATATCGTCGGCCAGCGTGCGCGCCGCGGCGGCGGCCGGGCCCTCGGCGGCTGCCGCGTCCAGGGGCAGGCCGACCACGACTCCCACGACCGCGTTGGTGTCCAAGAGCGCGACGAGCTGTCGCATGGGGAAGCGTTTGCCGGCGCGGCGGGTGAGCGTGGTGAGCGGCTGCGCGAGAGTCTGAGTCTCGTCGGAGAGCGCCAGGCCGATGCGACGCTCGCCCCAATCGACGCCGAGCAGCCGCCCGCCGGTCATCCCTGCTGCATGGTCGCGAAGAACTCGTTGTTGTTCTTCGTCCGCTTCATTCGCTCGAGGAGGAACTCGATCCCTTCCACCGGGGGCATGTCGGCGAGGAAATTGCGAAGCAGGTAGATCTTGTTCAGCTCCTCTTTGGAGAGCAGCAGCTCCTCTTTGCGGGTGCTGGTCTTCTGCACGTCGATGGCCGGGAACGTCCGCCGCTCGGCGATGCGCCGATCGAGCACGACCTCCGAGTTGCCCGTGCCCTTGAACTCCTCAAAGATGACCTCGTCCATGCGGGAGCCCGTGTCGATGAGGGCCGTCCCGACGATCGTGAGGGAGCCGCCGCCCTCGATCTTGCGCGCGGCGCCGAAGAAGCGCTTCGGCTTCTGGAGCGCGTTGGCGTCGACGCCGCCCGACAGGATCTTGCCCGAGTGCGGCACCACGACGTTGTGAGCCCGGCCCATGCGCGTGATCGAATCGAGCAGGATCACCACGTCCTTGCCGTGCTCCACCAGACGCTTGGCCTTCTCGATCACCATGTCGGCCACCTGCACGTGGCGGTCCGCCGGCTCGTCGAAGGTCGACGAGATCACTTCCACGTTCTGCCCCTTGACGTTCTCCTCCATGTCCGTCACCTCCTCGGGCCGCTCGTCGATGAGCAGCACGATGAGGTAGATCTCGGGGTGGTTCTCGATGATGGAATTGGCGAGCTTCTGAAGGAGGATCGTCTTGCCCGCTTTGGGCGGCGAGACGATGAGGGCGCGCTGGCCCTTGCCGATGGGGCTGAGCAGGTCGAGCACGCGCATCGAGATGTCGCCGTCGCTGCGCTCGAGCCGGATCTTCTCCTCCGGGTAGCGCGGGCGCAGGTTTTCGAACGCGACGCGGTGCTTCGCCTTCTCGGGCTCTTCGCCGTTGACCGTTTCGACCTTGAGCAGGGCGAGGTAGCGCTCGCCCTCCTTGGGTGGTCGCACCTGGCCGAGGATGGTATCGCCGGTGCGGAGATCGAAGCGCTTGATCTGACTCGGCGAGACATAGATGTCGTCGGGACCGTAGAGGTAGTTCCAGTCGGGACTGCGCAGGAACCCGTACCCCTCGGGAAGGATCTCCAGCACGCCCTCGCCGCGGAGCACGGTGTCCGTGTCGAGGAGCGACTGCTCGATGCGGAAGATCAGGTCTTGCTTGCGGAGCCCCGAATAGTTTTGAATGTTGAGGCTCTCGGCCATCGCGTGCAGCTCCGCGACGGATTTCCTCTTCAGCTCTGCGATGTCCACGTGTGCTTCGGCTCCGTTGGGGCTAAGGCGGGAAAACCCCGGATCTGGGGGAATGACGCGTTGCTAGTGGGTGTCTGGGAAAGCGGCGACGGGTGCAGGAGTTATCCTAGACCCCTCGCACGCCTCCGTCAAGGTCGCGTGTGGACCTGACCCCGTTCCTGATGGCCTGGCGGCACAGCGCGCTGCGCGACCGGGAAGTCATTGACGCGCTTGTACATCCGGCCCATGCCCCGCCCTCGCCGCAGCTGGCCGCCGCCCTGGCCGAGTGGCCCGGGAGCTACTACTGGTCGGACGAGCCCGACGGCCGCCACCTGATCCTCACGCGCCCCACTCCCGGGCCGCGCCGCGAGCGCTGGGGACTGCACGGCGCCCTCTTCGCGCTGACGCTCCTCACGACGACCGTCGCCGGCGCCATTCTCGCGGGGACGATTCCCTACGACCCGAATCCGATCCGGCTGCTTCGCGGGCTCCCCGCCGCCGGCCTCGGCGCATGGGCGTCGGGGCTGGCGTTCTCGCTGCCGCTGCTCGCGATCCTGCTCGCCCACGAGCTGGGGCACTACGTGACCGCGCGCCGCTACCAGCTCGACGTCTCGCCGCCGTACTTCATCCCGGTGCCGCTGTTCCCGTCGTTCGTCGGCACGATGGGCGCGTTCATCCGCCTGCGGACGGTGGTTTCCGACCGGCGCCAGCTCTTCGATGTCGGCGTCGCGGGACCGATCGCCGGGTTCATCGTCGCGCTGCCGCTGCTCGTCGTCGGCCTTGTGCTCGGACGCCCGCTGGCGCCCGATCTGGCAGTTCCCGGGATGTTCCTGCGCATCGGCCAGGGCACTATCGCGCTCGGCGACTCGCCGCTGACATGGGTGTTGCGCCGACTGGTCGTGGGAGCGCTGCCGGGTGTGCCGCTCCATCCGCTCGCGTTCGCGGCCTGGGTCGGGATGTTCGTGACGATGCTGAATCTCCTGCCGCTCGCGCAGCTCGACGGCGGCCACCTCCTCTACGCGGTCTTCCCGGGCTGGCACGAGCGAGTGGCGCGGGCGTTCCTGCTGTTGACGGCCGTGATGGGGGCGTGGTGGTGGGGATGGTGGGTGTGGGGGTTGCTCGTGCTGGGGTTGTCGCGCGGTCGCCTGGGGCATCCGCCGGTCCTCAATTCGAACCGTCCCCTGCCGCCCTCGCGCCGGCGCCTCGCCTGGGGAGCCCTGCTGCTGTTCCTGGTCACGTTCACGCCGGTGCCTTTCCCACTGTGACAGAGACGGACAGAGTCTCACCATTGCGCAACTCTTCTTGCCTTATATCTTTACCCAAACCAGCCTACGGGTCGGCATGCCCGCACAACCGGCGCGATCTGGCGTTTCGGAACCACGCGAAGCAGTCATTCACGACCTCCCCCCGATTCGGTTCGACGGACAACTCATCGCTGTACGCCTCGCGGTCCGACGCTCCGAGGACGCCATCTGGCGCGGTCGGGTGCTTTTTGGCGCGCAGGACACCGAGCACGAGCGCGCCACGGCCGAGATCTTCTGCGCTACCTCGGAGCAGGAGCTGTGGCAGGCGGTGCGGGACCTGCGCGATCATCATCTCCGCGATCTCTACCGTTCCCTGTTGTAATGCCGGGCGATCTGCTCTCCAAGCTGCGGCACGACCTGTCGAACCCCCTCTCGGCGATCCTGGCGGAGACGCAGCTGCTGCTGCTCAATGAGGAACGCTACGACGCCGAGACGGTGCAGGGCTTGAAGCAGATCGAGGCCATGGCGCGCAAGATGCGCCAGATGATCCACCCCGACATGTGAGTCGGCCCCACCGTCCGCGGTTCACGTCGACGGCGCGCTGGTGGAGCCCCGCGCGGTTGCTGTTGCGGCGCCGGGAGGGGGGGCGCTGGCCGCCGAGCCGCTGGCGGCGCCGGTGGTGGTAGCGACCCGCCAGCCGTTGGTGAGATAGAGAACCAGCAGCAGCGCCGAGGCTGCGCTGACCCCGAACTTCCAGACGGCGGGCGCGTCGCTGGTCGACAGCAGCCCCTCGATGGTCCCGGCCAGGGCCAGGAGGCAGACCACCGCGCCGACCATGCGCACCGCCACGGCTCCCTCGACCACCAAGGCGTCCCGTCGCAGCCGATCCCCTGGGGCGATCAACGCTCCGGCGAGCCGCAGACCCGCCCCGCCCGAGATGAAAATCGCGGTCAACTCCAGCACGCCGTGGCCGGCGACGAAGGTGGCGAGGTACTCTGCCGCGTGGTAGTTCGCGAACACGCCGAACGCCAACCCCAGCATCAGCCCGTTGAAGACGAGGGAGTACACCGTCAACAGCCCGGCCAGTAGGCCGCCGGCGAACGCCGCGAAGCACACCCAGATGTTGTTCGAGATGATCCACGCCGCGATCGGGGGGCGGCTCTCAGGGTCCGCCTGGGCGTACGTCTGCCCGCGTGCTTCCCGATCCGCCGCTTGCTGGGCGCGGCTCACCATTCCGGGCATGACCTCCTCGGCAAGCTCGGGCCGCGTGCGAGCCACGCCGTAACCGACGACCGCCGGCGCCGCGAACAGCAGGAAGGCCACGAGCACGTACCGCCACGAGGTCACGACGGCGGCGGGGAAATCGGCGACGACGTAGCGCCACAGCGGCGGCCGCCGCCGGCCGCGGCTGCGGTACAGGGCATTGTGCCCCGCGCTCACCAGGCGCTCGAGGTACTCCACGACGCGCGGGTCCACGCCGTAGGTGCGGGCGCGGGCCAGGTCGGCGGCGACCTCGCGATAGCGTGCCGCGAAGGACGGGATCTCCCCGGGCGGCAGCGCGCCGACGCCCGTGCGCTCGACGCGGGTCGCCACCGTGTGGAACGCCTCCCACGTCTCCCGCTTGCGGGCCACGAACCGCTCGGCGGGCAGGGAGGTCCGCCCCGCGGGGCCTCCCCCCGTGCGCGCGCGCGCGGCGAACCGCCCGCGGCGCTTGCGCTGTTCGTCGGCGAAGAGCTCGAGCAGGTATTGCTCGGCGTCCCCCGCGCGCCGCGGCACCTTTGCCTCGAAGCGGTGGGCCATCTCCTGCGCCAGCCGCAGCTGCACTTCGGGCGCGAGGTCGCCCAGGCGCGCCAGGAACCGGTCGAGGAGGCGGAACTCGTCCTCGGTCAGCTCGGGGGGCCCGGCCTCGACGGGCTCTTCTGCCGGGGCGGTCGCGCTGAGGGCGGCGAGAGCGTTGTCGATGGGCCGATCCCGCACCACGATCGTGCCGGCGGCCATGTCGCCCAGCCGCTTGTGACTCTTGGTCAAGAGGACCAGCAGGATCCCGGGCGCAAAAAACAGGAAGGGCAGCATGAAATCGACAATGCGCAGCACGTTGCGCACGACGACCGCGCTCATCGTCGCGGCGCGGCCGGTGTCCATGACGACGCGGATGCCGAGCGCGCGCTTGCCGATCGTGCGACCGCCCCAGAAGCCCTCCAGCAGGACGTAATAAAGGATTAGCGCGAAGCCGTAAAACAGGGTGAGGAGGGCGGTAGCCCAGCCCGCGGCGACGCTGTCGAGCTGGGATAGGAAGCCGCCGACGATCTGGATGAGGATCAGCAGCGCCGTGATGAGCAGCCCGTCAAGCGCGGCGGCGGCCGTGCGGGAGCCGACGCCCGCCAGCTCCAGTCGCAGCTCGACGTGTTCCGGGGTCTCGACCTCGTGCCGTTGCCGCAGCCATTCCACCGGCGGCAGCGGCCCTCGCGCGGGAGCGCTCACATCCTCATCTTACCGCCGACCCGGAGAAGGAGGGAGTGGCGGATGAGCGATTTACGGCCGATGGAGTTCGGCGAGGTCCTGGACGGTGCGTTCACGATGTACCGCCGCAACTTCGGGCTGTTCTTCAGGCTCAGCGTGGCTATCTCCGCCGTCCCGGCGGCGCTCTTCCTTTATCTGCAGTTCCGCTTCAGCGGCACGACCCCCGACCAGTCGATGGCCGTGTTTCAGACCCACTTGGGGGAGTTGATCGGGCTGGGACTGCTGTGGGCGGTGCTCGCGATGTGCGCCAAGGTGATGCTCACCGCAGGAGCGATTCACGTGATCTCCGCGTCGTATCTCGGCCGCCCGGCGACGCTGGGGGAGGCGTTGCGGCTGGGGGCCTCGAAAATCGTGCCGCTGATCCTGGTCGGGCTGGGGAAGTGGCTGCTGGTGTTCATCATCTACATCGTGGGCGTCGTGATCTGGGTCCTGCTCGTGGGCGTGAGCGGGATGGGCGGGCCGGTCTTCGTGGTCGTCGTGGCGGTGGGGGGCGGCATCGCGCTGTTGTGGTTTCTGGCCTTCGTGCTCAGCGGCTACGCGCTGACGACCCCCGCGGTGGTGCTCGAGGAGTTGAGCAGCTCGTTCGACGCGTTCGGCCGGTCGTGGGACCTGACGCGCTCGCACAAGCTCAAGGTGTTCGGCCTGTGGCTGGTCGGCTGGCTCCTCACCTGGTTCGTGCCGTTCCTGTTCTTCTTCGGTCTCGGGGTGCTCGTGAGCCTGCGCGCCCCGTCACTGCAACTGCCCCTGGTGGTCGTGAACACCGTCGTCAGCATCGCCCTCGCCGCGGCACTCCCGTGTGTGTACACCCTGATGTACTACGATCTGCGCATGCGCCGTGAGGGCTTCGACCTTCAGCTCCTCGGCCAGCAGCTGGGGATCGGCTGACGCAGGTGTTCGCGGGGTGGCAGGCTGTGCCGGCGGACTCGGTCCGCCGCGCCGTCACCGACGTCTTCGCGCGGCCCGAGTTCCAGTGGGAGCCCGCGCGCCATACCCTGCAGTGGCTGGAGGACGGGTGGCGCCGCTTCGTGGCGTGGGTGAACGGATTCGGCGACCGCCATCCCCTGCTCGGCGACATCCTGTTATGGGCGTCCATCGTCGCCCTCACCGCGATCGTGGTGCACGCCGGGTACGTGACGTGGCGGATTTACCGCGCCACTGTGCGCGTGGCCGCCGCGGGCACGGCGTCCGGCGTGCCGGTGCTCCTCGACCCGGCGGCGCACCGGCGCCTCGCGGAGGCGCTGGCGCGGGAGGGGCGCTTCGCCGAAGCGTTGGCGCACCGCTTCATCGCGGTGGTGCTCGAGCTCGAGCGGGCGCGCGCCCTCCGCTACCACCCGTCCAAGACGCCCGCCGAGTACGTCGGCGAAGCGCGGCTCGATCAGACGGGCCGCGCCACGTTGGCCGGACTCGTCGGCCGGCTGTACCGCCACGTGTTCGGCGCCGTGCCGTGCGACGAGCCCGGCTATCTCGAGTTCGGCGCCGCGGCCGATGGTCTCCGGGAGCATGTCGTACAAGACTGAGATCGGGCTCGCGCTGTTCCTGGCGGTCGCCATCACGGTCGCGATCGTCGCGGGTCGCCGCGCGCCCAAGCCGGTGTCCGAGGACCAGCCGCCCTCGACCTTGCTCACCGGCCCCGGCGGCACCAAGGCGGCGTACGAGGTGTTGGCGCGGCTGGGGGTGGCCGAGGAGCGCCTGCGTCGGCCGCTGTTCGACCTCACGCGCGACGCGCGGCACCGGCCGGCGCTGCTGGTCGTCGTGGCGCCGCCGCTGGGGTTGGAGCCGGCGGAGCTGGACCAAGTGGTAGACTTCGTGCGCGGCGGCGGCGAGGTGGTCGCCGCCAGCCGCGGCGGTGGCATCACGCTCTGCTTCGGGTGGGAGGCGACCCGCAATTTCGTCCGTTTCGAAGCCGAGAGTCTGCGGGTGCTGCCGCCGCGGCCCGGACTGGCGTTACCGCGCGTGTTGACGTACCTGCGGCCTGTGCGAGACAGCGCCGCGCCGCGGGCTCGTTCCCGGTCCCCGATCGAGCGGCTGCAGACCTTGCGCAAGGAGACGCGCTGCGGCGGCCTGAGCCCCGCCACGACCGATACGCTGCTCACCACGCGCGACGGACGCCCGGTGATCCTACAGCTGCGCTACGCTGGCGGGGGAGGGCTGACGCTCGTCGCCGACGCGGGGTACTTCCGCAACCGCGCCTGGCGGGAGAGTGACGTGCCGCAGCTGCTGGTGCCGCTGCTCACGCCGCAACGGCGCGGGCGCGTGAGTTGGGACGAGTACCACCACGGCAACGGCGAAGACGTATCGCTCACCGCGGCCGTGATCCGCTGGCTGCGGGGGACGCCGCTGGGGTGGGCGCTGCTGCAGCTCGCGGCGCTCGGGCTGGTCGGGCTCGCGACGCTCGCCGTGCGCTTCGGTCCCGCCCGTGGGGTGATCGAGCGCCGCCGGCGCTCGCCGCTGGAGCACCTCGAGGCGCTGGCCGCGGGGCTGGAGAGCGCGGTCGGTGGCGGGGTGGATACGGCCGTCGCGCTGACGGTCGGCGGGCTGCGCCGCCGGCTCAGCCGCGCGGGATACGTGCCGCGCGGCGAGATCGGGCCTTGGTTGGCGACGCTGGAGCTGGCGCTGCCGACGGTCCGGGGCCGCCGCGCGGTGCGGCGGCTTCAGGAAGTCATCACTCAACCCGGCGGCGCCGAGCGTGTGCTCGCCGCCGCGCAAGCTGTGGAGGACGTGTGGGAGGATCTTCGCCCGCCGGCGACGCGCGCCGCCTCGTAGCGGCGCTCCGCCAGGTCGTGCTGGGACAGGACGCGGCGACCCGCGACGTCGTCGTGTGCCTGCTCGCGCGGGGGCACGCTCTCCTCGAGGGCGTGCCCGGCACCGCCAAGACGCTGCTCGTCCGCACTCTCGCGCTCGCGCTCAACGTCAAGTTCCAACGCATCCAGTTCACGCCCGACCTGATGCCGGCGGATATCACCGGCATCTCGATGCTGACCGGCACGCAGGAGTTCCGGTTCCGGCCGGGGCCGATCTTCGCCGATCTGGTGCTCGCCGACGAGATCAACCGCGCGCCGGCCAAGACCCAGGCGGCGCTGCTCGAGGCGATGCAGGAGCGCACGGTCACCGCCGACGGCGTGTCGCATCCGCTCTCGGCGACCTTCAGCGTGTTCGCGACGCAGAACCCGATCGAGTTCGAGGGCACCTACCCGCTCCCCGAGGCGGAGCTCGATCGCTTCATGATCAAGGCCCTGTTCGGCTATCCGCCCGCCGCGGTGGAGCAGGGGATCCTCACCCGCTACGTCGAGGGCTTCGAGGCGGACCGGCCGGCGACGTACGGCGTGTCCCCCGTGATCGACGCGGCGGGGCTCGAGGAGCTGCGGCGCGCGGTCGAGGCGGTGCGGGTCGAGCCGAAGATCACGGCGTACATCACGGCGATCGTGCGGGCGACGCGCGACGCGGCGTCGCTGACCCTGGGGGCGAGCCCGCGCGCCGGCGTGTCGCTGCTCAAGGCGGCGCGCGCGACGGCGCTGCTGGAGGAGCGTGACTTCGTGATCCCCGACGACGTGAAGGGTCTCGCCCCCGCCGTGTTGCGGCATCGGGTGAGCGTCGCGCCGGAGCTCGAGCTCGAGGGCGTCACCCCCGACGCGGCCTTGAAAGCGATCCTCGAGCGCACCGAGGTGCCCACGGCGTGATTCTCCCGACGCGGCGGGCCTTCCTGCTCGGCATGCTGTTCTCCCTTCTCGCCGTTGCCGGTTACCGGTGGCCGGAAGCGCTGGACGGCATGCTGCTCGGGGACATCGCCCTGCTCGCGGTCGTGTGGATCGACGCAGCGCTGGCGCCGCGGGTGGGCGCGGCGGTGGTCGTCGAGCGGGACGTGCCGCCGGCGTTTTCTGTGGGGCATGCCGGTGAAGTGGTCTATCGCTGGCGCAATTCCTCGCCCCGCGCCGCCCGGCTGCGCGTGCGCGAAGTGCGTCCCGACCTGCTCGGCGGAACGCAGCCGGCGCGCGACCTGCGCCTCCCCGTCCGCGGAGCGCGGCGCGAGCAGCTCCCCGTCGTGCCGGTGCGGCGCGGGCGCGAGACGGCGGGCGCGTTCGTCGTGGACAGCACTGGGCCGCTGGGGCTGGGCCGGCGCCGCGCGTGGCTCGCGCTCCCCTGGGCCGTGACGGTGTATCCGCCCCTCGCCTCGATGCGGTTACGCGCCTCGGTGGCGCAGGCGCTCAGGCGCCGCGAGTTGGGGCGCCAGCCGTTTCGCCGCCTAGGGGAGGGGCGGCTGTTCGAGTCGTTGCGCGAATGGGTTCCCGGGGACGACCTGCGGCACATCGACTGGAAGGCGACGGCGCGGCGCCGCAAGGTGATCACCCGCCAGTACGAGGCGGAGCGGCGCCAGCACGTACTGCTGGTGCTCGACGCGGGCCGCCTGTTGACGGCCGACGTCGCCGGGGTGGCGCGGCTCGAGTACGTGGTGCAGGCGGCGCTGGAGTTGGCGCACGCGGCCGTGCAGCACGATGACAACGTGGGCGTGATGGTGTTCGCCGATGGCGTCGAGCACTTCGTCGCCCCGCAGCGCGGGCGACGCGGCCTGCGCCAGGTGCTCGATGTGCTGGCGGTCGCGACCGCGAAGCTCGTTGAGCCCGATTATCCCGGCGCGTTCCGCTATCTCGCGGCGCGCAATCGCAAGCGGGCGCTCACGGTCGTCTTCACGGACGTGATCGACCGCTTGGCGAGCGAAGCGCTGGTCGCGAACATCGCCACCCTCAGGCCGCGGCACCTGCCGCTCGCGGTCACGCTGCGCAACCCCGAGCTCGACGCGGTCGCGGCGTTGCGGCCGCCGGACGCGCGCGACGCGTTTCGCAAGGCCGCCGCCGAGGAATTGCTGCGCGCTCGGGAGGAGGCGGTGGGGCACATGCGTCGCGCCGGCGTGCTGGTACTCGACGTGCCGCCGCAGCGGGCGGCTCGGGCCGTGGTCGACCAGTACCTCGAGCTGAAACGGCGCGGCCGTTTGTGACCGCGCTCCTAGCGTCGGAACCCGTTGTGCAATAGGTTGATAGCTCGCTCGACCACGAGCCCATCGATGCGCGTCTCGGTTCGCCTGTCCTGGCTGGCGGTTCTTGGTGTGGCCGCCGTGCCACTCATGTGCTCCTTCCCCACCGACAAGAGCGACGAGGTGTTCGTCGTGGTAGTCCCGTCGGACTCCCTTGCGGCCCACGGTATTCTCGACCGCGGGGGGCGCGACCAGGTGTTCGCCCGGGCCTACCACCGGCTCACCAACGGCGACTCGGTGCAGCTCAGCAACATCGCGTTCGCGTGGTTCAGTTCGGACAAGAACGTGGCGACGGTGGAGGGTGGGGCGGAGGGCGCGGCCGAGGTCACGGGGGTGAACCCGGGCTTTGTGCAGATCTCTGCGCGGGCGGTGCCGTTCGACAAGGCGAAGGACGGGGCGGCGACGGTGCGGGTGGCGGACCGCTTCATCATCGACTCGATCCGGCCGCTCTCGATCAAATACGGGGACAAGCTGCGGTTCTACGGGGTGCGGATTCAGGACCTGTTTGCGGTGGACCAGGGGTTCGGCAACCTCATCCCGGACGTGTTCTCCTACACCGGCAGCCTCGAAGGTCTGGGCAAGATCGACTACTGGGTGCCCTATCCGTCCACCTCCGGCAAGCCGTTTTTCATCGGGCCGGGATTCTTCGGGAGCGCTACCGACTCGATCACAGTGGGGACGACGGACCTCTTCGAGCCCGACACGCTGCAGCCCACGATCCTGGACATCAATGGGTTGGGTGGGCCGCGCACGGTTCTGGGTCACCCCACCCTGTTCTTCAACCCGGCCCTGTTCTACGAGCCGGTGACCACGGGATCTCAGGATGTCGATTGGTTCCGGTTCGATCGGTCGGACCCGGGAGCGGTCAGCTTCATCCTGGAGTCCGGCGTATTCGGCGACACGGCGTTCACGTTCTTCAGCGACTCACTGCTGAAGTGCGGTCCGGTGCCGTCCTATTGCTACGCCGCGCCGAGCGGGTGGTACACCACAGCCGGGCGCCAAGTGTGCAACGGGACGCTCGTCGGATACAACCAGCCGCGGCTGCCGCGCACGATCATTGCCCTCAGACAACCGGCAGCCGCGAGAATGCACCTGCTGTCCTTCTACTCAAAGTCGGGCGGCTACGCGCTCATCGCGCTGCGCGGTTATTTCCAGTCGGACGCACGCATCGGGCCCGATCGCTTCGAGGAGAACGACCTCTGCTTCTTCGCCGACTCCACATTCCTGAACTCGAATGATTCGACCAGCGGTGTGCGTAAGCACATCGTCGCCAGTGTCTCCGTCTCGGGCTTCGGAGACTCGACGCTCACGATCGACAACCCCCAGGACAACGACTGGTATCGGTTCCGTGTGCAGACGAGCGCGTCTCCCTCCGACACCACGACGACGATCCAGACCAAGGCGCGGCCGTTCTCCGCCGTCGATCCCTCCGACATCGACATCTACGTCTACCGTCAGAGTGACAAGGCGTTGATGGGGTCGTCCCAACTCGCTGGATCGAACGAGAAGCTCACCCTGAACAACGCCGCGTTGCCGGCCGGGGATTACTACCTCCTCGTGGTGGACCGCGCCGGAGTCCCTACCCGGTACTCAGTGTGCATCGTGCGAGGGAACGCATGCGCGCCGCCGGGATTGGCGATCCAAGCGAATGCGACGGCGCCGCTCCACAAGGACAACGCCATTCGTTCGGTTGATCCGAGGTCGCTATTACTACGCCCGTGATCGACTGCGTCAAGTGCCACACGCCGCTGCCCGACAACAGCAAATTCTGCTTCGCGTGCGGGGCGGATCAGACGGGCGGGGGTGCGGATGCCGCGACCAGCGGGCAGGTCGAGAGCCTCATGACCCGCCTGCAGCGCATCGTCGAGGGCAAGTACAAACTCGAGCGCCTGGTGGGCAAGGGCGGCATGGGCGCAGTGTTCCTCGCTCAAGACTTGACCCTGGACCGCGAGGTCGCGATCAAGGTCCTGCCGCCCGACATCTCGCAGGACCCGCACGTCATCAAGCGCTTCCAGCAGGAGGCGAAGACCGCCGCCAAGCTCGACCACACCAACATCATCCCCATCTACCGGGTCGAGAGCGAAGGCGGGCTCAACTACTTCGTCATGAAGTACATCGCCGGCGTGTCCCTCGAGGACGTGCTTGAGCAGAAGAAAGCGCCCCTTGCCGCCGATTACATCCAGCGGGTCGTGTGGGAGGCCGCCTGCGCTCTGGGCCACGCGCACTCGCGCGGCATCGTGCACCGCGACGTCAAGCCCGCCAACATCATGTTCGACCACGACGGCAAGGTGATGCTGACCGACTTCGGCATCTCCAAGGCCCTCCAGGCGGCGAGCGGCTTCACCGGCACCGGAATGATCATCGGCACGCCGCACTACATGGCCCCCGAGCAGGCGAAGGGCCAGGCGGTGGACGGCCGCGCCGACCAGTACTCGCTCGGCGTCGTCGCGTACCGCATGGTCACCGGCCAGCTGCCGTTCAGCGGCGATTCCGTCCACACCATCCTCTACAAGCACATCTTCGAGGAGGTGCAGGCGCCGAAGACGCTGCGGGGCGACATCCCTGAGGCAATCTCGGCGGCCGTCAAGCGCGCGATGGCGAAGGAGCCGGACCAGCGGTTCCCGACGATGGAGGACCTGGCCACCGCCGTGTGGCCGGAGCAACCGGTCAGCGCGGCCAAGGGCGGCCGGCCCGCGACGCCGCCGCGCCCGCGGGCCAAGCCGGTCGTGACGTCGGAAACGCCGACCGAGCACGTCTCCACCGTCGCGCCCACCACGCCGCTCCCGATGCCGAAGACGGTCGCGAAGAAGTCGCGCGCGGGGCTCATCGTCGGGGCGCTGGTCGTCGCCGTCCTGGGCGTCGGCGGCTATCTCGTGCTGGGCCGCGGCAAGGCATCCCAGGTGGCGACACCGGTCACTCCGCCGCCGCAGACCGGCGGCACCGACTCGGCCAAGGCTCCGCCGCGCCGCCAGACTCCGCCGCCGCGGCGCACTGTGGCGACGCCGCCCGTGGCGCCGGCCGAGGAGTACGGGACCATCACGGTGAATGCCAACCCCTTCGGGACCGTGTTCATCGACGGGGCCGAGGTGGGGACCACCCCGATCATCTTGTATCGCGTGAAGGCCGGCCGGCATACGATCCGCGTGGAGCGGGCGGGCTATAAAACGCAGACGGAGACTGTGCAGGTGGACGCCAACAACCCGGTCCGACGGGGGTACACACTGATTCCCGAAGGATGAGCGCTAAAGGATGAAGCCAATGTCACGGATCCGCTGGTTGGTGGTGCTGGGCGCGGTCGCCGCGTCGGCCCTGGGCGCGCAGAACGTCCAGAACGCCACGCTGCGCCAGGCGCTCGCGGCGTACGACAACCTCGACATCCCGCGGGCGATCTCGCTCGCGCGCCAGGCGCTGTCCCAGCGCTTGGGCGGCGACGAGCAGGCGCGCGCCTGGGAGCTGCTGGGGTTCGCCTACAGCTCGTCCGACTCGCTGCTCAAGGCGGTCGACGCCTTCAAGCAGGCGATCCTGATCGACCCGGACCGCCAGCTCGATCCGGCGAAGATCTCGCCCAAGATCACCAGCTCCTTCCTGCTGGCGCTCGCGCAGGTGCTGGTGGTGCGCCAGCTGCAGGTGGACAGCGCGGGCTTCGTGGCGGGAGTGGGGCAGGGGGGCGTACCGATCCGCTTCACGGTGACGAGCCCCGCGCGCGTGCGCACGCGCGCGGTGAGCGGGGCGACCTCGGTGGTCATTGACTCCAGCATCGCGACAGGACAGGTGAACCTGCGCTGGCCCGCGCGGCTGGCCAACGGCGATCCCATGCCGTCCGGGAATTACCTCATCATCGTCGACGCCGCGGCGGGACAGAACACCTTCTCCGCCTCGCAGCCGGTGCGCATCACCCAGGGGCAGGTGGACACGCTGCCCTGGCTCGACAAGATGCCCGGCTACGACTACCTGCCCGAGACGGAATACCCACCGCAGAGCGGGCGGCCGCTCGCCCAGGCGCTGATGTACGGCGGCGCCGCGATCGGGGGCACGGTGGTGCTGCGCAACAACGACCTGGGCAGCGGCGGCACGGGCCCGGCGCTCGCCGTCAGCGCAGGCGCGCTGATCAGCGGCTTCCTCATGAGCCTCAAGAAACCGTCGGCGCAGCCGGCCCGCGCCAATATCCTCTATAACCGGTTGCTGCGCGACCAGCTGGCGCGGCGCAACGCCGACATCGCCCGGGAGAACCAGACCCGGCGCCAGCAGGTGCGCCTCACTGTGGCGCCGCTGCCCAAGACCGGGGGGACCCGATGAGCCGCCTCGTCCGCAGCGCCGCCATCCTGCTCGTCGCGCTGGCCGGCTCGGCGGCCGCCCAGCAGCGCTTCACCGTCGGCGTGCAGGGGGTCTATGCGGATTACCGCGAGACGTCGGCGTCCCTGAAGTTCACGGGCGGTGGGGTGGGGGCGAGTTTCGGGTTCGCGCTTCACAAGTTCGGCGCCGATGTGTCGTTCGCGTCCATCAAGCTCACGCCGGTCGACAGCACGGCGACTTCCGGCCAGGACTTCACCGCCAAGGTGTTCGACGCCAACGTGCGGTGGCGGGTGCTCGGCCAGGTGAGCGGCGAGATCGGCGTCACCAGCCGCAAGATGGATCCCGAGTTCGCCGCGCAGGGCTTCGGCGCAGTGCGCCTCGGCGGCCGCGGCGTCGTCAACCTCGGCCCCGGCGCCGACCTCACCGTGCGCGCCCATTACCTCGCCGGCGCGAAGTTCTCGGGCGGCGGGACCGCGTCCTTCCCGATCGACCTGGGGCTCGCCTTTTCTCT
>Ga0209160_1001099_pt1 | contig 22632 bp, 20 predicted proteins | sample GraSoiAngelo_153_FD_186167 | JGI IMG/M metagenome (GOLD analysis project Ga0209160, IMG submission 186167) | Grasslands soil microbial communities from the Angelo Coastal Reserve, California, USA - 14_1009_12_40cm (SPAdes) (version 2) | ecosystem: Environmental > Terrestrial > Soil > Grasslands ...
GGTGCATCGGCCAGGCGGCGCCGGGGATCAGGCGATCGTCATTGAAGACGCGCAGGTCGCCGATGCCCATGTTGGCCTCGTCCCAGTAGCGATCGAAGCTGAAGTGCCAGTTGGCGCTGAACCAGCCGCCTTCGGCGTGAAAGAGCGACGCGCGCGGGCGAAGGAGGATCGTCACTGCCCGATCCCTGACTCGGTTGCGGTCTTCAGGGCCCAATCGACAAGTCGGCGAGCTCGCTTGACCGCGTCTTCGGCCTCAGCGAGCCTCGCCGTTCGCGCTTCGTATTCGATCAAGTTCTTCAGCTGGAGAAGACTGACCAACTGTCTGGCGTGCGTCTCGAACTCGTCCGAACCGCGACCCGCGCTTCGGAGTAGATCGGCCAGCACAAGATGATTGGGGTCCGTCGACCGCACCAACGCTGCCTCCGCCTCGGCGACGAATTCACCAGCCTTCTTGATATAGGCCAAGGATTCGGAGCGGCGGACGGCTGTCGTCTTAACCAGCGGCCAACCTCGCTGGTCCCTTCAGCAGGACACCGCGATCAAGCACGCGTTTCCATGCACCTCGCGCCGTCCGCTCGGAAAGGGGCGATGTCCGCACGAGGACCTGACCCTCGTTCCCATAGCGCCGACGAAGCGCTTCGGAGATCGCTGACTGGGCTTTTTCCAACTCATCCGGTTTCGCGCCTGGCCAGACAAGCGCTACATCGATGTCACTACCTGCGCGCATCGGACCCTCCGCCGCACTCCCGAACAGATATGCCGCGCGGGCGGAGCCGGCGTGACTGGCGACCTGCGCGCGGAGGAACGAAATGAGGTCTTTCCGGACGCGCTTCTCCTTTTTGAAGAGATCGCAAATCAGGTCAGCAAGCACGTGGGAGGCGTTCAAACGGTACGTGTCAGCTCGGCCTACTCGCTGGCGCTGAACGAAGCCCTCTCCGGTCAGGTCCGATAGGACCCCGATTTCCTGAGGGTGTGAGACTCCAGCGCGTCGCGCAATCTCGCGACCTGTTGCTGCGTATCCCGTAGGCAGGGCGCAAATCGCCCTTAGGACGGCGAGCTGAGCAGGACTCCCTAAGAATCGATCGAGCGGACGGTCAAAGTCCATATGGTGAACAATCCTACCATATGGTAGGGATTCTCACCAACTCGCCGGTGCGGCCAGATGCTAGGCGGCCTGACCGATGTGCGGCTGGATCTGTTGCAGCACGCGCTCCTTGGGCATGTAGCCGACGAGTCGCTGCGCCTCCCGGCCGTTCTTGAACAAGATCATCGTCGGGATCGCGCGGACGCCGAACCGTCCAGCGGTGATCGGATTGGCATCGACGTCGAGCTTGGCGATCTTGATCTTCTCGCCTTGCTCGTTCGCGATCTCCTCAAGGACCGGCGCGACCATCCGGCAGGGTCCGCACCACGTCGCCCAGAAGTCGACGAGCACCGGTGTCTCCGACTTCAGGACATCCTGCTCGAAGTTTGCGTCGCTCGTCTGTTGCGGCTTTCCCATCTGTATCGCTCCTTAAGGCAGGGTCATCTTGGCGGTACCCATCACCACCTAAACGCCAATTGTTGCCCCATTTGTTCCACCTCGGGAGAAAGGCCCAAAACCGGCTCGAGCAAGTCCAGCGCCAGGTCCGGCCGAGCGGTCCAGCGACGCAGCGGCGCCCACTTCACGAAGCGCCAACCACGCCGACGAACGAGGTCGGCGATCGCGGGAGACCGGCGCAGCTTGAACTCGGCGAGCGAGCGTCGTTCGTCGGCGATCGCGACAAAGCGGAAAATACGGTCCTCGTCGGGGATCGCCTCACCGAGCGCCACGATGCTGCGATGGAGTCGCGCCGTCCACTCGAGCTGCCAGAGGAACACCATCCGCCCTCGGTCGTACCAGACGACGTCGACGTATTCGAGCGCGTCCGAGGCGGCATGCGACACACGGGAGACCGGGATCGCGCGCTCCGCATCGGTCTGGAGATCGCCCAAAACGCTGCCCCGTTCGCAGAACGAGTCAGGCAACGCCCGACGCTCGAGGTCGCGTCCGATGTGGGCCTTGAAGCCAAGTCGGTGTCCGGCATCGAGAAGCTGCGCCGCGAGGAGCGTCTGATCCGCCTGACGGCGGATGAGCGCGTCTTCATCGCGAAGATGCCAGCGGCCATCTTCGGCCTGCTGACCGTACGCGGCAATGCAGCGCTCGACGAGCTCGCGGTCCGGCGTCTCGACGTCTCGGAAGAGTCCATAGGCGCGCCGCAAGAGCGTCCGCGTCTCCACCTCGCGCGACGCGGCCAGAAGCCCCCACATGCCCCACTCGAGCCGGTCGTCGAGCGGCGTGACATCGGCCATCTCGGCGAGCGAATAGAGCGTCGTGTCGTGCGCGTGCTCGGCAGCGGCGCCTTCGAGCTCGATCTTGACGACGCCCGCGCGAGGCCCATCCGCGAGCGCCGAACGGAAGTGATCGAGGAAGACCTCGAGCTCCGAGACACCTCCGGCGCGCGCGAGCGTGAGCGGCGCGAGAAGACGCTGACGGGCGAGGGCCGCGAGCGCCGCTACCGCCGCCCGGTCGGTCCCGATCGGCTCGCCACGCGCGAGGATCGCCTCCCGCACACCGGCTCGGATCGCATCCTCGATCGCGACTGGATCCGCGAGACCTTGATCTCTCAGCAGCGGTACGTCCCGGTCGAAGTCACAGATCGCAGCAGCACCGACGCTGCCGCCAATGAGTGCATCGCGCTGGTACGTGATGCCGCGCAGGCGATAACCCGCGCCCGCTGCGCCGAGCGTCACCGCAGCGATCGTCTCGGCATCGACCTGAGGGACGTAGACGACCGCCGGCGCGTCCGGACGCGAGGCACGTTGCGCGTCGAGCAGCGCGGCGCGCATCGTCCTGATGAGCCGCTCGCGTGCCGAGGCGCGAGCTTCCGGGATCTCCGGCGTCTTCGCGTGCCGCGCTCCAAGGAGCACCGCCGTGGCGACGGTCGTCCATCCGCCAAGGGGATCCTCAACCGGCGCTTCGCAGAGGACCAGGTCGGCGTCTCCGGTGTCGAGAGCGAGCATTCCCGCGCGCGGCCGCGCGGGCGAGGGATGGGTAGCCAGCCACGCGACCAGGTCGCGCACGGTGCGGTCGAACTCCAGCCAGACGTTCACCTCGCGGGACTGCGCGGCGTGCGAACGGCGGGCGCGGTTCTTTTCCATGCGCAGCGGCGTGCCGTGCGCGGCCGGCGCGTTGAGCCGGCTGCCCGACACGAGGACCTCGAGCGCGCTGAGCACGAGCAGATCGCGCGCGGGCGACTCAGGCAGGGTCGTCTCGATCGCGCGTAGCGTCGCCATCAGCGCCGCCAGATTTCGCGGCGTGTACAGCCCAGCGACGCTCTCGGCGAGCGCTTGCGCGGCGGCGTCGGTGCCGAACCGCTCGACGAACTGCCAGTACGAGAGGCCGCGTGGCTCGAGGCGCTGGCTCGCTTTTTCGTCCTCCGCATTTGTTGCCTCGATGAGGAGCGCATGGCCCTCTCGCGCGCAGATGCCGCAGCGGAACGCCTTCTTCGTGGGGACCGGTGCGTCGCGCTCCCAGAGGAACGCCTCGACGATCACCGGACCGCGGCAGGTCGCGCAGGTGCTCGCGTACAGCTCGCGCATCGCAACGCGGTGCGGCATGCCGATGAGCGCGCTCTCCCCGACACGATCGAGCGCGCGAAGCACTTCGTCGCCGGCCGGCGCGAGGGCGACCACGCGGCGCGCCCACTCGCCGAGCGGGTCCCGCGACCGCCCGACACCGCGCCGGTCGGCGCGCTCGGCGGCGTCGGCCGCGGACCACGGGTGAGCGAGTGGGTCGAGGACCACGCCGCGTCGTGGTGCGTACGCGCTCACGTAGAGATCCGCGAGCGCGAAGGGGAACGCCGGGCCGAAGCGATCGAGCGGACGGGGAAGCGGAAGACTCTCGAGCGGGACCATGGACCGAACACGCTCGAGCTGGCTCAAGGCAGCGTGAAGAGTACGGCCCTCCGTTGGTCGACGATAGCCGCGACGGTCTTGCCGTCATGCGACATCGCAACGTCGCTGATCGCTCCGCCGGCGCCGAGCTCGTCGACCGCGCCGTCGCCTGGGGCGAACGCGAGGAGACGATCGGTGCCGTCGAGCACGATCGGGCGCCGCGCCGCGATCAGTCGGCGGCCATCGATGAGCGGGGCCTTCCATTTGACCGCACCGTCAGCGCCTATCGCGAGAAGCGATGACCGGTCCAGGACGTAGAGCGTCCCGTCCGCGGCGAACGCGATGTCGCGCGCCGGTGGCGCGACCTGCGCGAGCGTCTTCGGATCGGCGATCGCGAACCGGAAGGTGCCTCGATCGGTGATCGCCGCCCCGAATCTCGCGGCCCGGTCGATCGCGAGCGCCTTTCCGCTGCCGGAAAGTCGCGCGACCGGGCGGGTATCCGCGTCGCGACCGGGCCGGAAGACCTCAACGTCATATCCGCCGCCGCTCGTCGTCCCGACGTAAACGTCACCGGCGTCCGACGCCGCGATCTGCGCACCCGCAGCGGGCGTGAGGATCGGGAAGGGATCGCCGATCGGGTTCCCATCGGGAGCGCGCCCGCCGATGAGCCCCGGGCCGCCTCCCGGAAGACCCGTGCTGCCGGTGGACGCCGCGACGAACGCACGCGTCGTAGGGGCGAAGAGGATCTGCGTCGCCGCGCCGGTGAAGCGCATTCCGGAGCCGACCAGCTGACCCGAGGGCACCGCCAGAAAGGTGACGACCTGCCCGCCGACCGCGAAGAAGCGCGCATCGTCGGAGAAGGAGAGGACGCTCATTCCGGCGAAGGACCGGGGCAGCGCGCGGAGGGTCCCGTCGGGCGCGAAGAGGGCGGCGTAGCCGTCGTCGCCGCCGGTGACAAGCCAGCCGCCGTCGTCCGAGACCGCAACTTTCCGCGACGCGCCGTGCGTGTCCTGCACCCGCGAGGGCTCGCGCCAGAGCTCGGCGTCGGGCACTGGCCCGCTGCGCATGAATGAGTAGGACTGGTCGTCGGTGACGATCGCCGTGAGACCTTGCGTGCCGAGAGTGGCTGCGAAACCGTCCGCAGAGGGCCGGTCCGGGTACGGGCCGAGACGAACGACGAACGGCGCCTGCTGCGTCACCGTCGCATTCAGTGGCGAGCCCATCGCGCGCACCGCCTGCTGCGCCTCGGCCACACTTCCGAAGGGCCCGGCCGTGATCGTCGCTCGCGGCTCGGCCTTCGCCGTCACGACGAACGAGCTGCCCCGGCCGAGCGTCGCCTGGATGGCGTCGTCCTTCGGAAGCAGAGCCGCGAGGTCGCGGACGCGCTGCCACCCCGCCGTGACGTCGGTGAGCACGCGGGCAAACGCCGCCGGATCCCCGCCGTCGCCGTACGACTGGCTGTCCTTCCCGAGATCGGTGAGGCCGTCAGCGAGCGGGACAAGTTTGTCGCGGATCGGACCCGTGCGGTCGAGCGTCGCGCTCAATACCGCGGAGCTGAACGTGCTGATCTGCTTCGCGGCGTCGATCGCCACCAGCCCGTATCGGGCCGGCGCGACCGTGCGGGTCTTCGCCCCGGAAAGCGCGCCGGCGAGGCCGTAGTCGTAGGCCGAGTACTGGAGCAAGATCGCCGCGGCGTCGCGCGAGAGCTTTGGGCCGGCCTCCGAGTCGCGGGAGCTTGTCGGCTTCGGTTGCGCAGGCTCGGTGCAAGCAGAAACGAGTGCGAGGGCGATGACGACCCCAACGGCGCGGCGGAAGGCGCCGCTCACTCTTCGGCTTCGTCCTCCGTGTCGTCCTCTTCCTCGGTGTCGACCGGGAGCGGCTCCTCGGCGGCCTCGGTCTCCTCGATCGCTTCTTCGGGCGAAGGCGTCTCCTCCTCGACCTCTTCCCCCTCTTCCTCGAGGTCCTCTTCGCCGGCGCCGTAGCGGAAGAACGTGCCGCGGACGTACGCGCGCTCCTTCGTCTCAGCCGGGCGGTGATGGCCAGGGAACGAGATCCGGCTCGCGTTCTCGGGGCTCTGCGATATCTCGCGGATCGCGATGCGGGGGTTCTGCGGATCGGTGCTCACGATCGCGGCGACGTACTGGTTGCCAGTCCGGAGGAGATCGATCAGCCGCCGCCCGACCTTGGGCTCGAGGAATCCGACGAGCTCGCCGTCGCGCGCATGGAGCGCGAGCAGGCCTTCCTGCTCGCGGAGCTCGCACTCCGCGCCGGGGCTGTATTTCGCGAGGACGTGCTGCGGGGCGGGGTTGATCACGCGGAGGATCCCGGTCTTGCCCATGTCCTCGATGAAGAGGCGCGGCTGGGTCCTCGTGCTGGTGACGTTCGGCTTCGCGCGATGCTCGATGAGCGCGATGACGCGCGTCTGGTTCCGAATGGCGATCGAGTTGTACGGCTCGGATTTCAGGACCTCGGTGAACGCCGCCTTGGCCTCCTCGAGCTTGCCGAGCTCGATGTACGCCCGGCCCAATCGGTTACGGGCCTCGACGTCATCGGCTGAGGTCTCGAGGATCTTCTGATTGAGCTCGAGCGCGCGAGGCCAGTCGGCATCCAGCGCCGCCGCGGTGGCCTGATCGCTGAGAGCGCGCGCACGAACGCTGCTTTCACTCGGCGGTGCCACGGATCTTCCTCCAACGCATGAGGGTACGCCCGAAGAGGGCGGGTCTGGGATATACGAAGTGTAGCGGTTACGCTTGCGCCGAGTGCCGTACCTGTCGGAAATCCAGAACCGCAGGGTGATCGAGCCGAACGGCAATGTGGTGGGAAGGCTCACGGACGTCGCGGTGGTCCCGCAGGGGCAGTTTCCCGCCGCGCAGTGGGCGATCCTCGCGACGCCGGGCGGTGAGAAGGTGGTGCGCTGGGCCGATCTCGCGCAGGAGATCGGGCACCTGCGTCTCCGCAGCCGGCTCGAGGCGACGCCCCCGGCGCAGCTACCGCCGGACGCGCTGCGCCTCGCACGGGACCTCTTGGACAAGCAGATCGTGGACACCCACGGCGCCAAGGTGGTCCGGGTGAACGACCTCCAGCTCTCCGAAGTCGACGGCCAGCTGCGGCTCGTCGGCGCCGACGTCGGCCTTCGGGGGCTGCTGCGGCGGGTCGGTGCCGAGGGGGTCGCGGAGCGGATCGCGGGCGTCGCCGGGCGCCGGCTGCCACGCGGGATCATTCCGTGGCACCTCGTCGAGCCGCTCCAGGCGAAGGAGCCTGAAGCGCCAAAGACGGCGGCCGTCCGGCTCACAATCCCGCATCAGAAGCTCGCGCTCCTGCATCCGGCGGACATCGCCGACGTCGTCGAGGAGATGACCGCCGACGAGCGCGTCGCGGTGTTCCAGCAGCTCGACCTCGAGACCGCGGCGGACGCGCTCCAGGAGGTCGAGCCCGAGATGCAGGCCGCGATCGTCAGCGATCTGCCCGAGGAGCGCGCCGCGGACATCCTCGAAGAGATGGATCCGGACGAAGCCGCCGACCTGCTCCAGGACCTGCCAGAGGACCGCCGCGAAGAGCTCGTCGACCTCATGGAGAAGGAAGAGGCCAGCGACGTCGAGGAGCTCCTCACCTATCCCGAGGACTCGGCCGGCGGAATCATGACCACCGACTTCGTCGCACTTCCGGGCGAGCAGACGGCAGCCCAGTCCATCGACCAGCTTCGCGAGAAGAAGCCCGACCCCGAGCTCACCTATTACCTCTACGTCGTAGATGCACAGGGGAAGCTCGAGGGAGTGCTCTCGCTGCGCGACCTCGTCGTCGCCCCGCCCGAGACGAAGGTCACCGCGATCATGGATCCGCGCGTCCTCAAGATCCCCGCCGAGACGCCCAAGGAAGAGGTCGCGTCCCTCATTGCCAAGTACGACCTGCTCGCGCTACCGGTCATCGACGCGCGGGGCAGGCTTCTCGGCACGGTGACCGTCGATGACGTGGTCGAGCTCATCCTCCCGCGCGGCTGGAAGAAGAGGTCCCTTAGGTCGATCGCACGGTGATCAGGACCGCCTCAGCGGTCCGCCGCCGCGCACGTGTTCGCCGCGCCTCGATCCTCGCGTTCCTCGCGGTCATGGGGCCCGGCATCATCACCGGCTTCGCCGGCAACGACGCGGGCGGCGTCACGACCTACACCGCGGTGGGCGCGCATTACGGCTTCGCGCTGCTGTGGCTCCTGCTCCTCTCGACCGCGGGCCTCCTGGTCATCCAGGAGATGTGCGCGCGCATGGGTGCGGTCACAGGAAAGGGACTGTCCGACCTCATTCGTGAGCGGTTCGGGGTGCGCTGGACGATCGTCGCGATGATCGCGCTGCTCATCGCGAATGGATCCAATGTCGCCGCGGAGTTTGCCGGGGTCGCCGCGAGCCTCGAGCTGCTCGGAGTGGAGCGGATCGTCTCGGTGCCCGCCGCCGCGCTCGTGATCTGGGCGCTCATCGTCTTCTTCAGCTACCGCGTCGTGGAGCGCGCCCTGTTCGTTCTCGTGCTCGCGTTCGTCGCCTACCCGATCAGCGCGGTGATCGTCCATCCGGACTGGGACAGCGTCATGCGCGGTCTCGCGATCCCGACCCTCTCGACGCAGCAGGCAGCGCTCATCGCCGCGCTCGCTCTCGTCGGCACCACGATCACGCCCTACATGCAGTTCTACATACAGGCGTCGATCGTGGACAAAGGGATCGACCGCGAGCAGTACCGCTTCGCACGCGTCGACGTCTATCTCGGCGCGATCCTCACCGGCTTGAACGGCTTCTTCATCATCGTCGCCGCGGGGGCCGTGCTCTTCCCGGCGCACGTGATCGTCGGCTCGGCGTCCGACGCCGCGCAAGCGCTTGGCCCGCTCGCGGGCGAACAGGCCAAGCTGCTCTTCGGTGTCGGTCTCCTCGGTGCCTCGCTTCTCGCCGCGCTGGTGATGCCACTCTCGACGAGCTACGCGATCTGTGAAGCCTTCGGCTGGGAGTCCGGGATCAGCCGGAACTTCCGGGAGGCTCCGGTGTTCATGGGCCTCTTCACGTTCCTCATCGCGATCGGCGCGCTCGTGGTTCTCTCGCCGAACGTGCCGCTGATCCCGCTCATCCTCGTTTCCCAGAACGTGAACGGGCTGCTGCTGCCGATCGTCCTCATCTTCATCCTGCTGCTCGCCGGCGATCGCACCGTGATGGGCGATCAGGCGAACGGCCGCGTCTCGCAGGTGGTGGGGATCGGAACGGCCCTCATGGCGTCGGCGCTCTCGATTGGGCTCGTCGCGGTGACGGTGTTCGGTCTCTAGCCGCCTGCGAGCTTGCTGTAGGCGAGACCCAGAACCGCGGCGAACATGCCGATCGTGGCGATCCAGCCGAGGACCGTGAGCACCGGGCCGATCGGCTGATCGCCCATGACCTTGGGGTTTCGCGCAGCGAGCATGAGCAGCACGAGGATCGGCGGGGCGACGACCCCGTTGAGGGCCGCGGAGTAGAAGAGGGCGCTGATCGGATTGATGCCGGTGAAGTCGATGGCGACGCCGATCGCCGTCGCGAGCGCGATCACCCCATAGAACGGCTTCGCGCGGCTCCAATGGGTCTTGAGGCCGTAGCGCCAACCGAAGGCCTCCGCGATCGCATAGGCGGCGGACCCCGAGAGGATCGGCACGGCGAGAATGCCCGCGCCGATCAGCCCTACCGCGAAGAGGATGCCGGCGAGGTCTCCCGCGAGTGGCCGCAGTGCCTCGGCCGCATCGGCCGCGCTCTTGATGTCGGTCTTGCCAGCTTTGAAGAGCGTGAGCGCGCTGGCGAGGATGATGAAGTACATCACCAGGTTCGAGAACGCCATGCCCACGTTCACGTCGATCGCCGAGTACCGAATCTCGGCGGGGCTCGCGCCCATCCGCGATGCGCGCGTCTTCCGGCCCATCTCGACCTCTTCCTCGACTTCCTCGCTCGATTGCCAGAAGAAGAGGTAGGGGGAAATGGTCGTACCGAAGATCGCGACGAGGCTGATCACGTACGTCGACTCGACGCTGAAAGTCGGGACGATCGTCGCCTTGAGCGTCTCGCGGAGATCAGGGTGCACGAGGAACGCGTCGACTACGTAGGCGAGTAGTGCGAGCGTCAGCCACTTGAAGGTGTTCGCGATCAGTCGATAGCTCCCGAAGATCTGGAACGCGAGGATCCCCGCCGCGACCGGGATGACCAGCCACAGCGCCTGAATGCCGGTGACCGAGTGCACCGCGTCTGCGATCGCACCGAGATCCGCGCCGACGTTGATCGTGTTGGCGACGAAGAGGAGCAGAACCGAGCCGTAGAGCACCGACCGTGGGTAGTGGTCGCGCAGCACTCCCGCGAGGCCGTGACCCGAGACCATGCCAACGCGCGCGCAGATGTTCTGAACCGCCGACATGAGCGGAAAGGTGAGAAGGGCGGTCCAGAGTGTTTGCAGACCGAGCGTCGCCCCGGCGACCGCGTAAGTGCCGATCCCGCTGGGATCGTCATCCGACGCGCCGGTGATGAAACCGGGGCCGAGGATCTTCCCCGCCTTCTTGAGCGGATTGCGCTCGCGCTCGATCTCGGCGGCGGTGCCGGTGGTGGCGCCGGCCGGCCGAGAATGCGGGATCGCGCGTTTGCGTCGCTCGGTCGCCGCCACGATCACCCTTTCCACACGCTCCCGAAGCAGGTTCCGTGCCCCTGACGCGTATCAGGCGCGGAGCGAGCGCTCTCGCGAGGACGTCGCGTACGACCATCGGGGGAGGCGTCTCCCCCGTCGGCGGGTCGGCGCGATCGCGCGATCGCGGAATCCTCTTGGCCATGGCAATTGCGCGCGACGTCGCGATCCCCGTCGTCGATCCGTACGGCAGTGTCTTCCGGCTGCTGCGCTCGGTGGAGCTGCCCTTCTCGCTCTTTCGCGTGGAGGATCCTTCGGAAATCGAGGCCGATGCGCCGTTCGCCATCCTGAGCTCGTACGGCAAGGCGGACGCAGCCGCCGTTGGGGAGTTGGCCGGACGCGTGCCTACGGTCGTATACGCGGTGCAGGTTCGCGCGGGCGAGCCTGCGCCGCTTATGCGTGCCCTCGCCTACGTGAGCGACCGCATGCCTGGTGCCCTGATCCGCGACGTGATCGTGTCCGCAGTAGCGCGCGTCGCCCCCTAGCGCCGCCCGATCGTCAGAGCCTTCCTGATAGACCAGAGAAGCTCCACCTAACGCGGCTCCGGCAGGACGCCGCCGTGCGCGTCGAGCCAGCGGTCCGGATTCTCTTGGAAGATCCGCTTGCAGCGCTCCTTGTCGAACGCGTATTGCTGCGCCTCGTAGCGCACGACGATGGGATGCTCGCCGAACGCATCGCCGCAGACGACGCAGCGCGTCGCGGAGTCGCCGGGCTGGGCGGTCATGGCGGCTCGAGCTCGATGAGCGGCTGATGCGCCCGCACGAGCTGTCCGCTGTCTGCGAAGATCCGCCGAACTCGCCCGCTCGCGGTCGAGCGGATCTCGTTGAACAGCTTCATCGCCTCGATGAGGCCGATGACCTCGCCCACGCCTACCTCCGAACCCACTTGAACGTACGGCTGGGCTTGGGGCGAGGGCGACCGGTAGAACACGCCGGTGAGCGGCGCGCTCACCGTCGGCAGCTCGCCGTGGTCCGCTCCCGTCGCGGGGCCGTTCACTTCTGCGCCGGCAGTGATCGCGCCTCCCGCCACGCGTGCCGGAACGGGACCGCCATCCTTGGCCACGCGCACCCGCACGCCGCCGCGCTTCACCTCGAGCTCACGCACCTCGTCGCGCGCGAGCCTTTCGAGCAGCTCGCTGACGAGCGCTTTGGCATCCGCGCGCACCTTGCGCGGATCCGCCATCAGGCGGCCTCGCGCGCGAGGACGAGCGCGACGTTGTGCCCGCCGAACCCCATGGAGTTGGAGAGCGAGACCGCGACCTGTGCCTTGCGCGAGCGATTAGGGATGTAGTCGAGATCGCACTCGGGGTCGCGGACCTCCTGATTGATCGTCGGCGGGAGGACGCCCTCGCGCATCGCGAGGAGGCAGATCGCCGCTTCAATGGCGCCGGCCGCGCCGAGCGTGTGTCCGGTCATCGACTTCGTCGACGAGATCGCGAGCCTCGGCGCGTGATCGCCGAAGACCGCCTTGAGCGCCGCGGTCTCGGCACCGTCATTCGCCTGGGTCGAGGTGCCGTGCGCGTTCACGTAGCCGATCCGTTGTGCTGGGACGCGCGCGTCCTCGATCGCCATGCGCATCGCGCGCACCGCGCCCTCGCCGCCCGGTGGCGGTGCCGTCACGTGATGCGCGTCGGAGGACTGCCCGTACCCGATGACTTCACCAAGGACTTTGGCGCCCCTGGCTCGTGCGAAGTCGAGCGCCTCGAGCACCAGGCAACCGGCGCCCTCGCTGAAAACGAAACCGTCGCGCTCTTTGTCGAACGGGCGCGACGCCTTCTCGGGTGCGTCGTTGCGCGTCGAAAGCGCCCGGGCTTGATTGAACGCGCCGATCGCGACTTTGATGAGCCCGGACTCCGATCCCCCGGCGAGCATCACGTCCGCCTCGCCGCGGCGGATCATCTCGGTCGCCTCGCCGATCGCGTGCGCACTCGACGCGCACGCCGAGACGTGCGCCATGTTCGGCCCCTTGGCGCCGTACTTCATCGCGATCTCGCCGGCTGCCATGTCGATGATCATCATGGGAATGAGGAACGGCGAGACCTTTCGTGGATCCTCGTCGTGCTTCAGGATGTTGTCGACGAGGGTCTCGACGCCGCCGATCCCCGAGCCGAACGCTGCACCCACACGGGACGCGAGGTCAGGTGTTATCTCGAGGCATGCCCCCTTGAGCGCCTGCCCGGCGGCGGCGACCGCGAACTGCACGAACCGGTCGGCGCGGCGCACTTCCTTCCGATCCATGTAGTCGAGCGCGTCGAAGTCGCGGACCTCGCCCGCGATCGTGGTCTCGAGACCGCTCGGATCGAACCGGGTGATGGGTCCGATCCCGCTCCGTCCCGCGACGAGGGCGTCCCAGGTCTTCTGCACCGTCGCCCCGAGCGGAGTGATGAGCCCGATCCCCGTCACGACGACGCGACGGCGCTCGCCGTTGCGCATCGATCGAGTCTATTTCGGGTCGCTGCTGGGCGGTCTTTAGAGAGATTGCAGCGCGGCGATCTGCGCCGTTTCGAGCATGGCCGCGCCACCGAGAAGGGCGAACGACAGCCCCACCAGGGCAAACTCGACGCGGGTGAGCCGGATGTCGCGCAGGCGGCGTATCCGGATGAGATGACGATCCGTTATGCGCTGCTGACGCCACAGCGATGCGTTCGCGAGGACCGTCGCGAGGACGAGGTAGGCGACGAGCTCGGGAAGGCCGGCGTGCGACACGATCACGCGGAGATCCAGGGGCGGCACGCGCGCCCCCGGGACGAAGAGCGCGAACGAGTTCGTCCCGAGCGCGACGCCGAAACGCACGAGCCACGTCCATGGCGCGACGTAGGCGAGCGAGATCGGGCCGACGCTATAGAGGCTCGCGATCCCGATGACGCCGAAGCCAAAGCCCACGTTCCACATGAAGAGCGTCGCCGCGACGTTCAGGGCGTGATCCTTCGCATCGAGCATCGGCGCGAGACCGAGCGTGAATCTCGTCGCGCCTTCAGGCAGGACGGCGTAGGCGACCGTCCATGCGAGCGCGAATCCCAACGCGCCGACGGCCACGGCCGTCGTGAGGCGCACGATCGGACTGCGGTGGGTCAGCGCACGGGTGAGGAGTGACCAAGCCATCGAGCGGTGAAAACGCTAGCGACGCAGACACCGTACGACCATAGTCCGCTCGGAGAAACACCCAGACAACCGCCAGTCTGTCGGCTAAATGGAGCCGCGAGTCGGCGCGAGCGCGCCGTGGAAGCGGCGATACATCCGATCGAAGTTCTTGCGGCTGCGCCGCAGGCGCTCGTCTTCGGAAAGTGATTCCCAAATGGTGTGCGGGTGCCGACGCACGCAATCGACACCGGTCGCGACCGCACCGTATCCCCGTTCGCGGACCGCGAACGACACGGCGATGTCCAGGTTCCGGTAGAAGCGGTAGCGGGGATCGAAGCCGACCTCGACCAGTACGTCGCGTCGAGCCGCGACGCAGTACCCCTGGATCGCGTCAGCCTCCCCGCTCGTCACCTCGTCGAAGTGCTTGAGATCGTCCGTGCGCAGGCCGAACGGTCCCGCGAGGCCTACCGGCGAGTCCGCAAGCGCCTCGGCCAGCACCGTGAAGAGATCGTCGACGAGCTCGATCGACGCATCGAGCTGGAGCAGATGGCGGCCACGGGACACGCGGAGAAGCGCGTTCCGCGATGCCCCCTCGCCGAAGTCACGATCGGCGAAGTGCGCGACGATGCGTCGGTCGCCCGCGGCGAGGTAGGCGAGCCGATCCTGGGCCGCGGACATGGACCCGGCGTCGAGAACGAGCAGCTCGGCATCGCGGGGAAGAAAGCGCACCGTCGCGCTCACGCAGCGCTCGAGCGCGTCGGCATCGTCGCGCGTAACCAGCGCCACCGACCACGATCGAGCCGTAGGCTCGTGGCGGCGGTCAGGAAGCTCCTTCGCAGACGAGATCGTGCGTCGATCGCGTGCACCGGTTCGCCGATCGGCTCGCGAGACGATCGTCTGATCGTTCCGATGATCTTCGACACGGTAGCCATCGAAGGATGCGCGAACGAGGTCCGCCCGCGGCCAGTCCCGCGACGCGCGCGCCGCGCGGTGCTCATCGACCGATGCCAGCACCTCGCGCGGGGCCTTTGTGTGCTCGCTCGCCACCCCTGCGAGGTCGAGCCCGAAAACGGCGTCGGCCTCGAGCGTGACCTCGAGCTTGGTCCGTTCCGGCGTCGTCGGATCGGTCGCGCAGCGCTGCACGACCGCAATGGCCTCGGGCAGGTTGAGGTCGTCGGCGAGCGCCTCGCGGATCTCCGCGATCCAGCGCTCGCGCCGCATGCGATCAGCCTTCTCGTCGGTCAGTTGCGCCCAGCGCCGTACGCGCTGCCGAAGATGGTCGAGGGCTTCGGCGGATTGACGCAGCGCGCCGAGGGAGAAGTCCATGCGCGACCGGTAATGCGTGAGGAGGCATTCGTAGCGGAAGGCGAGCGGATCGACACCCAGCTCGCTCATCTCGTCGAGCGTCAAGGTGTTCCGTGCGGACTTGGCCATCTTGATCCCGTCGGCGAGCAGGTGCTGTCCGTGCACCCAGTGGCGCACCGAGGGATGGCCGAAGGCGCCCTCGCTCTGAGCGATCTCGTCCTCGTGGTGCGGAAAGATGTTGTCGACCCCGCCGGTGTGAAGGTCGAATCGCTCGCCGAGGTAACGGGTGCTCATCGCCGAACATTCGACGTGCCAGCCAGGGAACCCGGTTCCCCACGGTGAATCCCACGTCAGGGTGCGGCCGGGCTCCGCTTTCTTCCAGAGCGCGAAGTCGGCGGGATGCCGCTTCGCGGGATCGAGCTCGGCGCGAACGCCCTGGCGCAGCGCCTCGCCGATATTTCCCGAGAGCTTTCCGTACGTGGGAAAGCGCTTCACCGCGAAGAACAGCGTCCCATCCACCTCGTACGCGAGTCCACGCTCGAGAAGCCGCTCGACGATGGCGATCATCTCCGGTACGTGGTCGCTCGCGCGCGGAAAGTGCGCGGCCGGGAGGATGCCCAGGTGGCGCTCGTCCTGGTGAAACCGTGCCTCGTAGAACTCAGCGATCTCCTCGGGCGTCTTGCCCTCGGCGAGTGCGGCCGCGATCACCTTGTCCTCGCCACGATCGACCGCTTCCTGCCGCATGTGTCCGACGTCGGTGATGTTCTTCACCGCCGTCACCTCGTTGCCGAAGAAGGTGAGCGTGCGCCGCAGCCAGTCCGCGAGGAGATACGAGCGCAGGTTGCCCAGATGCACAGGGCGGTAGACGGTCGGCCCGCACGTATACATCCGAACCTCGCGAGGGCGCTCCGTCGTGAACGGGACGACCCGGCGCGCGAGGGTGTCGTAGATCCGAAGCTGCACCGGCTCCCCTGTGAGACAAGGGTACGGCTCAGCTGCGGTCCGAGGTCGCGCTTCTCCACGGCGCGGCCCGTTGGCCGAGCGCGCGCTCGATGAATCCGACCGCGTGCTCGAGCGCGCGTTGATCCTCGGGGTCGCATCGCGCGAGCAGGTGCCGGATGGCCTCGACCCGCATCGCTCGTCCGCGCGCGAGCGCACGACGTCCTTTTGCGGTTGCGTGCACGCGGACCACGCGCCCGTCAGCAGGATCTGGCAGTTTGCGCGCGACGCCGGCCCGCTTCATCTCGGACACGAGGCGGCTCATCGTCGGAGCACGGACCTGCTCGGCGGCGGCGAGATCGCCCAGCGTTTTTGGGCCGCCCATGAGGACCGATAGCGCGGAGAGCTGCGCGGCCGACACGCCCGTCCGGGGGTCCGTGCGGCGCGCGCGGCGGAGGAGGTGGATCGCGGCCGAGTGCAGCCGGTCGGCGAGCTCCCAATCCGTCCTCCTTGCGGCCGGGGTCACGTCGTGATATTAGTTAGCAAGGCTAACTAACTCAAGACGGGGGAGGCAGCCAATGGCGGAGCTGTTCGAGGCGATCAAGAGCGGGGACGGCGCCACGGTGGACCGGCTGCTCGAACGGGACCGGGCTCTTGTCGATGCGCGGGACGAGACCGGGCTCTCGCCGGTCCTGGTCGCGCTCTATCGAGGGAAGGGCGAGATCGCGGCCAGTATCCTGCGACGCCGGCCGATCCTGAACGTGTTCGAGGCGAGCGCGACAGGCGACCTCAAGCGCGTACGCGAGCTCGTCGAATCGGACCGCTCGCTCGCGAACGCGATTTCGCCCGATGGGTTCTCACCGCTTGGGCTGGCGGCGTTCTTCAAACGGCGCGAGCTGGTGCGCTATCTGCTCGCCCGCGGCGCGGACGTCGCCCCAGCGTCGCGGCAAGGTGGTTTCACCGCGCTGCATTCGGCTGTCGCCACCGATACGGGGGCATGCGACGGCGAGATCGTGCTGATGCTGCTGGAGCGCGGCGCGGATCCGAACGCTCGGAGCCAGTCAGGAGGGACACCGCTCCACACCGCCGCATTCACGGGCGACCACGAGGTCGCGGGGCGCCTGCTCGCGCGAGGCGCTGATCCAGCAATCGCGAACCGCGACGGCAAGACCGCGCTCGACATCGCGCGAGAGCGTAGGCACACCGAGGTCGCGAGGTTGCTCGAGGAGCGCGCGCGCCCGGACTAGAGGATCGTCTGGCCGAGCGCCGAGGCGACGAGCTCCACCGCGAGCGCGGCTGTCCGGTTGCCCTGGTCGAGGATCGGATTTACTTCCGCGATCTCGAGCGATCGCAGCTTTCCTGACGCCGCGAGCATCTCCATCGCCAGCTGCGCTTCGCGATAGGTCAGGCCGCCCCTTACCGGCGTGCCCACGCCGGGGGCTTCATCGGGATCGATCGCGTCCATGTCGAGCGAAAGGTGTATGCCTTCGCCCCTGCTCGCGACCGCGATCGCCTTCTCCATGGCTGCGCTCATGCCCATTCGGTCGATGTCGGCCATCGTGATCGCGGTGACGCCGGCGGCCCTGATGTTCTCCTTCTCACCCTCGTCGATGTCGCGGATCGCCATGAGTGCGCTGTTCCGTCCTTCGACCGATCCACGGAGAGGCTTCGGGAAAGGCTCGTCGGCGAGGCCGAGCGCGACGGCGAACGGCATCCCGTGGACGTTGCCCGATGGAGAGGTCCGCGGGGTGTTGATGTCGCCGTGCGCGTCCATCCAGATCACGCCGGGCCGCCGTCCGCTGCGTGCGATCCCCGCGAGAGTTCCGATGGACATCGAATGGTCGCCTCCGATGACGACCGGAAAGGCACCCTTGCCGGCGACTTGGGCGACACGATCGGCGAGCTCCGTCGCGACCCGGACGATCTCGGTCACGTGGTGCGCACGATTGCCGCCGCTCGGAAGGTCGCGCTCGTCCATCGGTCGGTACTTCTGCTCGGCGCGCCCCTCGTCGCGATCCGCGACGCGGACGTTGCCGCCCTCGTGGACGCGGTAGCCGAGATCGACGAGACGATCGCGAAGGCCGGCATAGCGGATCGCGGAGGGTCCCATGTCTACGCCACGCCGGTTTCCACCGAGGTCCATCGGGACGCCGATGATCGCGACGTCCTTCACTGGGCTTTCGACTTCGGTTGAAAGATCGCGAGGATCACGCCTTCTGCGGCGAGCTCGTCGCCGACCATCGTGCGGACGTTCACGCGCGCGAATCCGCGACGCATCCGCTCGACCTTCGCTTCAAAACGCGCGGTGTCGCCCGGCTTCACCATGCGCTTGAAGCGCATGTTCTCGATCCCCGCGAATAGACCGAGACCCTCGCGGTAGTCGGCGTGCGCCATCGCCGCCACCGTTGCGGCTTGCGCCATCGACTCAACGAGGATCACCCCCGGTACGATCGGATTGCCCGGAAAGTGCCCCGCCTGGTACCACTCGGTGCCCGTGAAGGTGTGCTCGGCCACCGCGCGCACGCCCGGGTCCAGCTCTGTAACACGATCGATAAGAAGGAACGGCTCGCGGTGTGGGATAAGGGCTTTGATGCCCGCCATATCGAGCTCTGGCACGGCCGGAGCATATCTAGCCGCCCGGCGATCCCCCGGCCGACGGCGGCCGGCCACGAAACTCTTCTCCATGTATGGCGTTAGGACAGGTGGGAGGGCCACCCCATGACCGAGACCTTTCGCGCTAGCCGGACCGCGGCGCTCGCGCTCCTCGCGCTCGCGCTCCTCGCGGGAGCGGTCGCCGCGAATGCAGCCGTTCGTGTGAGTCCCTTCACTCCACCGATGGGCGGGACCGCCGATCCGGCGACGAACACGAACACGACGCCGGCGCAGATGCCGAACGAGATCGACTCCCCGGCCATCGCTCCGGCGATGGTGCCCGACACGATGCGCGCCGCGCCCCCGGCGACGGCCGACGGCAGCGCGAATCAAACGTCGACGGCGACCGATTCCACCACGCCTTCGACGGGCACCTCATCGAGTGATTCCGCTCCGGCGGGCGGACAAGGCATGGCACCATCGCGCTGGTCGGAGCCCGTCACCGGCTATCCGCCCGGGTACGTGGCGCCGGCGCAGCTCGCGCCGACACAGCTTTCGCCGAAGATCCCGCGCCCTGGCAGCAGTCAGTAGCTAGCTCGTGAATTGAAGGGCCGCCCGGTTCGGGCGGCCCTTCGTATGCGCGTCAGTCGCGAGCGAGCTACTTCTTACCGATGGTCCCCGGACCCGCCTTGCCGACCCCGTTCGGCAAGGACACCTTGTCCGAGAAGATGTCCTCGTCGTTGGTCACGCCGTTGGCGGGCGCGTAAGGATCGAAGTTGCGCGTATCGGACCAGATGGGATGCGCTTCCTCAGAACGGTTGATCGTGAGGCCGCTGTAGTCGCCATTGAATCCGGCCTGCGCCCCGTTCGGCGGCGGGAAGGCCGGCGAGAGAACGGTGAAGTCGTAGGGTGTCGCTCCGCCGGTTCCGCCGGCGAGCACGTAATCCGAGTTCCGAGCCTGGACTCCGGGCTGCCCCGGAGCGAAGCCGCCCGTCGGCGTCGTGTTCTCGTTCGGAACGCGCTCAGTCCGGTAGTAGCTCACGCCGATCCGATCACCCTTGCTCGGGCTCTGATCGACGGCCGCGAAGTAGTGGTCGAGACCCGTGTCCGGATTGACCGTGCCCTTTTCGGTCCAAGTGAGGCCGCCGTCGGTCGAGATCGAGATCTGGATGTCGTACTCACCGTTTCGGTAGTCCTGCCAGACCGCCTGAAGGTGATTGTTCTGCGTGTTGTCCTTGGTGATGCGTGGGAAGTCATTCGTACGGATGAAAGCGCCGGGGATGCACTCCTCGGGACCTCGCCCGAAGTTGCACAGTGGCTCCCCGGCGATGATGTCGTCGCCGACCTTCGCCGGTGTCGCGCAGTTCAGGTGAGCGGTTCCCGCGGAGGAGCTGCCCGTCGGCTTGCAGTGGACGCCGAGCTGCTGCCCGTTGGGGTTCCCTGCGGGGGTGTTCCCGTTGTTGAAGATGGCCTCGAGATCGCCGCTCGGCAGGGCGACCGAGTACGAGCCCTGATCGAAGTTGCACTTGTGCTCGCTCAGGTTGGGATTGAAGAAGTTTCCGAAGAAGCAGAGCGCGTCGGCCGTCCCGCTGATCTCCTCCGGCGTCGACCAGGTGACCGCGTGGTCGGTCGACATCGACCCGAAGATCGGCGACTCGCAATACCCGCCAGGGTTAAACGCGGAAATACATTGGGTACCGAACTTAAACACGGTCCACGTGACATAGACGTTGTCGCCGGTCGGGTGACTTCCGGTCCGAGGCAAGCGGTCAGCGGAAATCATGTTCTTGTCGTGGAAGACCACCGCGCTGTTGTCTTCCACGACGAGGAAACGTTTGGTTGGGGTCCGCGCGATCGAGCTCGGCACGTTGAAGTAGAACGAACCGTCCGCGCCCGTCGGCGACTGCGTGACGTAAAGGCCGCTCGCGTTCGAGAACACGTCGAAGATCACGCAGCTGAAGAACGCACGTCCCTGCGAGTCGGCGGCGATCGCCGGGTCGCTGCCCGCGTCGTACGTGTGATACGTACCGGCATCGCCAGCGATGGTGTTCCTATTCGGGTTCACCGCGCTGGGTCCATCGAAGTCAGGTGCGTTCTCGTGCTGCCGGAATGGCGGCAGCAGGTCGCCCCAGCTCTGACCGTTGTCGTTGGAATAATCGATGCCACACTGGTTGTAGCCAACGCGGCTGTCGTTCTGGCCACCCAGGATGTTGTTCGAGTTGGCCGGGTTGTAGGTGATGTCTTCCTCCGCTTGACGGCGGAAGCTGCAGTCCTGGTTGACACGCGTGTTGCCTGCACTGTCGCGCTTGGCGCAGCCGAGGGTCGCCTTCGTGCCGCCGATGTCGGAAAAGTCGGTATTCGCGATGTCGCCACCGGCGTCCGCGCCTTCGAGACGGTCTTCGCCCGCCGCGACATTCAGCGCGTCTTGTACTGCCTGAAGCGTCGCGTTCGAGAAGAACGGCAGCGTGCGCGTGACGGTCTTGCCGTCGCTCGTTGTCGTCGTGATCTCGGCCGGCTTGAGGTCTCCGGTTGCCGCGCGTCTAACGACTTGGCCTTGTTTGGGTCCGCTCAGCGCTTGGTCTTGGCCGACGACAACGAAGAAGGTCGCGACCGTGCATGCCGTGACCAGCGCAACAAGAAGTCGCTTCACTTGTGTGTCCTCCCTGCTCGGATTCATCGCTTGCCGTGTCTAGCTCCCACCGACGCAGTCCGCGCTCTGAGCCGCCGATGCTCCTACCGATCCCTCCCTGCAGGTTGTCCTTTGACGTCAGGTGCTCGCGGGAGGGCCGCGCGAAGCGGCCCTCCCAAGTCAGAGCCGCTATTTCACCTTGCCGAGATCCATCGCCCACGCCCCGAAGCCGTGGGTCGCCGCATACAGAACGCGCGCGTCCGGAACGATCGTGAGACCAGCGACTTCGGCCATGGGCATGCCGCCGGTCATCGTCCACGTGCTCGCGCCGCTCGCCAGCCTGAAGACAGCGAAGTCGGTCCCCACATAGAGATCGCCCATGAGATCGTCGCGAACGAGAGCGGTGGCCGGTAGGTCGGCCAGGTCGTACGTGCGATCGACCCAGGTCGCAACGTTCGTCACGGCCTCGCGGGTCACCTCAAACACGTGACCGGGTGTCGAGGGCGTGTTGACGTTGTAGCCGTTGTACGAAAGCCACGCGTGGTTGGCGTTCGTAGGGTCGACGTAGATGCTCGAGACAGCGCGATTGGGCGAATTCGATGCAGTCTGATCCAACCGCGTCCAGTGGACGGACGCGGCCGCCGCGTTCGCGTTGTCGGTGATGAAGACGCGGCCGGTCCCGGTCGCAGCCCACATCGTGCCGGTGTTCTGAGTCGCGCGGGCGAGCCACGCTACCGCCCCACCAGGGCGACTACCCCACGCAGCAGAGGTTAGTCGAGTCGAAGGAACACCGTCGCCGATGATCTCGAAGTCACCGCACGTCGGGTTGTCGGCGTGGGTGGTGAACTCGGGGCAGTTCGCCTCTAGAAATGCCTGGTCGCCACCCCAGTCCTGCGTTCGCCAGACGGAGAACGATCCCTGGAAGATCGACCCCGCGAAGTCTGCGCTCGGATCGGCGATCACCGGTGGGTAGAAATACGACGCCTCGGGGCTCGAGACGATCCGCCCGGTCGCCACCACCCAGGCTGTCGGGTCGCCATCACGGAAGTTCACGTCGTTCGCCTGTCCCGTGAAAGTGTTGAACCGCAAGCGGTCGTCCGCCGCGTTGAATCCGGATAGCCCGCCGTCGCCATAAATGATCTGCGGCCATTCCTGGGCGGAGCCGCTGTACTGGAATGTCCCGTTGTCCTGTGTCCCACCCTGCAGCAGCTTGGGACTCTGGGGGCTGACAGAAAGACTCTGGAACTGAAGTGTGTCGAGACCCTTGTTCATTGTGGTGAGCTGGTTCGGCACGCTCGACAGAAGGGATTTGCAGTACGCGTTGTCGGCAGCGTTGAGCCCGCGTGAATCGCACTTCGACGATGCATCAGCGAGCTGCCCATCGGAACGGATCACACCGCCGTCCGAGCCCGCGATGAACTGCGTCGCGGTCCCCGGCACCGTCACCAAAGCGTGCTGGTCAGGATGCATTGACCCGGCGTGATTTGGCGCGGCATCTTGTGTCATGTCCGT
>Ga0209160_1001101_pt1 | contig 22623 bp, 24 predicted proteins | sample GraSoiAngelo_153_FD_186167 | JGI IMG/M metagenome (GOLD analysis project Ga0209160, IMG submission 186167) | Grasslands soil microbial communities from the Angelo Coastal Reserve, California, USA - 14_1009_12_40cm (SPAdes) (version 2) | ecosystem: Environmental > Terrestrial > Soil > Grasslands ...
ACGCGCGACGCGTTCTATGGCTTCGGCGATCACGACATGCTCGAGGTGTTTCGCGAGGCCACCCGCATCTGCCACCTCGACCGGCCCTACGGCGACTGGCCGCGCGCGGTCACGACGACACCTGCCGAGCTCATGGGCCTCGCTGGAGCCGGCCGCATCGGGCCAGGGCTCCCGGCGGATCTGGTGCTGTTCGAGGGGCGGACGTGGAGCGAGCTCCTGTCGCGCCCGGAGGCGAATCGCGTCGTGCTGCGCAACGGCCGAGCGATCGATCGCCGCCGGCCCGCCTACCGCGAGCTGGACGACCTTCTCCACTAGCGATGGACCGCGAGATCCTGAACCCGCCCGGCGTTCATCCGCCCCAGGCGCACTACTCGCACGTGGCGCGAGTGGACAAGACGCTCTACATCTCCGGACAGCTCGCGATGGATCGCTCCGGCGCGGTCGTCGGCGTCGGCGACGCCCGGGCGCAGGCGCGCCAGTGCTACGCCAATCTCGCGGCGATCCTGGCCCACTACGGCGGAAGTCTTCGGCATCTGGTCAAGACGACCACGTACATCACGCACTGGGGTTTTCGACCGCTGGTGGCCGCCGCGCGCGACGAGCTCTTCCCCTCGCCTCCCTATCCCGCGAACACCCTGCTCGTCGTGGCCGGCCTGGCCGAGCCGCACTTCCTGGTCGAGATCGAAGCCATCGCCGTTCTCGACTGAACCGATGAGGAGGAACCGCATGGGCATCGGACGCGCGAGCAAGATCGCCGCCGGGATCATCTTCGTCGTGGCCGCGCTCGGGGTGGCAACGCCTATTCTGCTCGTCCCGCTCGGGCTGGCCGTCTGGGTGCTCGGCGAAGCCCTCTGAGCGTAGAATCCTCGCCGGGAAGGAGAAGACGATGAGCTCAGATTCGCGCGCGTTCCAGGAGAAGACCGTCACTCTCTCGAATGGCCTGAAGCTCCACTACTACGAGTGGCCCGGGCCCAGGACGAATCTCGTCCTGCTGCATCCGTCATCGGGCTACGGGCGCATGTGGGAAGCGACGGTGACGGCGCTCGGCGCCGAGTTCCACGTGTACGCCCTCGACCAGCGAGGCCACGGCGAGAGCGGACGGCCCGACGGCGACTACTCCGCGGAGGAATACGCTGACGATCTGCACCTGTTCTTTCGCCACGTCGGCATCGACAGGGCGATAGTCGCCGGCCAGTCGCTCGGCGGCCGAGTGGGGCAGGTCTTCGCGGCGGTCTATCCAGCCGAGATCCAGGGGCTCGGGCTGGTCGGCGGGCCCCACACGAGCAATTTCTTCCCGACGCGCGAGGAAGTGGTCAAGGTGCTGAACGCCTCGCACCGGATGCTCGAGTCGCAGACCGAGTTCCCGTCACGCGAGGCCGCGCTGGCCTACCTGAAGACGGCACGGCCGCGGGACCAGGAGCCGTCCTTGCGCCATCGGCTGGAGCACAACTTCGTGGCGGCCGGCTCGGGCGTGGCCGCCAAGTACGACAAGGTGCGCGTGGCGCTCGGCCTGGCCCACATGGCGGACGATCTCCGCAAGTACGCCGCCCGCGCTACCTGCCCGGTCGCGATCCTGCGCGGCAGCCACAGCTCGGAGCTGACGGTCGCGCAGGCCAAGGAGATCGCCGCCTGCTGGACGAACGCGGTCGTCATCGACGTCGAGGGCGACTACGCGCTGCAGATGGAGAACCCGGTCGGGCTCGCGCAAGCGCTGTCGCGCTTCGCCGCGCAGGCCGTGAGGAGCTGAAGGAGGAGAGCCATGCCCACCGAGTCACTCGCCGAGCTGATCCGGTTCGCTCCCGATGCCTACGGCTTTCGCTGGGCGAATCACGTGGCGTTGTTCATCGTCACCGACGCGGGCGTCCTCCTCGTCGATGCCAATGGGCAGGTCAACCCGCGCACACCGAGCCTCATCAAGGAAGCGATCCGCTCGGTGACGACTCAGCCTGTAAAGTATTTCGTCTACAGCCACTCCGCCTTCGACCACAGCACCGGCGGCGCGGTCTTCGCCGACACGGCGCGCTTCGTGGGGCACAAGAACACTGTCGACCGCATCAAGGCCGCCAACGATCCGACGACGCCGGCCCCGGACCTCGTCTTCGACAAGAAGACAACCCTGGAGCTCGGCGGGCGCGTCGTCGACCTCTACCCGGCGGACCTCTCACCGACCGACGACTATATCGTCGTCCACTACCCGGCCGGTCGGCTGGCGATGTTCGTCGATCTCATGCAGCCGCGCAACGTCCCCTTCCGCACGCTCCTCGGTCATCCCGAACGCATCGTCGAGCGCCTGCAGTGGCTCGAGGACAAGCTTGACTTCGACGTCATCGTCTCAGGGCACGCGATGCCCCAGATGAACGGCACGAAGCAGGACGTCGTCGAGCAGCGCGTGTACTACCGCGATCTCTCGGACGCGATCGCGACGGCGCGGGCGACCGGCCTCGCCGACGGCTCGCCCGAGATGACGACCCTGGTTGGCAGCATCTTGCATCCGAAGTACGGGGCGTGGCGGCGCTTCGACGAATTCCTGGCCCTCAACATCCAGGGCATGATCGCCTGGCGCGCCGGGAAATCGCCTTCCGCGCACTAGACGGCCGCGCGGAGCTCGATGCATGGCTGGCGAGTGTGGCCTGTGTCATCTGAACGAACATTCGGATCAGAAGGTCGTTCTGCGCCGTCCGACGGTGCTCTTCCTGCAGAACGTGAAGGAACAAGGCGCGCTCCTCGGCTCGGGCGTCATCATTCCGGTCAGGCACGCGGAAACCGTTTTCGACCTGACGCGCGAAGAGATCGACGCCACCTTCGCGCTGCTCGCAGACGTCAAGGCGTGGATGGACGAGCGTTTTCACCCCGACGGGTACAACGTCGGGTGGAACTGCGGGGCGGTGGGAGGGCAGATCGCGATGCACGCCCACATGCACGTCATTCCGCGGTTTCGGCAGGAACCCTACGCGGGACGTGGCATCCGATACTGGCTGAAGCAACCGGCCAATCGGTGGTGGTAAGCGACCGGAAAAATCACCTTCAGTGCATTAGGGGCGGAGGTGAGCCTCACCCCGTGGAAGTCATACTGTCTAGGCAACGACTCACGTGGAGACTCTGGCGGAGCTGCCCAGTTCGAGACCACTGTCTGACAGGTGAACACAATGAAGCTCGACCATGTCGCAATCTGGGCTCTGGACATCGAACCGATGCGCACCTTCTACGAGAAGTACTTCGACGCGCGGTCGAACCTGAAGTATAAGAATGAACGTAAGAGCTTCACTTCGTATTTCCTGACGTTCCCTGGAGGCGGGCGGTTGGAACTTATGCACCGACCAGACATCCAAGGGATCCCGGATTCACAGAGTTCGCGCGAGTTCATTGGGTACGCACACCTGGGTGTAGAGCTGGGCTCTCGGGCCGCCGTCGACGCCCTTACAAAACGACTGCAGGGCGACGGGTTCCCGATTCTCGATGGGCCAAGACGGACGGGCGACGGATACTACGAGAGCATGGTCGCGGATCCCGAAGGTAACCGGATTGTTATCGCCGAATGAGTCCGATCGGTCGCCGCTTAACGGCAGGACGTTAGACGAACAGAAGTGAGTGACTCAGCGAGACTCGTTCGTCCATTTGAAGCCACCGACGAATCAGCCGTGGTCGCCGTGTGGCATCGCTCGGGGCGTGCTGCATATACCTTCCTTCCGACATGGCAGACGTTCACCGTCGAGAATGCGCAGGTGGTATTTCGAAATGTCATTCGGCCGAAGTGCGATATTTGGGTCGGTACTCTTCATCAAACGGTCGTGGCGTACTTGGCAGTGAACGGCTCGTACATCGACCGGATGTATGTTGACCCGATCGAATGGCGGAAGGGATGGGGAGCTCGGCTCGTCGCTCTCGCCAAGGAGCTATCGCCGAGTGGGTTGGAACTTCATACACATCAAGAGAACCACGCAGCCCGTGCGCTCTATGAGAAGCAGGGTTTTGTTGCGGTCAGGTTTGGCCAGAGCCTGCCGCCCGAAAGCGCACCGGATGTTGAATATCACTGGCGGCCGTCTAACGTCGGCATCGAGCCGACGGCCTTCGGCCGCGGCTGATCCCGGCGTTCGGCGTGAGGTGATCCATGGTGACCTGGAAGGAGTTCGCCGCGGCCGAGCCCGATTTGGCCGAAACGGGGTGCTCGTTACTGTTCCAGTTCAAAGTCGGGCTGGCTTTTCTCGCCACCGTGCGAAGAGACGGTACGCCGCGCCTGCATCCGGTGTGTCCCGTTCTATCTGACGGCCGTCTCTTCGTGCTCATCACCCCACTCTCTCCAAAGCGGGTGGATCTGCTACAAGACGGCCGGTACGCTCTTCAGAGCTTTCCCCAGCCGAAGCCGGGAAGCGACGAGTTCTTCATCGCAGGTAGAGCTCTGCTCGTCGACGATCAGACAGCCCGTGCCGACATCCTTCGAGACGCGGCACACATGGCTGACGCCTCCGAGACCGCATTCGAGCTCCTGATCGATCGCGTCATGCACACGCGATGGGAGCACGTGCTGACTCCGCAAATGCGCTCGGTACACAAGAAATGGCGCGCAGCGAAGGCTTCGCGCACATCGAACTGACCTTAGTGCTGGACGCACTGCCTCGACGAACGGCAATGGATGGACCACGCTCCACCGGACTAGGAAAGATGAAAATGCACGTGTATTGAGCGCCTCAAACCCATAGTCGACCGCCTTTGCCGTCTCGAAAGCGCATACCACGCCGCCCGCTGCGTCGCGTGCCAGGGCGTCCGCTCCCACCCGGTGCCCGTCGCCCTCGTAAGCATTAGACACTGACAAGCGCCCCGAACCCAGGAAGTCTCTCTACTTGACCCGTTCGTATTCGGCCCTGCCCAAATAGTTGGGGTCCTCAGGCATCAACGTGAGAACGGTCTTGCCGTTGTCTTCGGAAACGCTCGCGGTCCCGAGCACCTCGGCAGATAGCATGGCTAAAGGCGTCATTCGTTTCGAGCGATACCGTAGCTTTCCGGCTTGAAGATAGAATTTACCTACGGTCGTCACACTCATGGCCGACGCTTTGTAGCTTCCGTCGGCCGACACGTTCATCGTGGCCCATTCGTCTCCCGCCACTTCGGTGACCCAGCCCCGCCAACGCCCCGCGAGTTCCTTTACGTCAACGATCTGCTTCTCTTCAGCGACTCCATCAAGCGTTGACAGTGCGAACACGGCAGCAAGAAGTAGAGCACGATGCATCCTCATCGCTGATCTCCTTCGCTCGTACAGTGGAGGTCGCACGAATCCGGCCAGGTGCGAAGTGCCCACAGGGCTCGGTCATACGAGAGCCGGGAACAGCCGGGCGAAGCCGACAGCAGCACCAAGGAGCTGGCCGCGTTGGTCGAGCATTGGGCTACTGGATCACGTGGTCCGCCCGCAGCAGCAACGACTGCGGCACCGTCAGACCCAGCGCCTGGGCGGCCTTGAGGTTGATGACCAGCTCCAACTCCGTGGGCTGCTCGACCGGCAGGTCGCCTGGCTTCGCGCCCTTGAGGATCTTGTCAACGTAGGCCGCCGCACGACGATACAGGGCCGGAATGTTCGGTCCGTACGATATCAAACCACCAACGTCCACGAACTCTCGGGCCTCGTAAATCGCCGGGACGCGAGTTGTTGCCGCCAGGGACGCGATTGTTTTTCGACGAGTAAACGTGAACGGGTCCGAGAATACGAGGAGGCCCTCGTAGCGGCTGGGTGTGATGGCGCTGAAGGCGTCAGCAAAGGTGTTAGGATTCCGCAAGCGAAACACGCTGATTTGCATTCCCAGCGTTCCGGCCGCGATGTGTGCCTCTTGTACCTTGATCTGAGGATAGGACAGCGGGACCAAGAGGGCGACATTCCGAACGTTTGATACAGCCTCTCGAAGTAATTCCAGCCTTTTACCTGTCAAGTCCAGCGACATGGTCTGCAATCCAGTTACGTTGCCGCCTGGTTTGGCGAGACTGGCGACGAACCCGTAAGCAACGAGATCGCCAGCAGCCGCTACGACGATCGGGATTGTTCGGCCTGCTCGCTGGGCCGCTCTCGCCATCTCGCCAGTCGCGACCAAGATCACATCGGGCCGGAACGCCACAATCTCGCTTGCAAGATCGGCTAGCTTTTCGAGGCTTCCGCCAGAATATCGCCGCACGATCACAATGTTCTGGTTTTCAATGTAACCGAGCTTGCGCAGCTCTTGCTCGAATGCCAACGGTGGACCAGCGGTGAGTATGCCCAGCCGATAGACCTTCCCCGCCTGCTGCGCCTCCGCGGCGAGCAGTACTCCGAGAATGCCGCCGGCGAAAGTGACAAGGAATATACGCCGCGAAGTCACTGGATGATCTCCAGCTCGAACTTAGTGGGCTGCTCAACGGGTAGGTCGGCGGGCTTGGCACCTTTCTGGATTCTGTCGACGAAGTACGCGGCGCGCCGGCCCACGTCGCCGAAGTTAGTGCCGTACGACATGAGGCCGCCCCGCCTCCACATAGTCGCGAACCCAGTAGATGCCGGGCAACTTATGCTTGAGGGTGAGCTGTACCAACTTTTCCCGGTACCTGTAATTGAAGGCGTTGAGAGGAGCGATGACTGCACCCTCGCCGTTCTTCTTCGCTCGCACGAGGGCCGACTCCAAGTTATCGGCGCTGTCGATCCCGATGAACGACAATGCGACGCCGACCTGGTGCGAAGCGGTCTGTAACTCGCGTCGAATTTCGGGGAACGGGCCTCTAGGCGAGGCGACAACGGCAACACGTGACGCTGAGGGCACAGCCTCTCGTAATAGTTCGACGAGTTTCTGGCTGGTGCCTGGCGCCATGCACGTCAGGCCGGTCACGTTGCCGCCCGGGTGCGCCAGGCTTGCCACCAGTCCCTGCTCGACGGGTCCGGTGCGACGGTCATAACAATGGGGATTGTGGAGTTCCCCGCTTCGCCGCCATCGTCTCCAGGGTAGCGGTGGTGACGATGACGTCTCCCTTCGCCCGCACGAGATCGGCGACGAGGCCCGGCAGTCGGTCGTCATCACCTTCCGCGAAGGCGCGCCTAACGATGAGGTTGCGGCCTTCCACGTAGTTCAACTCACGCATCGCCTCCAGGAACTTCTGCCAGAATCCCGACCGTATCGGATCGGTCCCAGGCGCGAGGAGGCCAAGCTGATACACCCTTCCTGTCTCCTGTGCGCCGACAGCAAGCGGCACAAACGTGAGGCTGAGCGTCAGAACGACCGCGAGCCCGATCAGCCGCATGGGCACCTCGGCGGAGGACGGCTGGCGGGAGTCTAGCCGAACGTCACGATGCGCACCAGCACGGCGCCGTATGAGCAGCGCTCAGTCACAGCCTAGTTAAACCATCCCGCGCGCCGGATCTCGCTCCGCAGCGCGAGCGCTCGCTTGAACTCGTTCTGACCTGCGGCCACGTCTCCGCACTCCAGCGCTCGGTCAACATCGCGCGCAGGATTCAGTTCCTCGGGGTCCTTCGCTGAGGAACGAGACGAGACGTCGCCCGGGATGAAACGAGGGTACAGCCGTCTACGAGTCTTGCTCGGTGCGACGTGCGTTTAGGTGTTCGTCGATCCGGCTCAGTTAGGGCCGGGCTCGCACAGCGCATTCTACCGTTCGGACCCTCATGATGACCCGGTGAGTCTGTGTTTCGAGAAGCGTCTGGCGCTCGACGATCAGTAGTAGGCGACGCCCCCGTTCGCGTGGATGGTCTGCCCGGTGATGAAGCCGCCGTCGTCGGTGACCAGGAAGAGGCAAGTGGCCGCGATCTCGTCGACCGTCCCCTGACGGCCGAGCGGAATCCCGGCGGCGTTCGGCGTGCGCCCCTGATACCACTCGGGGTTGGCGCGCGAGGTGTCGATGCTGCCGGGCGACACGACGTTCACCCGGATGTTCTGCGCGGCGAACTCCGACGCCAGCCCTCGCGCCAAACCAACCAGACCCATCTTCGCGGCCGAGACGGCGGCACGTCCGGAGCCGCCCATGAAGGCCCCCTCGCCGGTGAAGAAGACGATTCGTCCGTACTTGTTCTTGACCATCGACTCGATGACCGCGCGCGTGCAATAGATCGCGCCGTCCAGCACGACGCCCCTGACCGCCTCCCAGTCTTGGCCCGTCAGCTCCGTGAAGGGCTTGTGAGGCCGGATCGCCGCGTTATTGACGAGGATGTCGATTCTGCCGAATTCCGACATCGCTCTCGTGACCATCGCGTCGACCTGATCCTTGCGGGCGACGTCGGCCACGACGGCGATCGCCTTGACCCCGCGGGCCTGGGCTTCGCGCGCGACGGCTTCGGCCTCGGCCTGGTTCGTCCGGGAGTTGACGACCACGTGCGCGCCTTCGGCCGCGAGCTTCAGGACCGTCGCGCGGCCGATGTTGCGACCCGAACCGGTCACCAGAGCCACCTTGCCTTCGAGCTTACCCATGAGTCCACCTCCGGGTACGGTGTCGTATCACGGAACGCGACTGGCGCGTCCGGTCCATCGAGGAAGGGATGGTACCACCGTAGCGTAGAATCGGGCCTATCGTGAGCGCGCTCAGCGAGCTCGACCAGCACCGCTACATCAGTCTCTCGACCTTCCGCAGGAGCGGCGCCGAAGTGGCCACGCCCGTGTGGTTCGCGGCGTCCGGCGGCAAACTCTACGTGTTCACGGCGGGCGACTCCGGCAAGGTCAAGCGGCTGCGCTACACGACGCGGGCGCGCGTCGCGCCCTCGGATTCGCGCGGCCGTGTGCGAGGGCCGTGGCAGGGGGCGACGGCGCACCTCGTCGCCGAGCCCCAGGTGATCGAGCGGGCGCATGCGGCGCTGCGCACCAAGTACGGCTGGCAGATGTCGCTGGCCGATCTCTTCTCTCGCCTCACGGGACGGCTCCGGCGCCGGGCGTGGATCGAGATCGAGGCGGAGTCGCCGGCGACGTAGCCGACCTACCACATCCTCAGCAGACGTTCCTCCCGAGGTGGGCCGAGAACCACTCGAGGATGTAGCGGAACCGCTCGAGTCGGTGGCGCGGCTTGCCCGAGCGCGACATCTCGTGGTTCTCCCCGGGAAAGCGCACGAAGCGCACCTCGCGCCCGAGCTTCTTGAGGGCCACGAACAGCTGCTCGGCCTGCTCGATCGGACAGCGCAGGTCGTCCTCCGAGTGCAGGATCAGCAGCGGGGTCGTGATGTCCTTGGCGTACGTGAGCGGCGAGCGCTCGATGTAGCGCGCCATGTCCTCCCACGGGAGCGGGCCTCCGAGCTCGACCACGTTGAAGCTCGAGCCGATGTCGCTCGTGCCGAACATCGTGTAGTGGCAGTTCACCGCGCGCTCGGAGCACGCGGCCTTGAAGCGCTTCGTGTGCCCGACGGTCCAGCTCGTCAGAAATCCGCCGTAGCTTCCGCCGAGCACGCCGAGGCGATCCGGGTCGATGAACGGGTGGCGCGCCAGCGCTTCGTCGAGCGCGGCCATCACGTCCGCGTAGTCGCCCCCGCCCCAGTCGCCGACCACCGCCTGGGCGAAGGCCTCACCGTAGCCCTGACTGCCCCGCGGATTCGTATAGACCACCACGTAGCCGGCGCCGGCGTACACCTGGAACTCGTCGAAGAAATTGTGGCCGTACTGGGCGTGCGGGCCGCCGTGGATGCTGAGAAGCGTGGGGTAGCGCCGGCCGGCGACAAAGCCGGCCGGGCGCATCACCCAGACGTCCAGATCGAAGCCGGCGCGCGTGAACCGGAACCGCTCGGGCGTCGAGAGCGTCACCGAGTCGGTCCAGCCGCGATTCAACTCGGTGAGCCGGCGCTCGTCGCTTCCGTGGACGCGACACACGAAGACCTCCGCGGGCGCCACCGGCCCGCTCGCCGCGAAGGCGAGCAGCCGACCGTCGGCCGACGCAGAGAAACCGTTCAGCGCGCGCTCGCCGCCGACGATGCGTACGGGAGCCGAGCCGCCAGGCGCCGCCACACGCCAGAGGCCGATGTCGCCGCGCTCCTCGGCGGCCACGGTGATGAACCGACTGTCCGGTGACCACTGCGGCCGTACGTGAAGCGGTCCGCACGAGCGATCGAGCGCCGACGTGAGGCAGACGGCCTGGCCGCCTTCCGACGGTACCGTGAAGAGCTGGACGTTGCGGCCGTAGGCGTTGAGCCCGGCGCGCGCGAGAAAGGCAATCGTGCGCCCGTCCGGCGCGAACGTAGGGAGCATGACCGGGCCCGTGGTCGCGGTGAGACGCTGCGGAGCGCCACCCTTCGCCGGCACGCGCCAGAGGTCGCTCGCGTCGTCGTCGTCGCGCTCAGCGTGACGGGCCGACGCGAACACGATCGATTCGCCGTCGGGCGCCCAGACCGGATCGGCGTCGATGAAGTCGCCGTCGGTGATCTGGACGGGGCTCGACCCGTCGAGCGGGACGACGAAGACGTGCGGGCGCCGATCGTGCGTGAACCCCTCGCCATTGAACCGATACTTCACCGAGGTGATGACGCGTGCCGGTCGCGACTTCCGCTTCTCCTCCTCGCTCTCCGGCTCCTTCTGGCCGCCGACCAGCGACACGAACGCGAGCCGGGTGCCGTCCGGCGTCCACGCGATGCTCGAGACCCCGTGCTCCAGAGCGGTCAGCTTCGTCGGCTCGCCGCCGTCCGCCGGCAGCACGTAGAGCTGGAGCTTGTCCCTGGGGGCGCGTTCGGAAAGGAATGCCAGCCGCGTGCCGTCGGGCGACCATCGCGGCTCGATGTCGCGCCGCGGCCCCGCGGTGAATCGCCGGGGCGTGCCGCCTTCGACGCCGACGATCCAGATGTTGGCCAGGTACTCGTCGCGCTCCTCGGACAAGGATGTGACGACGAAGGCGACGCGTCGTCCGTCCGGCGAGATCTGAGGATCGGTGACGAACAGAATTCGCGTCAGATCTTCGGGGATCATGCCGCGGCCGGCGCTCACGGGTGCACCGACGCCAGGCGCTCGGCCAGCCGCGCCTCGATCTCGCGGGCTTCGGCGAGCGCGCCGAGCCCCCCGATCTCGCCCACGACGCCGGCAAGGCGCCGCGCGATCAACCGCCCCTCGGTCTGGCGCCAGCCCAGCGCGAGCAGGGCCTTCTCGCACTGAATCGTGTGCTCCACGACGTGGGCGGCGAACCGGTGCAGCCGAAAGCGCACGTCGACGTCGTGGCCCACCCACACCGTCGGGCGCGTCATCGCCGCCGGCGCCACGTCGCCCAGCAAGCGTTTCGTCTCGGCCCGCGCCTCGGCGAGTCGAGCGAGGACCACGCCGACCTCGCCGGCGATGGGCGCCGGCGCCGTGGGCGGCATCCGATTGTCGGGAATCCGCATCGGGTCCGCGTCAGTCCGGTCGACCGCGTACCTCGTCTGCAGGGCGTATCGTTGCTCGACCGCGAGCATGTGAGCGAGAACCTCCCGGATCGGCCATTCACCCGTGCTCGGCGCCTTGTCGAGCAGGGCTCCCGGAAGGCCGGCCAGCAGACCGCGCAGCCCGCCGAATGCATGCTGCGCCAGCGCGAGGATACGGCAAGATTCGGGATGCGCGCCCGCCGACACGCGCACGTACACCTCCTGCGCCTCCTCGAGCGTCCGGTAGAGCGCGTAGCGGACGTCCATCGGTCGCCCGCGAAACGGCCAAGGGCGCCCCAGGACGTCCTCGTCGAGGGTTCCGCATCGAGCCAATGCCGCGTCGAAGTCGCTCACGTTCCATTTCTCCTCATCGGCCAACCGATCTCCGCGCTCACCGCCGCCAGATCACCCGCCCGACTCGCCCGGCGATGCTGCGCCGTGGAGCACGCCCGAGTCAAGGAGCATGGCTCCGGATGACAAGGTCGCGCGGCGCTTGCTATGATGCGCGCTCCGGCGGAGCGCCGTCGTCGGAGACGACCAGACCGACCCCGCCCAGGATCAAAGAGGAGCCTCTCGACATGCGCTGGACGCGGATACTGCCGGCTCTCGTCATGCTCGTGCTGATCGAAGCCAGCGTGGCCTCGGCCCAGGCCGTGCTGCGGATCGGCCTGAACGACGATCCCGACGCCCTCGACCCGACGATCAGCCGCGCCTACGTCGGCCGCCTGGTCTTCGCCGCGCTCTGCGACAAGCTCTTCGACGTCACCCCCGATCTCAAGATCGTGCCGCAGCTCGCCACCGGTTACGAGTGGGCCGCGGGTGGCCGCTCGGTCGTGATCAGGCTGCGCCCGGGCGTCAAGTTCCACGACGGCGAGCCGTTCAACGCCGAGGCGGTGCGCTTCAACATCGAACGCCATCTGTCGACGCCGGGCTCGTTCCGCAAGAGCGAGATCGGCGAGATCAAGAGCGTCGACGTCGTCAACGATCTCACGGTCCGGTTCAACCTGGCCGAGCCGCTCGTGCCGCTGATCGCCGCCCTCACCGACCGCTCCGGCATGATGATCTCGCCGAAGGCGGCGCGCGAGCTCGGCGACAGGTTCGGCACGCGGCCCGTGTGCGCCGGGCCCTTCAAGTTCGTCGAGCGCGTGGCCCAGGGCAAGATCGTCGGCGAGCGGTTCGCCGACTACTGGGACAAGGGCAACATCCACGTCGACCGGATCGAGTTCGTGCCCATCACCGACTCGACCGCGAGGCTGGCGAACCTGAGATCCGGCGATCTGCAGATGATCGAGCGCGTCTCGCCGACGGATCTGGCGCAGGTCCGCAGCGACCCCAAGCTCAAGGTCGTCGGGGTGGCCGAGCTCGGCTACCAGATGCTCCCGCTCAACCTCGCGAACGGCCCGCGCGGGAAGACGCTCGGGGCCGACCCGCGCATCCGCCAGGCGATCGACCTCGCCATCGACCGCGAGACGATCATCAAGACCGTCTTCAACAACGAGTACCTCCCGGGCAACCAGTTCGTCAGCCCGATGAGCCCGTACTACAACGCGAAGCTCCCGGTGAAACGCCGCGACGTCGCGCGCGCCCGCCAGCTCCTGCGCGAGTCCGGGCATCCGAATCTGGCCTTCACCTTGATCGTGCCGCCCGAGCGCGATCGGCAGGAAGCGGCGCTGGTGATCCAGGCCATGCTCGCCGAGGCGGGGATCACGATGACGATCCAGACGCAGGAGAACGTCACGATGCTCGCGGCCGGCCGCAAGGGCGACTTCGAGGCCTACTTCACCTTCTGGAGCGGGCGCCCGGACCCGGACGGCAACGTCTTCGCGTTCACGACCTGCAACGGCGGCCAGAACGACAGCAAGTACTGCAACGCCGATCTCGACGCGATCCTGACGAAGGCGCGCCACGAGGCGGATCCCGCCGAGCGCAAGAAGCTCTACGACCAGACGACCGAGATCCTGCTGCGCGACCTGCCGCGTCTCGTGTTGTGGCATCGCCGGGTCTTCACCGGCCTCAGCGGTAGGGTCCAGGGTTTCACGCCCTATCCGGACGGCATCATCCGGTTCAAGGGTCTGAAGCTCTCCTGACGTGCGGGGCGGGGCCGGCGCCGCGATCGCGCCATGACTTTACCGCGATATGTCCTTCGGCGCCTCGTCGTGCTCGTGCCCACGTTGTTCTTCGTCTCGGTCCTCATCTTCTCGCTCCAGCAGCTCCTGCCTGGTGATCCCGCCGTGGCGCTCGCCGGTGAGGAGCACGACCCGGTCGCCGTTGCGGCGATCCGCCAGAAGTACCACCTCGATCGCCCGGTGCCCATCCAGTACGGAATCTGGATCGGGCGAGTGCTGCGCGGCGATTTCGGCGAGTCGATGCGGAACAAGATTCCCGTGTCGCAGCTCATCGCGGCCAAGCTGCCGGTCACGGTCGAGCTCGCGGTCTGCTCGATGGCGATTGCGCTGGTGATCGGCATTCCCACAGGCATCATCGCCGCGGTCCGCCAGGGCAAGCCGATCGCCGTCGCCGCCAACGTCCTGGCGCTCTCGGGCCTGTCCGTCCCGCATTTTTGGCTGGGTATCATGCTCATACTACTGTTCGCGGTCCACCTGGGCTGGCTGCCCGCCTCGGGATACGTGGCGCCGTGGGAAGACTGGCGGCGCAATCTGGCGACGATTCTCCTGCCGTCCTTCGTGCTCGGCACCGGGGTCGGCGGGATCATGATGCGCCACACGCGCGGGGCGATGGTCGAGACACTCGGCGCCGACTACGTACGGACGGCCCGCGCGAAGAGCGTGGCCGAGCGGATGGTCGTGCTCAAGCACGCGCTCCGCAACGCGCTGATCCCGGTCGTCACGCTCGGCGCCATCGAGTTCGGTCGGCTGCTCTCCGGCGCCGTCCTGACCGAGCAGATCTTCGCGATCCCGGGATTCGGCAAGATGCTGGTCGACGGTGTCTTCAACCGCGACTACGCCGTCGTGCAAGGTGTCGTGCTTGTCTCGGCGGGGCTCTACGTGCTGCTCAATCTCGCCGGCGACGTCCTCTGCTTCGTCGTCAATCCGCGCCTTCGAGGCTCGGCATGAGCACGATGCCGGCGACGCTCGCGGTCACGGTGGCGCGAGGGCCCTCGACCGTCCGGCGGCTCCTGCGCCGGCCGGCCGCGGCGCTGGCCCTGGCCGTGGTGGGCGCGTTCGTCTTGATCGCGCTAGGCGCGCCGTGGCTCGCCCCGTTCGATCCGATCGCCACCGATTTCGGCGCGGTCCGCAAGGCGCCGTCCGCGCTGCATCGCCTGGGCACCGACGAGGTAGGCCGCGACGTGCTGGCGCGCCTGATCTGGGGCGCGCGTGCGTCGCTCCTGGCCGGGCTCATCCCCGTCACGATCGCCGTCCTGGTCAGCATTCCCCTCGGGCTCGTCTCGGGGTATGTTGGCGGCTGGACCGACGACCTCATCATGCGCTTCACCGACGCCATGCTCGCCGTGCCGTTCTTGATCGTCGCGATCGCGCTCGCCGCGTTTCTCGGCCCGAGCCTCACCAACGCGATGATCGCGATCGGGATCGCGGCGCTGCCGGTGTTTCTCCGGCTGGCGCGCAACACCGTCCTCGCGGTCAAGGCCGAGGAGTACGTCGAGGCCGCGCGCGCGCTCGGCGGCTCGCCGCTCCGAATCGGTGTGCGCGCGATTCTTCCCAACATGCTGCCGCCGCTCTTGATCCAGTCGAGCCTCACGGTGGCCGCTGCGATCATCGCCGAGTCCAGCCTGTCGTTCCTGGGGCTCGGCCAGCAGCCGCCGGCGCCGTCGTGGGGCAGCATGCTGAACGCCGCGCAGCGCTATCTGTCGCAGGCGCCCTGGATGGCGCTCTACCCCGGGCTGGCGATCTTCGCGATCGTCCTGGCCCTCAACGTGCTCGGGGACGGGCTGCGCGACGTCCTCGATCCGAAGCATCGCTGAGGCATGTGCTGAATCAGCGAGGGAGACCGTGATGGTGCGAATCATCGACATGGAGTGTAGTATCCCGAGAACTGAAGCGAGCCAGCCGGAGCCGGGCCACGACCAGGAGCCGACCGCGGCGCAGCCGGCCGGGTACGGCATGGCGAACTACAGCCGCATCTTCCGCTCTCGCCGCGAAGGTTCGGACCACCGCCCGGACATCAGCCTCGACGCCTACGTCGACAAGCTCGGCAAGCTCGGCATCGTGCGCTCCGTCCCGTTCGGCATCACCAACGACGAGGAGACGACGCTCCTGCGCCGCTATCCCGATCGCTTCATCGGGCTGGCGCGCATCAGCATCAACGCCTTCAAGGGCATGACCGGCGTCCGCGAGCTCGAGCGGCTGGTCCGCGAGGAAGGCTTCAAGGCCCTCGGCGTCTCGGCGCTCGTCGACATGATTCCCGCGAGCGACCGGCGCTACTATCCGCTCTACACGAAGGCGGCCGAGCTCCGTATCCCCGTGCGCATCTACTCCTCGATGAACTACGCGAACGACCGGCCGTACGATCTCGGCCATCCGCGGCATCTCGACCAGGTCGCGATGGATTTCCCCGAGCTCCGCATCATCGGCGGCCTCGGCGGCTGGCCGTGGGTCAACGAGATGGTCGCGCTCGTGCGCCGGCATCCGAACTTGCACATGGACACCTCGGCGCATCGCGCGAAGTACCTTGGTCAGCCCGGCTCGGGCTGGGAGATGCTGATGCAGCTGGGCAACACGCTGATCCAGGACAAGGTGCTCGTCGGGCTCTCGGCGGGGCTCGTCGGCCAGCCGTACGAGACCTTGATCGACGAGTACATGAACCTGCCGCTCAAGGACACCGTCAAGGAGAAGTGGCTCTACAAGAACGCCGCGCGCGTGTTCGAGCTGGACTAGCGAGCCGATCATGACAGCGGAGTCATCGGCGCTGCCGGGCTCGGACCGCGGCGGCGCGCTCGAGGGCGTCGTGGTCGTCGAGCTGGCCCAGGGCCTGGCCGGCGAATTCGCGGGTGGGCTGCTCGCCGACATGGGCGCGACCGTCGTCAAGGTCGAGCCTCGCGACGGCTCACCGCTTCGCCGCCGAGGTCCGGGCATCGCCGGTGAAGACTCGCTCTACTTCCAGTCGGAGAACCGCGGCAAGTACTCGGTCGTCGCCGAGCTGCCCGAGCTGACCCGAGAGCCCTGGCTCGCGAAGCTGCTTGCCACGGCCGACGCGGTCATCGAAGACCTCGGCCCCGGCCGGCTCGAAGCAGTCGGCCTATCCCCGGCCGCGCTCTGCGCGCTGAACGCGCGCCTCGCCGTTCTGCGGATCTCGCCATTCGGTCAAACCGGGCCGCTGGCCGGCGAGCGCGGCGACGACCGCATCGCGCAAGCGTTCTCCGGCATGCAGTTCGCGACGGGATTCCCCGATCGTCCGCCGATTCCGGTGACCGTCCCACTGGCCGAGGCGTGGTCGGCGATCCTCGGGGCGGGCGCGCTCCTGATGGCCGTCTTCCATGCCCGTCGAAGCGGCCACGGGCAAGTCGTCGACATCGGGCTCTACCAGACTGCGCTGCGCATGCAGGAAGACGTCGTCATCCGTCACCACCGGACGGGCGCGGTGGCTGCGCGCATGGGCACCGAATCCGCGACGGTCGTTCCGGCGAACGTCTATCCCACGGGAGACGGTGGCTGGATCGCGCTCTCCGGCGCGGGCGATCAGCCGTTCGCGCGGCTGTGCGAGGCGATCGGGGAGCCCGACGCCGTCAAGGATCCCCGGTTCGCCACGAGCGCCGCGCGCCTCGCCAATCGCGCGGCCGCCGATGAGCTGGTGCGGTCGTGGGTCGCCAGGCACGACCTCGCCGACGTGGAAGCGCGCTTCACGAAGGCGGGCGTGGCGGGCACCGCCGTCCGCTCGGTCGACGAGATCATCGACGATGCGCACGTGCGGGCGCGCCGGTCGACCCTGCCGCTCAAATCGTTCTCGGGGAGCGACTTCCTTGCTCCCGCGCCGACGCCGAGATTCTCCCGGACCAGCGCGCGGGATCCGGTGGGCGCCCCGCGCCTCGGTGAGCACACCGCGATCGTGCGCGCGAGCGTCGAGCGCCTCGTGGCGCGATCGAGCCCGGCCGTGAGATCGTCGAGCGCGCCCGGTGCCGGAGCGCTGGCCGGCGTGCGCGTGCTCGACCTCTCGCAGTGGCTCGCGGGCCCGGCGGCTGCCGCGCTGCTCGGCGACTTCGGTGCCGAGGTCGTCATGGTCGAGTTGCCGGTCACCGGTACGGCATCGATCGACGGCCCGGGCAGTCGCGGTGTCGGGTTTCCGGTGACAAACCGGAACAAGCGCAGCATCACGCTCGACGTCCGCTCCGCGCGCGGCCGCGACGTGTTCCTGGAGCTCGTCCGCCTCAGTGACGTCATCGTCGAGAACTTCAGGCCCGGAACGCTCGAGCGCTGGAACCTCGGGCCGGCGGCGCTCCACGCGGTCAATCCTCGCGTGGTACTGCTGCGATCGTCAGGATTCGGGCAGAGCGGCCCCTACGCGGCCCGCGCCGCCTTCAACCCGGTGGGGCTTGCCTTCGGCGGCATGACCTATCTCAACGGATTTCCGGATCGGCCACCGTGCCGCGACGGCGTCACGGCCGGCGACTACTCGACCGCGCTCTTCAATGTGCTCGGCGTGCTCGCCGCGCTCCTTTGCCGCGATCGCGACGGCCAGGGACAGGTCGTGGACACCGCGATGTTCGAATGCGCCCTGCGGCTCACGGGCGATCTCCTCGCAGTGCGCAGCGCGCTGAACATCAGGCGCGAGCGCGCCGCCGGCGACTCACCGCTCTATCCGAGCAGCCTGACCGTCGAGGCCGTCGATGGGCGCTTCGTCGCGGCGTCGGCCGCGAGCTGGAGTGAATTCGCCGACGCGCTCGCGCGTCTCGGGCGTCCGCGAGTCGACGAGCCCGTGGGCGTGCGAGAGGAGCTTGCGAAGCTGGTCGGTGCGGTCGCCGCCGACGAAGCCGCGCGTGTCCTGCGCCGGGCCGGGCTCGCCGCGAGCGTCGTCAACTCCGTGGCGGACCTGGTGCAAGAGCCACACCTCTGGAGCCGGGGCGATCTCGTCCGGCGCACCGATCCCGAGATGGGCGAGATCGTGATGCAGGGAATCGTGCCGATTCTGTCGAGGACGCCAGGACGGCTGACCGACTGGTCGCGCCGTCCCGGCTCGGACAACGACGTCGTTCTGGGTGCGCTGCTGGGCTATACGCCCCAGCAGATCCGAGAGATATCAGCGAGCGACCCTTGATCCTCCGGCTCTCAGGTGAGCGAGCGAGGTGACTCCATGACCGCCCGCTTACTTCGGCACCAGCCCCTTGAAGCGCGGCATGACTTCCTTGGCCAGGAGCTCGATCGAGTGCCGCCACGCCTCGGGGTTCTCCGAGTAGTCGAAGCAGAAGAGCAGCAAGGTGCCGAACCCCCCGACCTCTTCGTAGATCCCGTTGAGCTTCTCGGCCACCGTGGCCGGTGAGCCCACCAGCCAGTTGTGACGCGCGCAGTACTCGGGGGTGACGTCGGAATCCGGGACGTCCGGCTTGTGCTTCAGATATTCGGTGAACTGAAACGACGCCAGGAGCGGCAGGAAGTACTCCTTCATCATGCGCCCCATCATGCCGCCGGCCGAGAGCCGCATGGCCTCGGCGTCGGTGTCGGCGATGAAGATCTCGCGCACGAGCCGCCACTCCGAGCGCTTCGGCGTACGCCCGGTCCGCGCGGCCCCCTGCTCGACCGCGTCCCAGTGGCTACCGACGTAGGTCGGATTCAGGTTGAGGCTCATCGGCCAGAACCCGCGCTCGCCCGCGAGCTTCAGGGTGTCGGAGCCCTTGCTCACGCCGGCCACGCCGATCGGCGGATGCGGCTTCTGGAACGGCTTGATGTGGGGACGAAGCGTGTCGAGCATCGTCGCGGTCTTGGTGACGTGCCAGTACTTGCCCTTGTGATCGAACTCCGGCTCGTCGCTCCAGAGCCGCAGGATGATGTCGAGCGCCTCGCGCGTCATCTCGCGGTGCTGGCCCGAGTTGCCGTCGACGTTGAACATCGCCCAGTCGCTCGGCAATCCGCTGGCCGCGACGCCGAAGTTCAGTCGCCCCTGCGCGAGGTGATCGAGCATCGCCACGCGATGCGCGAGCTCGGCCGGGTGGTGGTACGGCATCAGGAATCCGCCCGGCCCGATGCGCATGCGCGAGGTTTGAAGGAGCGCCTGGGCCACCAGCAGATCGGGCGCCGGGTGCGGCTCCCAGGGCGCCGTGTGATGCTCGCCGATCCACGCCTCGCTGAATCCGAGCTCGTCCGCCCAGCGGAGCTGCTGGAGATCCCAGCGGTGGCCGTCGTAGAGATTGCGCTCGGGCGGATGCGACGGCATCGTGAACAGTCCGTAGTCCATTTCGGACCCTCCTTGGCCTGAGCGCGGACCCAGGTGCGTGAATTCTACGCCCGCCCTGCTACCAGGAACAGGCGTGTCCCTCTCAGGACATTGACCGCCCCACAGGCGACTCGCTACGCTTGAGACCGATGGATTCCACGACAATCCCTCCGACCAGGACCCGACGCTGGACTCGCGCTGAGTACGAGCGTTTGATCGAGCTGGGAGTGTTCGAGCCCGGCGAGCGCCTGGAGCTGCTGGACGGCCTGCTCGTGGTCCGAGAACCGCAGGGCAGCCGCCACGCGGCCACGATCCGCCGTGTATTGGCCGCGTTGCGCGGCGTCCTTGCCGACGTTTGGCAGATCGACTCGCAGCTTCCGATCGCGCTCGATGACGACTCCGAGCCCGAGCCCGACGTCGCCGTGGTGGCCCGCGAACCGGACGCTTACCGCGACGGACACCCCTCCCGCGCCGTGTTGATCGTCGAGATCGCCGAGAGCTCTTACCGGATCGACCGCGAGCACAAGGCGATTCTGTATGCACGTGCGAGGATCCCTGATTACTGGATCGTCGATGTCGGCGGGGGCGCTCTCGAGGTTCACCGAGAACCCGAACCATCGCCGGAAACGCTCTACGGATGGCGGTATCGGAGCGCCTCCATTCTCCACCCGCCGGCGACGGTCGCGCCGCTCATCGCGCCTGGCTCCGCGATTTCCGTCGCCACGCTCCTACCCTGACGCGCTGTCCTCAGTGCCCTGTCGCTTGGGCGTTCCTCCTCACGCCGGGCCCACGAAGCCGATGTAGGCGCCGCACGCCTGCTCGGGGCCGACCAGCATCGCCTGCTCGCCGGTGTTGCGTACGCCGCGCGCCGGCGGCGGCATGTCGTGGCTTGCCATCCAGCGGGCCGCGGCGTCCATGCTGCTCGTCCGGTAGAGCACCTGGAAGGGGCCGGGCCCGCGTCGCGCCAGCGCCTCAGCCGCCGCCCCAGCTTCGGCGGGCTGGGCGACGGTCAAGCCCGTCGGCCCGAGATCGAACACCGCCATGTCGGCCTTGATGACCGCGCCACGCTGGATCTTCGGCACGGGCGTGCCGAGAACACGCGCGTAGGACTCGGTGACAGCAGTCAGATCGGGCACCGCGATGTAAACGCGATCCAGCCGCAGTGCGCCGTTCGGATGGTCGCCGGCCCGTGCCACCTGCCGTCGCCGCTCGGCGAGCGGGGTTAGATGCTGGACGAAAAAGACCGGCAGCGGGTTGCGCGGACCGGGGCTCGCGGCCCTCCAGCGAAGCTCCTGGCCGTTCGGGCTCCTTCGAACGCCTTCGGTCGCGTCGGTCACGTCGACCCCGCGCCCTCGCATCGCGGCCACGTCGGCCTCGAGGTCGTCGCTCTGCACAGCTACGTAGCGGAAGCCGCCGCCGCGGGTGAGGAACTCGGCGAGCCGGGCGTCGGAGCTCCCGGGGGCCACCGGGGCGTCGCGCTCGCGCAGGCTCAAAAGCTCGAGATAGTCCTCCTGGTGAAAGGCGATCGCGTTGTGGGTCCCCCTGCCCGCGTGGGCGCCGCCCGGGTAAATGTTGAATCCGATTCGGGTGTAGGCGTCGATACCTCGCGCGAGGTCCGGGACGCAGATCATGACGTGGTCGATGCGGGTCAGCATCTTGCCCTCCGAGCGCAGCATGCTACACCCCGTTGCCGCTCCCTGGCGAGTTCAACGCCCAGATCAGTGATTCTCCGGCCTCTACTCGCGGCTTCTCCCGATAGCCTCGCCCGCCGACACCGCCTAGCGTGGTGTACGGGGGGACGACGATGATGAGGACATGGATAGGAGTGGCACTATCGGTGGCTTGGCTCTTCATGGCCGAGGCCGCGCTGGCCGCGTCGCCGGTCGGACCGCGTGACGCCGTCGAAGCGGCGGTCGCGCGCTTCATGAGCATCATCCAGAATGACGGGCAGAACGAGGCCGATGGGGCCGTCGGCGGCGAACGATCGGAGCAGATCCGTCGGATCGTTCGGGAGATGTTCGACTTCGACGAGATCTCGAGGAGGGCGCTGTCCCGGCATTGGCAGGCGCTCCCGCGCGAGGACCAGGCGGAGTTCGTCACGCTCTTCCGGGACCTCCTGGAGCGCGCGTACCTGACGCAGGTCGAGGCGGCAGCTGGCAGCCAGAAGATCGCCTTCCTCGGCGAGTCGATCGAGAACGGCTCCGCGACCGTGCGCTCGAAGCTTGTGACCCGGAACGGCGGCGAGATCCCGCTCGACTACCGCTTGCACCTGCGCGACGGAAGCTGGCGCATCTACGACGTGGCGGTCCAGGGGGTCAGCTTCATCACGAGCTACCGGACGCAGTTCGACCGCGTGATCCGCGCGGAGTCCTACAGCTCGCTGCGCGAGCGGCTCCAGAAGAAGGCGATGGAAACGACCGCGGCGCAGCGCTGATCCGAGGCGCGCGACGACTGTCCGCGGCGGTGTATGCTATCCCCGCGTCGCCGTAGGCGACGACGGAGGGCAGGCATGGCGGACCGGGTCGTCCTCGTCGAGAAGACCGAAGGGGTGGCGATTGTCACCTTGAATCGCCCCGAGCAGCTCAACGCGATGAACGCCGAGCTCGGCGCCGCGCTGCGTGAGACGGTCGCGCGGATGAACGCCGACGACGAGGTCGGCTGCATCGTGATCACCGGCGCCGGGACGCGCGCGTTCTCCGCCGGCGGCGACATCCACGAGCAGCGTGAGGACGATCGCCGGTACAGTCAGGCCGAGCTCGACGCGCGCAACGCCGTTCGCGCTCGCGGCAGCTACGAGATCGGCGCCTGTCCCAAGCCCACCATCGGGATGATGAACGGCCTCGCGTACGGCGGCGCCGCGGTGCTGGCCTCGTCGCTGGACATGCGGGTCGGCTGCGAGCACGCGAGCTTTCGCTTCCTGGCCGCCGCCTACGGACGGATCAACAGCACCTGGACCCTGCCGAACCAGG